>Ga0187782_10000226_pt1 | contig 35890 bp, 33 predicted proteins | sample 0715_SJ02_MP15_2_FD_132454 | JGI IMG/M metagenome (GOLD analysis project Ga0187782, IMG submission 132454) | Tropical peat soil microbial communities from peatlands in Department of Meta, Colombia - 0715_SJ02_MP15_20_MG | ecosystem: Environmental > Terrestrial > Soil > Wetlands > Peat | place... | reverse complement strand
CCGTTCTGGATCACCGAGCAGAACGGCGCCAAGCAGGCCGGCGCCGATTTCGGCGTGAACGTCGTCTTTCAGGCGACCGCGCAGGACACCGGCGACGCCGGGATGGTGCCGCTCATCCAAGCCGCAATCGCCGCTAAGCCTGCCGGCATCGCGATCGATTACGTCTCGAAGACGATGGAGGCGGCGACCACCGCGGCGCTCGACGCTGGCATTCCGGTCGTCCTTTACAACAACAACCGCTTCGAGGGCGAAAACGCGCCGGCAGATAAGCGCATTCTCGGTCTCTCGTTCGTCGGCCAGGATGAGTCGGTGTCGGGCGAAATTCTCGCCAAGGCCTGGATGTCGACCCTTCCCAAGACCCCGTGCAAGGTCCTCGTCGTCAATCCGTTCCCGACCGCCTTCGTGCTGACGCTGCGCGGCGACGGCGTGAAGCGGGCGCTTGACGCCGCCAAATATCCCCACGCCGATCTCCTCGCCACCGGCGACGAGGGCCAGAACCTGTCGCTCATCGGCGCCGCGTTGCAGGCGGACAAAGGCATCTGCGGCGTGGTCGGGTTAGGCAATCCCGCGGCCAACCCGGCGGCGCAATATATCGGCGAGAACGGCCTCAAGGCGCCCGTCGCGACGTTCGACGTCGGCGCGGAGGCCGCCAAGCGCATCAAGGATGGAACGCTGACGATGGCGATCAACCAACAGCCGTTCCTGCAAGCCTATTTCGCCGTCGCCAATCTCGTCAACCAGGCTAAATATTCGTTGAGCCCGGTGAACGTGAACACCGGCACCTCGATCGTCACGTCGAAGAACATCGACACGATCCAGGCTTGCATCAACGCCGGTCGTTGCTGAAAGTCTTGGCGTAAGACAATCGCGGGCCGCCGGCGCCGGCGGCCCGCCACGTTTCTAAAAGGCCTTCAAGAGATCAGGCCGGACCGTTGATCGATTCGAGCCCCGCGCCTCGCCCGAGTTCGGCGACCGCCCCGCTGCGGCCCGGCGCCCGCGCGAAGCCGCTGTTGGACCGGCTCCTCGAGGTGCGCGAGCTGCCGCCGGGGATCGGGCTCGTCGCGGTCGTCGCCTTCTTCAGCCTGCAGACCGGCAATTTCTGGTCGCCGCAGACGATGACGGCGATCAGCACGGTCGCCTCGACCATCGCCATCGTCTCGGTCGGCGTGACGATGCTGATGATCAGCGGCGAATTCGATCTGTCGGTCGGACAGAATTTCGCCTTCACGCCGATCGTCTGGGCGATTCTTTTCGTCAGCAACGGGGTCAATGAATGGCTGGCGCTCGTCGTCGCGCTCGCTTGCTCAGCGTCGGTCGGGCTTGTCAACGGGCTGGTGACGACGCTGTTCGGCATCCCCTCCTTCATCACGACGCTCGGCATGTTCTTCGTGCTCGAGGGCTTGAACAATCTGCTGATCAGCGGGCATCAGCTCATCATGTTCAATCCGAGCGCGGCGATGTCGGCGCTTGGGGGTCGAATCGGCGCGACGCCGTTCTATATGCCGATCATCTGGATGGGGGGAATCGCCGCTGCCTTCGCCTTCGCGCTCACCAACCTGCGCTACGGCAACTGGACGTTCGCCACCGGCGGCAAGGTCGGACCGGCCAAGGCGATGGGCGTGCCGACGCGCATGGTCAAGCGGACGAACTTCGTGCTGTGCGCGTTCTTCGCCGGCCTCGCCGGCTGCATGCAGTTCGCCTACATCAAGGGCGTCACGCAGGGACAGGGGCAGAATTACGAGCTGCTCGCCATCACCGCGGCCGTGCTCGGCGGGACCTCGCTGTTCGGCGGCAGCGGGACTATCCTCGGCAGCGTGATCGGCGCCTTCCTGCTCGCCACCATCCAGATCGGCCTCGTGCTCATCGGCGTGCCGGGCTCGTTCTATGTCACCTTCATCGGCGTGATGCTGGTGATCGTCGTCATCGCCAACGTGCGGCTCGGCCGCTTCGGGAGCAGCCAAGCGTGACGGGCGAAGACCACGTCGTCGACCGCAGCGGCGAGCCGGTGTTCGAGCTGCGCGCGGTTTCGCACTCTTATGGCCGCAACAAGGTCATTTTCGACGTCAACCTGTCGGTCTTTGCCGGCGAAGTCGTCGGCCTCGTCGGCGACAACGGCGCCGGCAAGTCGACGTTGCTCAAGATCTTCGCCGGCTACCAGCCGCCGACAGCGGGCACGCTGAGATTCCTCGGGCAGGACGTGCGCTTCTCATCGCCCGCCGAAGCGCGCGCTGTCGGGATCGAGGCGGTCTATCAGGATCTGGCGATCGTCGATCAGCTGAGCCTGTGGCGCAACTTCTTCCTCGGCAAGGAGATCTTTCAAGCCCTAGGGCCGCTCAAAGTGCTCGATCGCCGGCGCATGCGCTTAGAGGCCGAGGGCGCCGTCGCCGAGCTGGGCCTCACCCGCATCCGCTCGGCCGACCAGCCGGTGTCGACGCTGTCGGGCGGCGAGCGGCAGTCGATCGCCATCACCCGCGCCATGCATTTCGGCGCGAAGCTGCTCCTCCTCGACGAGCCGACGGCGGCGCTCTCGGTGCGCGAGACGCGCAACGTCCTCCAGTCGATCGGCCGCGCTCGCGCGCATGGCCTCGGCGTGCTCTATGTCGACCACAACATGAGCCACGTGCTGCCCGTCGCCGACCGCATCGTGCTGTTGGAGCTCGGGCGGGTGACGCGGGTCATCGACCGCGGCGAGGTCAGCGTCGAAGAGCTGCAGGATCTCGTCGCGGCCAGCGCCCGGCGCCTGCAGGCCTAAGGGCGAGGCGCGCCCCTCTTCCCGAAGGGAGAGGGGCCGGGGGCGAGGGGGCCCGGCGGCCCGCCGAGGTGTCGCCGCGTTGCTAACGGTTTTCTTCGTCGTCGGCCGTCGCCCCTCTCGAAAAAAGGAGACCGGCCGTGCGCCGCAGGCCTCGTATCGCGATCTGCGGCGGCGCCCGACCGCGCGCGCCTCTCCGCCCCCGCCGGGACGCAACTCGGCGTCGATCTCATGGGGCGCCAAATTCCAAAGGAGAAGCCTTGTCAAGGACGCGGGCATAGCCCGTCGAAGACGGGCGTCTCGCGACGCCCGATGCCCGCGTCCTCGACAAGGCTTGTCCTTTGGAAACGATTTCCTGCATGAGATCGACGCCGAATTGCGTCCCGGCGCAAGTGCGGCTGAAGGCGGTCAGGGCCATCGCCTCATGCCTTAAGGAGCCACGCGAAGCGATGCGCCGCGAAGGACGAGCCGCCCTCGGCGGCCTCGCCGCCGAACGAATGAAATAAGGAATTGAAGTAAGTGTCACGGTTATCCGCCACGGTTATCCGATCCGGGTGCCGGAAATCGGCGCTTCGTATCCGCCGTTTGAGTCTGTTGGAATTCGCCGCGATAGTTGACGGCTTTTGACAGTGATAGGATTCACTTCAAGGCATATTGACGAGCACGCGACTTCACCGCGCAGCGGGCAAGAAAAGCAGAGCGGCGTTCGAATTTTTCCGTTTCAGAGACACTAAAGGAGGGTCACGCAATGCCATGGAATCTCACGGGCAACGCAGGCACGACAGCCGCCGACTTTTTGGGAACAACGGACTCTCAATCACTGATCATCAAGGCCAACAACGCACAGGCGATCCAAGTCGACCCGAACGGCAATGTCGGAGTCGGGACAGCGACCATATTTCACACGCTGCAAGTCGGCGGGGGCTATGACGGGAATCTCGGCTTTGACGGGTCAGATGGAACTCCAAACGCCGGCTACCTCCGGTTCGGCGACAGCACCGGATGGAAGTTCCATATCACGCGCCAGCGCGAGAAGGGCGGCGGAGCGCCGCTCAATACCGGAACCACGGGCGTGCTGATGACAATTCAGGATAACGGCAACGTCGACATAACGGGGTCGCTCAACGTCGGCGGCGACATCACCATGCCCGCGGCCGATTTTGCCGAGGATTTCCAAGTGGCGGCCAACGACGCCGTCGAACCTGGAACGGTAATGGTGCTAGATGAAAATGGACTGCTGCGCCCGAGCGACAAGAGCTACGATCGAAAAGTCGTGGGGGTCATTTCCGGGGCTTGCGATTTCAGGCCAGGGCTCATTCTTGATCGGCAGACCTCCTCGCAGGGCCGGGCGCCGCTAGCCTTGGTCGGCAAGGTTTACTGCAAGGTCGACGCCGCCTACGGCGCAATCGCGGTCGGCGATCTGCTGACCAGCTCCCCGACGCCCGGTCACGCCATGAAAGCCGGCGACCCCGCGCGAGCCTTTGGAGCGGTGATCGGGAAAGCGCTTCGGCCGTTCACCTCGGGCCGCGGGCTCAGTCCCATCCTCGTTGCGCTGCAGTAATCGGTCTCGAGATCGACTGCGGCGCGCACCACTATGGCGATCGGTTCGGTATGCGTCAGATTGCTTTACGCATTGCATGAGCCTGTCCTGTTCCAGAGGAGACAGATCGATGCCAAACGCGACGGGCAATTTAGCCGATTTTTTAAATAACGTTTTCGGTGTTAATGGAGATGCTATCAACGACATCAGCTCCGGCCTCGGCTTGGCCGCCGATCTATCCGGGCCGGCGGGGCTAGTCCTGTCGATTCTTGGCATGTTGGAGGGAAACTCCTCCGACCAGGCATTGCAGACCATACTCGCGACCATCCAAAACGATTTTGCTCAGCTCAACGCCAGCGATAAGGCAGAAAGAATTATTCAAAGACTGCAGAATCTCGACAACATAACCGGACCCGCAGAGACGCAACTGCAGCAGCTTCAGGCCCACATGCCGACCGACATCGTGCCATGTCTTAACGCAATCAACGAGCTTGCGCTTAATCCGGACGCGTTATCCAACTGGCAAGCGATCTTCAGCGATCAGATCTTTTGGACGGACGCTGGGGAATATTTTCAGTTTTCTGCTCAACAAATTGATCCGTTTGGACTTCCCGAAACAGTGAGCGCGCTGGATGCAGGCTACGGGCAGCAAGCTCCCGCACAAGTCGCGGACGATTTGGCGTTCAGCTATCTCTATGTCCTTCCAGACTTTCTTCGAACGCTGGCCATATTCATCGCCGTAGCGGGGACAAACGATCCAAACTGGGCCGCGGATTACGGCCCGCAAGTGCTCCAACCGGTGTCGAATTTCCTGAAAAACAATGTCCACGATGTGATCGCCGCAGCGATCACGCCGCTGTCGCCCGCTGGAAATTGGAATTTAGACGCCTTGGCCAATGCGATCGCAATCCCACCGTTTTCCGGGCCGACCACGCCCAACGGAAAGTGGCCGTGGCAGGGCGTTTTCGCGACACCGGCCGTACCGAAGTCGACAACTCTTTTAGATATCGATCCCTTATCTATTAGCCCGCCGATCCCCGGCGCGACGGCCGCAAATATCGAATTCGGCGCCGTCGAAAAATATTCCGGCTACAGCTCCATGAGCAACTATGTCATCCCCTTTCAGGCGGACGTCCCACCGAACACGCCGGACATTTTCAACAAATTCCAAATCCGGCTCTTTAGACGTTTGATCGACGTCTACAAAGGCGTCGGCCTCCAGCAAGTCTGGAACGCGATCAACGGTCTGAACGCCCTCGTAGGTGCGCCGCCCGCGCCGCCGCATCCTTATGCTTGCTGGTCGTTTCGCAACATTTTTCTCTTGTCGGGTTTGCAACCGGACCCGACGACGAACGCGTTCAGCTTCTTCGCCTTGCGCGGGTTCATCTATAACACCTTTCCCCTCGACGTCGCCGAGATCGTCGGCGCCTGGTCGTTTCAACAATTGCTGAGCCCTTGATTCGAATCCCGAATTGAATTGCGAAATTAGAATTGCGGTGACAGCGCTGACCTGCCTCCGAGCCTCTGGACCGCGAGGAGCTGGACAGCTCCAATCTAGCGGTCCTGGCCAGGCGGGATTTCGATTTCGCGATTTCGGTGACAGTGCTGGAGCGGATCCCAAAAGTGAGACGCGGCTAAAAGGGTGACAGGGCTTCCGAGAGGGGAAGCATGTGCGAAGCATTTCCAAGGTTCTTTTCCACCGAGTTCAAGGTTGACGTCGTCGCTCGGCTCGAACGAGGCGAGCCGGCGGCGAGGATCGCGCGCGAGGCCGGGGTGGCGCGCAAGCGCCCGACGCTTGCAGGCGTGAGGGCCAAGCCGAGCCAAGTCGGGCGCCCGCTGCGCGCCCCTCGCCCGAAGGGCTAGCACATTCACACATCTCCCGTTGCGGGGGGCGGGGATGTCTGATTCTTTGGGTCGAACGGATTTGGGGGATGGCGATGGCGGAGTTTGGGCTGGGGCGGTTTGGCGACCGTCGCCTGGAAAAAGGGGGGTGTTTTTGCATCGCCGTCTCGTCGAGGCGTGTGGCGAGGGGGTTCGGGTTCGCCGGCTTGGCGGCGACCGGGCCGGCGAAATCCGCCTGACGCGGTTTCTGCGCAACGCGGCGGTGACGGGAGAGGAGATGGTGGCGTGCGCCGCCTCGCGCACGGCGGCGCGCTCAAGCCGGGCGCGACGTGCTGGCGATCCAGGACACGACGGTGGTGAAGTCTGAAGGCGGCGGCGGCCTCTATCTTCACCCGACGATCGCGCTCGACGCTGAGGACGGAGCCATTCTCGGCCTCGTCGAGGCGATGTTCCTGAAGCGGACGGGCGGACGCCGGGGCGAGCGGCGCGCCAAGCCTTGGCGAGAGAAGGAAAGCCGGCGCTGGATCGAGGGGGCGCGGGCGGCGGCGAAAGTTTGCGCGGCGGCGCGTTCGTTGACGATCGTCGCCGACCGCGAGAGCGACATTTACGCCGCCTTCGCGCTCAGGCCGGCCGAGGCGCATCTGATCGTGCGCGCCGCGCAGGACCGCAGCTTGGAGGACGACGGGCGGCTGTTTGAGCGCCTCGACGCGCTCAACGAGGCCGGCCGCGCGCGCTTGGAGCTGCCGGCCAAACCAGGTCGTCGGCCGCGCCAGGCGACGCTGGCGGTTCGTTTTTTAAAGGCCGTTCTGGCGCGGCCGAAAAACCGCGCCGACGCCGACCTTCAGGGGACGATCGAGGTCCACGTCGTCGATCTGCGCGAGATCGATCCGCCGCCTGGCGAGAGCCTGCATTGGCGGCTCTTGTGCACGCACCCGGTCGCCGACCTGAAGCAGGCGCTCGCCGTCGCCGATCTCTATCGGCGCCGATGGGCGATCGAGCAATTGTTCCGCACCCTGAAGACGAAAGGCTTCGACGTCGAGGCGCTGCGCGTCGAGGACGAGCGGGCGCGCGAAAACTTGCTCACCGCCACGCTCGTGGCCGCCGTCGCCGTCCAGCAACTCGTCCACGCGCGCGACGGCGCCCCCGGCGGCCGCTTGCGGCCCGTCCTCGACGCCTTCGAAGCCCAGGACATCCCCCTGCTCGAAGCCTATTGCAAGACGCTCGAAGGCAGGACCGAACGCCAGAAAAACCCGCATCCCAAAGGCTCGCTCGCTTACGCCAGCTGGGTTTGCGCCCGGCTCGGCGGCTGGACCGGCTACTACGGAAAGCCAGGTCCCGTCGTGATGCTGCTCGGCCTCACAAAGTTCCAAAACGGAAAACACGCCCTCCAAGCCCTCGCCCAGTTCAACGATGTGTGAATCTGCTAGCCCGAAGGGAGAGGGGTCGGGGGTGAGGGGGCCCGGCGACCCGCCGAGGTGTCGCCGCGTCGCTAGCGGTTTTCTTCGTCGTCGGCCGTCGCCCTCTCGAAAAAAGGAGAGCGGTCGTGCGCCGCGGGCCTCATCGAGCGATATGGCGCGGCGCCCGGCCGCGCGCGCCTCTCCGCCCCGCCGGGAGGCAATTCGGCGTCGATCTCATGCGGCGCCCAATTCCAAAGGAAAGGCCTTGTCAATGATCGCCTTCGGCGACCGCCTTAAGGCGGCGGCGCTTTAGCGCCGTCATGTGTGCCGGGCATGTCCGGCGTCCTGGAGGTGAGAGTCCCCTGTGCGACCTGATGGAGGTGAAGCACGAGCAAAGCGCAAGGGCGGAACCGCGAGGGACCGTCTGAAGGAAGCGTGGAGCGAACTCGCGGCCTGACGAACAGGAAGCGGATAGGAGGCGGCGTCGGTCGGACGAGCGGGCAGGAGACCGCGAAGTCCTCATCCATCAAGGGCCGGCGACGTAAATCCGACAGGCGCGCGAGGAAGGACGCCAGGCTTACCCCGGGAGATCCGTTCCGCGCCTTTAAGAGAAGAGGGCTGAGGGCGCCGCAAGGCGCTCTGACCGCGGAGCGGAAGTCAGCAGAGGGCGTAGTAGCCGCAACACGCGGCGAAGGCCCGAACGGTCTCCCTTCGGGGAGTTGAAGAGGTGGGCGACTAGGACACGTTTCTCATGGCTGCGAAGCGACCGCCAATCCAACTGGAGTTGGACCTTTCGCCTCCGGATCGGGGTGAAGCCCCGCGCGCCGGAGCGTCAGAGGTCGAAACGGCCATGGCGAAACGCGCCGCCGAAAGCCCGGCAAGGGCGGAGCGCCTGATGGAGGCGATCTGCGATTGGGAGAATGTCGAGACGGCCGCGCGGGCGGTCATGCGCAACAAGGGCGCCCCAGGGGTCGACGGGATGACCGTCAAGCGACTGCCCGAGGTTCTCAAGGCGCGCTGGCCGCAAATCGCGCGCGAACTCATCGAGGACCGCTACCGTCCCCAACCGGCGAGGCGGGCTAAAATCCCCAAGCCGGACGGGGGCGAGCGGATGCTCGGCGTGCCGACCGTCATCGACCGGATGATCCAACAGGCGATCCTGCAACGGCTGCAGCCGGAGTGGGACGCTGAGTTCAGCGAGCATAGCTTCGGCTTTCGGCCGGGGCGGTCGGCGCATCAAGCCGTGGCGGCGGCGCAAGCCCATGTCGCGGCGGCCTCGACCATGTCGTGGACATCGACCTGGCGAAGTTCTTCGACCGGGTGAACCACGATCGGTTGATGGCCAGGGTCGCGGAACGGATCTCGGATCGGCGCGTCCTGCGCCTGATCCGGGCCTTCCTGACGGCCGGCGCGTTCGATAAGGAAGCGTTTGTGGAGACGTGGGAGGGGACGCCGCAGGGCGGCCCGCTCTCGCCGCTGCTCTCGAACCTCGTGCTCGACGAACTCGACCGCGAACTTGAGCGTCGCGGGCTCGCCTTCGTGCGCTACGCCGATGATTGCAACATCTACGTGCGCTCCAAGAGGGCGGCCCGACGGGTGATGGAGAGCGTCGCCCGTTTTCTAAAACGGCGTCTCAAGCTCGAGGTCAACGAGGCCAAGAGCGCCGTCGACCGGCCTTGGAACCGGACCTTTCTCGGCTTCACTTTCAAGAGCCGGGAGGGGTTCCCGCGCGCGATCGCGGCCAAGGCTTTGCGCCGGTTCAAGGACCGAATGCGCGAGGCGACGAGCCGCCATCGCGGCGTGAAGCTGGAGACGATGATCAAGTCCCTCAATCCCGTGCTGCGGGGCTGGGCGGGCTACTTCGGCTTCAGCCAAAACCGCGAACTGGCGGACCTCGACAGTTGGATTAGGCGACGATTGCGCTGCATGCTCTGGACGCAATGGAAGACGCGCCGCCGACGGTTCCACGAACTCAAACGCGCAGGGTTGAGCGACAAAGCGATCTACCCCGCGATCATGAGCGCGAAAGGACCGTGGCGGATGAGTTCTTCCGAAGCCCTCCACCGCGCGCTGCGCAACCAGACGTTCGCCAAACGCGGCCTCGTCGTCATGGCGCGCCTCGCCCCTGCTTAACTCGCCGAACCGCCGTGTACGGACCCGTACGCACGGTGGTGTGGGAGGGGAGAAGCCGCAAGGCTTCCCCCTATCCCGATTGACAAGGCGTTTCCTTTGGAAAAGTCAGCCTCCATGAGATCGACGCCGAGTTGCGTCCCGGCGCAAATGCGGCTGCAGGCCGCCAGGGCCATCGCCTCACGCCTTAAGGAGCAACGCGAAGCGATGCGTTGCGAAGGACGAGCCGCCGTCGCCTGCCTCGCCGCCAAGCTCTGCCGCGGGCCCAGAGGCGGCCGAGCGAAGGAAATAGGGGATTGAGGGAGGTGTCACCGTAAGTCGCCGTAAGTCGCCAGGTGTCACCGTAAGTCGCGTAATTCGTAATTCACGTCATCTATACCCTGAAATTGTCCACCTTTCGCGCAAGGGGCGGCGAAAGAACTCCCGCATTTCTCGGAAACCGCTGAAGCCAAGGCGCTGCGCCAAGCGCACGACGCTTGTCGAGGACACGCGACATTGAGAGGCCACGCTCTGTGGAGTGCCAAACACAATGTCAAATGGCCGCTTGAGAGCCAATTGCGCGATCGCCGCGCAACTATCCGCGTCGGCCGACGCCAGGCTTTCCAGGCGAACGCCAAGCTCGCGCAAATCGCTGGGCGGATCCAGCGAGCCCCGCTTCCGATTGGCGCGAAAACCGCTGTCGCCGCCATGCTGGAGCGAGGAGATTGGCGAGCCTCGCGTACTTGAGGCTTCAAGCTTCGTGCCGGCCCGTGACTGTGCGCCGGCGCGCGGGCTTCGCGAAGCACAATGCAACCCTTGCATACGCGGATCCGCCATCGTTCTCGCTCTTCCTCAGTTTTGAACGGCGGGAACGGTTCTGCCTTGAATTTCATGCTGAAGCGCGCTCAACCCCTTGCCGCCCGCCATGTGGAACATGAGGCGATCGAGCGAGAGTTCCGAGCGAGGCGTATCAAGGTCGACCTCGCCGCGGGACAGCACCATGAAATGGTCGCCGACAAGATAAGCGTGGTGGGGATTGTGGGTGATGAAGATCACGCCAATCCCATGGTCTTGCGCCGCCTGTTTGACGTAGCGCAGCACGAGGCCCGATTGCGCGACGCCGAGCGCGGCGGTCGGCTCGTCAAGGATGAGCACGCGCGCGCCGAAATGGACAGCCCGCGCAATCGCCACGACCTGACGCTGGCCGCCGGACAGGGTGCCCACCGGCTGTTCGAGATCTTCGAGGTCGATGCCCATGCGATGAAGCTCGCTCTGCGTCTTCGTTCGCATCGTGGGGGCGTCGAGCCTGCGAAAGATGCCTCTGCCGCTCTCCAGTTCCGAGCCGAGAAAGAAGTTGCGCCAGACCGGAAGCAGAGGCACCAGCGCCAGCGTCTGATAGACCGCGGCGATTCCGAGATTGAGCGCCTGGCGGGGCGAAGAAAAGCGGCGAGGCGTCCCATCGACCAGGTACTCGCCCTCGTCATGCGGGAACAGCCCAGCGATGATCGAAATCAAGGTCGACTTCCCGGCGCCGTTATCGCCAAGGATGCAGGTCACCTCGCCTTGTCGAACGCTTAGGTTCACGCCGCGAAGGGCGCTGATGTTTGCGTAATTCTTCCCTATTTTCGTCAGTTGGATGATCGGTGCGTCAGAGTGGGCCATCTCACTTCCCCAGGGCGGCGCGGGCGCGAATCCAAGTGTTCACGACGGTGGCGAGCAGGAGCATCGCGCCAACGAAAAATTGGAACCAATCGGGGTCCCAGTCGGCGTAAATGACGCCTTCGGTCGTCATGCCGAAGATGAAGGCGCCGAGCGCGGAACCGACCGCGGATCCGTAGCCGCCAGTCAGCAAGCAGCCGCCGACCACCGATGCGGCGATGTATAGAAGTTCGTTGCCGATGCCGGCGCCTGATTGAACCGTGTCGTAGGCGAAGAGCTGGTGCATGGCGAGGAACCAGCACCCAAAACCGACCAGCATGAACAGGCCGATCTTCACTCGTTTGACCGGGACGCCCACAGCGCGCGCGCTCTCGCCTTGGCCGCCGACCGCGAAAATCCAGTTGCCGACCTTGGTGCGCAGCAGAACCCATGTGGCGATCGCGACAAGCACCAGCCAATAGAGGATGGCGATGGAGATCTGCACGCGCCCGATTTGAAAGTTCGCAGCGAAGATCGTCTTCAGCGCGTCGAACCCCGCCATGCCGGAAATGTCTTCGGTGGCGACGTTGCCCGTGATCAATTTCGTGATGGCTATGTTCAGCCCTTGCAACATCAGGAAAGAGCCGAGCGTGACTAGGAAACTCGGCAGCTTTGTCCGGATCAGGAGAAATCCGTTCAGGGCGCCGAGCGCCTGCGAAAAGACCAGCGAAAAAAGGACGCCGACCCACAGGCTGCCGGCGACGTGAGTGGCGAAAATCGAGGCCGCGAGCGAGATCGTCGTGACCGCCACGCCTGCCGAAAGGTCGAATTCGCCGCCGATCATGAGAAGGGCAATCGCCGCGGCGGGAATCCCGATTGTCGAGGCCTGATAGAGGACCGTCGCGAAAGCCGCCCATTGCCGGAATGGCGGCGCGATAATCCAGAAGAATACGAAGACCAGGATCGCGCCGCCGAGCGCGCCGGCCTCCGGTCGCTTCAGGACCCGCTGCCACGCGCTCTGGGTCCGAACCTGTTTGCGCAGTCGCACTTGATCGGCGATCGTCATTCTGGCGCGCTCCCTCGCCGGATCGACCCTGGCTTCGCCGGCCGAGAGCTGAGCTCCCGGCCGGCGGACGTTTGACCCGATATGAGCCTTGTCCGTGGGACAGTTTAGCGCGTTCCGCCCTTGGCGTATTTGGCGACCGCGGCGGCGTTGTCTTTCGTCACGAAGAATGGGCCGGTGAGCACGGCTTGCCCGCCCCCGACGGTGTCCCCGTTGGTGATGTTGAGCCAGATCATGTCGACCGCTTCATAGCCCTCGACATAGGGCTGCTGGTCGATCGCCCATTGCAGCTTGCCCTGGGCGATCAAGTCGATGGCGACCGGGCTCATGTCGAAGGTGCCGACCTTGGCCGCGCTTCCTGCGGCGCCGATCGCATCGAGAACGACGGGGGCGAACGGCGCGCCGAGCGTCACCACGTAGTCGACAGTCGGGTCCTGTTGCAGCTTGGCCTGCACGCGCGCCTTGACCGTCGGCATGTCATAGCCGGTCACGTAGAGCACCTCCGACTTGCCTTTGAAGGCGTCCTTGATGCCGTTGCAGCGCGCCTCGAGCTGGACCGCGCCCTGCTGCTGGTCGAGACAGACGACGTTCTTGGCGCCTTCTTTGTTTAACTCTTCGCCGACCGCCCGGCCCGCAACCGTCTCGTCCTGGCCCGCGTAACCTAATAGACCTTGGCCCTTCCACTGCCCGACGCCGGCGTTGAAGCCGACGATGGGTATGCCCGCCTCCTGCGCCTTCTTCACGGTTGGCGCTTCCGCGTCAGGGAAGGCCAGCGTCAGCGCGATGCCGTCGACATGCTGGTCGATGGCGTTTTGGATCAGCTGGGCTTCCTTACCCCCCTCGGGCGCCGACAAGTAGAGCAGTTTCACATTGTCCTTCGCGGCCGCCGCGTTGGCGCCCTTGCGGATGATGTCCCAAAACGTGTCGCCGGGCTCGGCGTGGGTGATCATCGCGAATGTCAGTTGCTTTTCGTCGGCGTTTGCGGGGCCGCCGAAGAGCGTCGCGGAACACGCGATTGCGCTTGCCGCCGCGGCAAGCGTCGCCGTCATCTTGAAACGTGTCATCAGTTTCCTCCTCCACACTCCGCGCCGCTTGGGCGCCGCTCAGGTCCGCGCGTGATGCGGGACCAATCCTTGTTGCTGTCTCGCCGGCGGCGCGCCGGCGCCGCCGGAATGGCGCGTTCGGCCTTTCGCGCGACGACATTTGTCTTGATGAGGAGGACGTCGCGACCGGCTGGAAACCTCGCTCGACATTTCAGATCGCCTGGGGCGTGAAGTCGCTCGCCTCTGCAGGCGCGACGTTCCTGAGGAGAGCGACCGACTTCGTCAGGCCTTCTATGCGAGAGAGCATGACGTCCTCATGCTCGATTGACAGCCAGCCGTCGTATCCCGAAAGGCGGAGGCGATAGACGAACGACCGCCACCATTCTTCGCCGTGGCCATAGCCAAGCGTTATGTAACTCCAGGAGCGGGCGCCTATGTCGATAAGGCCGCCGTTCTCCAGCAGGCTCGTTGTCGCCTGGATGGGCCGATTGAGCAGCGTGTCCTTGGCGTGGACGTGATGGATCGCTCCCGCCAACGCGTCGGTCGCCGCCGGCGGATCGGCGCCCATCCAGAAGAGATGGCTCGGGTCGAGATTCGCCCCGACGATTGGCCCGATGGCTTGTCGGAGCTTGAGAAGGGACGGGACGTTGTAGACGAGCTGGTTTCCATGCAGTTCGACGGCAAAGCGCTCGACGCCGCTGGCCTTCGCGAGATCGGCGAGCTTCCGCCAATAGGGAAGCAAGACCTCTTCCCACTGCCACTTGACGATCGTCTGCGTTTCGGGCGGCCACGACGACACGATCCAATTCGGCGTCGTGTCGCCGGGCGCGCCGCCGGGCAAGCCGGACATGCAGCAAACGGTCGTCACGCCAAGCTCGCCGGCGACGCGGATTGTATCTTCGAGGCAACTCGCTTGGGCAGTCCCCGACACGGGATGAAGCTGATTGCCATTGGCGTTGAGGGCGATGATTTCCAGTCCACGACTTTCGAAGGCGCGCCGGAAGGCCGCGCGCGCCGGCGCTGAGGACTTCATCGCCGCCAGATCAAAGTGAGGAGAGGAAGACCAGTTGCCGGTATTGATCTCGACGCCTGCGAGCCCTTGGTGAGCGGCGACGTCCAACACGCCCTCAAACGGCAGATGTGCAAGACTGTCTGAGACGAAACCGAGCTTCATCGACGAACCTCAGGCGGAAACCGCGACGCGCCTACCGGTCTCCAGAGACCGGTAGGCCGCCTCGGCGAGCTGAAGCGCCTTGCGGCCGTCTTCACCGGTGGCTGACGGTTGTTCCTCGCCCTTCAGCACGCGGACGAAATGCGCCCACTCGTTGGCGTAGCTCTGTGCATAGCGCTCGATGAAAAAAAAATGCGGCTTGGCTCGGCGGACGCCGTCCTCGCGCTCGGCGACCAGCATGTGCTGGGGAACGTTTTCCGTTCTCAGCAGGCCGCGGGCGCCATGCGCCTCCACCCTCTGGTCATAACCGAAACTTGCTCGGCGCGAATTCGTGATGACCGCGATTTTTCCGCTCGCCGTTTGCATGGAGACGCAGGCGGTGTCGATGTCGCCGATCTCCTTGATCGCCGGATCGCAAAGCGCCGCGGCGGTCGCTTGGACCCATACGAAGTCTTCGCCCATGATGTGGCGAGCCATGTCGAAGTCATGGATCGTCATGTCGCGGAATATTCCGCCCGACGTCTTCAGGTAGTCGATCGGCAGACCGCCATCGGGATCCTTGGAGACGACCGTGACGAGTTCCAGGGGCCCGATTTCGCCGGCGACGATGCGTTGCTTCATTTCGAGGATGCCGGAGTCGAAGCGGCGATTGAACGCGAGAAAGAGAGGATGTTTGCTAGCGGCGACAACTTCGATGACCTCGTCCACTCGGGACATGGAAAGGTCGATCGGCTTCTCGCAGAAAATAGCCTTGTCCGCCTTCAGCCCCTTTTCGATCAAGTCGGCATGCGTCGCCGTGACGCTGCCGATGACGACGGCGTGGATTTCGGGGTCTGCCCAAACAGTCTCTTCGGCGGCAACTTGGGCGCCGAACCTCGCCGCGAGCGCATGAGCCGCAGCGGGCGCGGGATCCACGACATACTTGAGCCGGGTCGCGGCGTGCTCGGCGATGTTGCGGGCATGGACAGCGCCGATGCGGCCCGCGCCGAACAGGGCGACGCTAAACACCGTCACTGAGAACTTCCTCCCGCAACATCTCATGTTCTCTAAAATCAGCCTTTCACATTTTGCTCGCGCGTGCAAGAAAAATCTGCACGCGCGAGCAATTTTTCTTTCCGTCTCGATTTCCTCCTGTTATTTTTGGCTCGGAAGGCGGAAATGAGCGAAGACGCAGGGACCGAAACAGGCACGGTGACGGCCGATGACGTGGCCGCGGCGGCGGGCGTGTCCCGCTGGACCGTCGGCCGCGCCTTCCGCAGGGATGCGTCGATCTCGGAGAAGAGCCGGAAGAAGGTCCTCGCCGCGGCGCAATCGCTTGGCTACGCGCCCGATCTCCTGGCCGCGAGCCTTGCGTCGGACAGATCGAATCTCGTTGCGCTTCTAATCGACGACTTCGAGAACCCCCACAAGCTGATCATGCTTGAAAGTTTGAGCCGCGTTTTGAGAGACGAGGGCTGGGGAACGCTGCTGGTCAACATGAAAGGGGAGGCGGACGCGCCCTTGGCGCTGCTGGGGGCGAGTCAACGGCGCGTCGACGCGGCGGTCCTCAACGGAACATGGTTCGACGAGCGAATCATCCGCACCGCGCTCGGCGCGCGGCGCGTGAAAAAGCTGATCGTGTTTGGCCGCGTCAGCGACAGCCCGGACACCATTTCGATCTGTTGCGACGACGTCGCGGCGCTCCGCACGATTGCGGCTTTCGTGGACGAGCAAGGTTATCAGTCGCCGCTCTATGTCGCGGGCCCGGACACTCATTCGGCGATTCTGCGCCGCAAAGACACGTTCCTAGCCGAATGGCGGGCGCTTCGGGGACGCTCGCCGCCGTTCATGCACCTGGATCAGTACAACATCGGATTGGCCCGCGATTGCGTTCTAGCTGCGCTCACCGGCGGGCGCCGGGACCGGCGTCCGGATATTCTTGTGTGCGAAAATGACGCCTTGGCGATCGGGGCGATGGACGCCATCCGCTCCGACCTTGCCCTCTCTATTCCTGGCGACATCGCCGTGATCGGTTTCGATGACGTCGCGCTCGCAGCGCTGCCGACCTACAACTTGACGACCTGGCGCCAGCCGATCGCCGAAATGACCATGGCCCTTGTCGAGGTTCTGCGCTCGGAACACGATGCGGCCAATGAAATCCTCTTTGCCGGCGAGTTCGTGCGCCGCGGGTCGGCCTGACGTCACTTTGGCGCGGGCCGTCCGCCCCATCACCGTAATCTCTGTGATCTCACATCTTGCCAACTCAGGCGCCAGCTTTTGCCAACTCGGCGCCAACTCGCGACGGGGCGTTATTCTAGTTGACAAACCCAACACAATGGGTATGATGCAGCCAAGAGGGTAAGATTCGCCCATGGCTAGCGTTCTCGACGAACCGTACTTCAAAGATGAGCAAGCGGCCTTCGCGCGCTTAGAGGAAATCGTTTGGCCGAACGGCCCCGTCTGCCCGCATTGCGGTTGCTCTGGCCGTATTAACGCATTGCGTGGCGTGAAGGACAAGGCCGGGCGCGAGCGGCTTGGCCTCAAGAAGTGCTATGACTGCCGAAAGCAATTCACCGTGCGAGTCGGGACAGTCTTTGAAAAAAGTCATGTCGGCTTGCATTTGTGGTTCCAAGCCGCATTTCTTCTTTGCTCTAGCAAGAAAGGGATCAGCTCTAACCAGCTATCCAGGACGCTAGGCGTTACGCCTCAGACCGCTTGGTTCATTGGCCATCGCATCCGCGAAGCCATGCGGTCCGGCAGTCTCGCTCCAATGGGTGGACCGGGCCAAACCGTCGAGGTCGACGAAACCTATGTGGGCCGCGTGCCGGGCATTCCGAAGGTTTGGGGCAGCGCGAAGCATAAGAATGTCGTGCTGACGCTCGTCGAGCGCGGTGGTGCAGCCCGCTCCTTCCACGTCGAGAGCGCGAAGATCAAGGATATTGCGCCGATCATCCGCGCCAATCTCGCACGCGAAAGCACGTTGATGACGGACGAAGGGACGCAGTACATCGGCCTGGGCCGCGAGTTCGCCGACCATCGCACCGTCGATCATGAGCGGAAGGAATACGGCTACACCGACCGCGTAACCGGCTTCAACGCCAACACGAACGCGATCGAAGGCTATTTCTCCATCTTCAAGCGGGGTATGAAGGGTGTTTACCAGCATTGCTCGGAAAAACATTTGCACCGCTATCTGGCGGAGTTCGATTTCCGGTACAGTTATCGGGCGAGGCTTGGCGTCGGCGACGCGGCCAGAATGAGAACCGCTTTAGAGGGAGTGTCTGGGAAACGATTGACATATAGAAATTAAGTTGACTCTTTGGGGCCTATCAATCGCTCAGGCCCCATTCTCTAAACCGAATTGACTAGGTACAGAGTCGGCTTCGTGTCATATATTTAGGCGGTGACGATGGATCGCCCCGCAGAGGCTTCAGCGTTTCCAATTGGTGAGCGGGGTGGGTTTCGAACCCACAATCTTCCCCTTTCGAAAGGGGTGCTGGCATCCAAATCAGCGGCCCGCCCAGCCAATTAGAACCCCGCGGAGCTGACACTCCGCGGGGTTCTTTAATTGAAAACTGGCGTCCCGCCAATCTTCGGCGCGTATCTCGAATCGTAGTATCGCTCGCCATCAAAGACTAACGCTTTGTCGGCTTTGAGTCGCGATAGGACCGACCCCACAGTGTCCTTAGCAACTGTAGGAACCCTGGTGCGGACCATCCTATCAACCTCTCCAGACGTTGAGCCGGCCGATCCGGCTCCCTCCATTATCTCCAAGATAAGCGGCTTAATGTTTGGCGATCGTTTGCGCGATGCAGCCGGTTCCTCCGTCGCCGACAAGAGCGTCTTAGCCTTCAACAAGCCCTCACGCATGGACTGCAGCCGGAGAATGTCGGCGTCGATGCGCGCGATTTCTTCGTCCAGTCGTTTCATTTTCTTTCCTATCGTGCTCATTCAGTATGTCCTTTGGCTTCGATGGTGCTCGCGACGGGGATCGAACCCGCACGCCCCGCAGAGGACTTCGGTTTTAAAGACCGCTGTGTCTACCAATTCCACCACGCGAGCAGGCCATTCTCGCGCAGGCACCTACGCCTGTCAATCTCGACTATCAGTGCTGTCAGTTTCCTTCGGTCCTCCCGCTGCTTAGCCTTGAGAGGGTTAAGTGACTAAAAAGACAGTCATTTCGTCGGATGACAGCGCCCCCACGCGAATCCACAAATCGGCGCATCAAGAGACTGACAATGATGCAGACGAGCGGACGAATCAGTATGGCCGCTTCCTTGAAACCGCACGCGGCCTCGCGTGTGACGAAGACAAAGAAGGATTTGAGGCGACGCTAGGGACGATCGCCTCCTACAAGCCGCAAAAGGGCAGCGACGTCGGCGCTCCCAAGACCAAAGCCAAGCGACGCAAAGCGGACCGCTGAGCGTCGCCAGCGGTCCCTTCTCAAAGGAACTGTTCCATGGAAACTGCCGAGACCGTCAGTCCCCGCGAAGGGGAGCTGACGCTGGAACGCTTTTGCCGCGCACTGGCCCTACATGCCCTCATAGTCGGGCATCCGCATGAACTGAGAAAAAAGACCGCCGGAGAATTTACGAGCGCGACGGCGAGTCTTATTACGAATTATGCGCTTGGCGGGGAATTGCCGGAGCCTACACCCTACGATCAGGAAACCTAGATTTGGGTTGTCGTCCCATCGAAATTATCTTTCCAGGCCTTATACGCTCCAAGATTTGGGACTGGCCAGAGAGAAAATCTAAAGTCGGTCAATATCCTAAGCACTTCGTTTGGCGTTACCTGGCGACCTGACTGGGCGACAACTGCGGCTGTAAGGATCGCTGCGGCATTAGTTCGAACAGCTTCGACCAACTTTCCGACTTCGGCGGCGATAATTGGCGATTCGCCATACGCGGGGATGTCTGGGGACATGATGGCCTCAAATCAAATGCGAAATATCTCGCGCCCCGACGCTACATCTAGCATTGGGTTTGTCAACTAGAATAACGCCCGCGACGGCGGCGGATCGGGGTTTCTCAATGGGTTGCAACTCAGGTAAGAAAAAAATTGCGGTCGAATATTTTCTCAGATTCATGCGAGTTACCGTAACAGTGCATTTAATCGCCGTTCCTCCCTCCCAGCCTCGGCCCGCGCTTCATTAGCGCGGGGCGACGGCCGCTGCGGGCATTAAGGCTCGCGAGGGTCCCTACGCGCGCCGACCGCCTCGCCCTCTCGCCCCTGCGAAGCCGCGCCGCGATCGTCGCTGCAGAATGCGCTCCTATCGCAACGCCGTAACCCGGCGCCGCAATGTCGCTAACCGCTCTTCTCGTCGGGGGCCGGTCGCCTCACCCCTGCCCCTCTCCCGATGGGAGAGGGGGCGGCGCTCGCGATTACTCTCGCTTCGTGCGAAGGGGGCGGGGCGGTCGAGGCGCGCAGCACCAGTTGCGGCTCGTCGGGGAGCACGACGTCGGCGACCGGGCCTTTCGCCATCGCGGCAAACAGCATGTTGGCGGCGACCTCGCCCATCCGCGTCACCGGCATCAGCACGGTCGAAAGGGGCGGATCGGTGTGGGCTGCGAGCGCCAATTCGTCGCTGACGATGATCGACAGATCGTCGGGCGCCGAGAGGCCGGCGTCCTTGAACGTCTTGATGGCGCCGATGCCCGACAAGAAGCTCGCGACATAGAGCGCGGTCGGCAGGTCCGCGCCGGCCTCGGCAAGCAGCCGCCTTGCGGCCTCCGCGCCGCCGGCTTCCGTGTAGTCGGTCACCGGCATCCAGGCGGCGCGGGATTTGAGCCCGTGCTTGCGCAATGCGGCGCGGAAGCCGGCGGTGCGGCGGCGGCCGGTGTCGATGTCGGGCGGGCCGGCGATATGGCCGATGCGGGTATGGCCGAGCGCGACGAAATGATCGACCGCGACCTCGGCGCCGCGCTCGTCGTTCATCACCACCGAGCCGACGATGCCGTCCGACCGCCGATTGACGAGCACCAGCGGCACGCCGCTGCGCGCCACGCGCTGCACCACGGGATCGCGGACGCTCGCCGTCAGCACGAGGACGCCGTCGACCCGGCCTTCGAACACCAGGCGCTCCCAGCCGAGGTCGGGATGGTTCGGCCCGCGCCCCTCGACGACGATGACGTGCCACCCGGCGCGCGCGGTCGCTGCCTGCACGCCCTTGAAGATCTCGGCGAAGCCCGGGTTGCCGGCGTCGGGAATGACGAGGCCGATCGCCTCGGCCTTGCGGGTGCGTAAGCTTCGCGCGACGCCGTTGGGCCGATAGCCCATGTCGCGCGCGGCTTGCAGGATTCGCGCGCGCGTCTCGGCTTTCGCGGGTTTGCGCTCATCGCCGCGCAAGACCCTCGACACGGTCGACGCGTCGACGCCGGCGCGCAAGGCGACGTCCTTGAGGATCGCCGCGCGCGATTCGGGCCTTAAGCGTCCGAACACGTCCTCCGCCAGCTCGACCCCCTGTTTAAGTCGCCCGCGCCGGCGTCGTCTGGGTCAAAGGGCCCTGCCGGGCAGCAGGCCGGCGCATCAGGGCTTGGTCTTAACCGGGCGCATCCTTCGCAACAAGTTGACCGGCGGACATGCGCCAACTCATAATAGCCAATCGATTGGAATTGACCATCGTCGCCGCCCGACCCGCGTTGATAAGCGGGGGAGAGGAACTGCCGTCATGGAGAGCCGCCGCATTCGCCTCGGAGGCTGGCTGTCGATCGCGGACCCAATCGTCGCCGAGGCCGCGGGCCGCGCGGGTTTTGATTGGGTCGGGATCGACCTTCAACACGGCGCCTGGGACGTCGGGTCGGCGGCGCGCGGGGTTCAGCTCCTTGATCTCGTCGGCGTGCCTGTCTTGGCGCGCGTCGCCGAGGAAGAGCTGCCGCTGATCCCCCATGCGCTCGACCAAGGCGCCTCAGGCATCATCGTCGCGATGGCGTCCTCGGCCGAAACCATGGCGGCGGCCATTCGCCGCGCCCGCTATCACCCGGAGGGCTTACGCAGCTACGGCGGCCAGCGATACGGCATGCGCGGCGAGCCTGACGACGCGGCGACGATCCGTCCGGCCGTCTACGCGATGATCGAGACGAAAGAGGCGCTCGACAGGATCGAGGCGATCGCCGCGGTTCCCGATATTGGCGGCATTCACGTCGGCCCGGTCGATCTGGGCTTGAGCCTCGGCCTCAGCATGAAACGCTCAGGTAAGAAATTCGAACGAGCGCTCGAAAGGATCATCGCGGCGAGCCATGCGGCGAACATTCCCGCCGTGATGCATGCGGTGTCGCCGGAGCAGACGGGCGAGATGATCGACCTCGGGTTCGACGAATTGGTGTTGCCCGCCGATATCGCCGTCCTGCGTCGCGCCTTCGCCGACAATGTCGCGGCGGCGCGCGCTAAGATCGAAACGAAGGCGGTCGCGGCGCCCATCCCTCTCCGCGCAACCCGGGGAGAGGGTTAGAGTGAGAGGCTGCGGAGGTCTTTCCGCAAAATGTCCGCGCCGCCCCTCATCCGGCCGCCTGCGGCCGCCACTTTCTCCCCGCTCGCGCGGAGAGAAGGAGAGTTCCTCACCCGATCTTCGCGCCGTTGAGCGCGGCCAGAACGCCGGGCAGGGCCGGCAGGAACGTCTCCTTATGACCGGAATTGAGCGCAAGGCGCAGCGTCTGGCTGACGGCCTGGGCCACGGGAACCGCTGAGCCTGCATCCTCCGCGAGGCGCCCATAGGCGCTTAAGTCTTTCGCCGCGATGCGTAGCGGCGCCTTCAGCCCGCTGTCGTCGCGCGAGCGGATCCAGGGCTCCATCATGCGCCACATCCGTCCGTCGACGCCGCCCGCGGAGAGGACGTCGCAGAGCGCGGCGAGATCGACGCCCGCCTTCGCCGCCGTCGAAAAGGCTTCCGAGATCAGCGTCGCCATGCCGAGCGAGATGGAATTGTTGATCAATTTGCAGGTCGTGCCCGCGCCGAGCGGGCCGCAATGCACGATCGTGTCGGCGTAGCACGCAAGGATCGGGCGAAGCCGCTCGAGCACGGCGCCTTCGCCGCCAACATAGGTGCTGAGCCTTCCGTCTTCGGCCTCGCGCGGCGACCGGCCGAGCGCGGCGTCGAGCATCGCTACGCCGCGCAAGGAAAGGTCCGCGCCGATCTGGCGCGTGACGATCGGATCGGCGGTCGTCGCGTCGATGAGCGCGCCGCCGCGCTTCATCGCCGACATGAGCCCGCGCTCGCCGTAGATCACCGCCTGCGCCTCGGCCGATGACGGCAGGCAGAGAACGACGACGTCGGTTGAGCGTGCGATATCTGCGGGGTCTTTAGCCTCCCGCGCGCCGCGTCGGACGAGATCGTCAATCGGCTGACGGTTGCGATTGCCGAGGACGGCGAGCGGATAGCCGCCTTTCTCGATCAGGTTTTTCGCCATGCCGTGGCCCATCAGCCCGACGCCAATGAAGCCGACGCGCGTCTTCCCGACCATGTCCGATCCCTTTTTTGAAATCATCGCCGGTCCAGCATGGGCGCCGAGGCAGAGGAAAGAAAGAGCGAGGCTTGAGCGTGCGGCGCGCGTCGCTAAAAGCGGTTTGCTTTAAGCCGCCGCAGATCGCCGTCGAAAGTCTTGGAGCCATCTTTGTCCGATCTCGCTCCGCGTTTCATCAGCGTCGATTGGGGAACGAGCTCGTTCCGCGCCTATTTGGCGGGCGAGGACGGCCGCGAGCTCGAAAGCGTCGAAACCGCGCAAGGGGCGCTTGGGCTTGCGCCCGGCGCGCATGAGGCGACGCTTCGTTCGGCGATCGGAGCTTGGAAGACGGCTTTTCCGCGCCTGAAGATCGTCGTCTCAGGCATGGCCGGCGCCCGGCAAGGGTGGAAGGAAGCGCCGTACGTGACGTGTCCGGCGAATGCCGAGGCGCTGGCGAAGGCGGCGCTGACCGTCGAGACGGCGCTGGGGCCCGTCAGTCTGATCCCAGGCGTCTGCGAAAACCCTGAAGGCGGGCGCCCAGATGTGATGCGGGGCGAAGAGACGCAGATTTTCGGCGCGATGCGGGCGATGGACCTGAAAGACGCATTGCTCGTCCTGCCTGGCACGCACTCGAAATGGGCGCGGCTGAAGGCCAAGCGAATCGACAGCTTCGCGACCTACATGACGGGCGACGTCTACGCGGCGGTGAAAGGCCACACCGTGCTGGCGCGGTCGATGGGCGAAGGGAAGGGGCGTCGGGAGGACGCGTTCCGGCGCGGCGTCGAAGCGGCGAAAGCGCTTCATCGGCCGGGCGATCTCTTGAACGCGCTCTTCCTGACGCGAAGTCTCGGCCTTTTCGACAAGCTTAACCCCGACGACGCGCCGCATTATCTCTCAGGCCTTCTGATCGGCGCGGAGATCGAGGCGGCGCGGGGCGAGGCGACGGAGGCTGTGCTCGTCGGCTCGGCGGCGCTCGCCGCGCTCTACGAGGCGGCGGGCGATGCGCTTGGCGTCCGGTTCGTCAACGCGCCCGAGAACTGCGCGACGCTCGGCCAATTGGCGCTGCTTAATTGGCTCAACTGAGCCTGACGCCCCTAGGCCTTCGACTTTGCCGCCGACGGCGCCGCCCGCTTGGCGAAGGCGCCGATGATCGTCTTTAAGCCTTCGTCGGAGACCAGCGCTTCGGCCGTCGCGCTATCGACCCACTGGATGACGCGCTCGGCCGATTCCGGCCAGGCCGCGGCCTGGCGCTTCACGAGCAGCGGGAAGACCTTCACCTCGCAGGCGACGGTGATTCCGATGTCGTCGAGCGCCTTTTCGTAGACATATTGACCAATGGCCTTCGATCCGGCCTTGCCCCTAACGCCCGCCTCCTCGAACGCCTCGCGCGCCGCCGATTGCGACGGTTTCAGCCCCTTGATGGGCCAGCCCTTCGGCACGATCCAGCGTTTCGACTGCCGGGTCGTGACGACCAGGAATTCGAGCGCGGCGCCGTTGAGCAAGCGATAGGGGAGGGCGGCGTACTGGATGCGCAGCGCCCGCTTGATCCTCCGTTTGTTCGGCTTGCGCGGAATGGCGCGTCTCCAGTTCGAACCCTTGAGCGTCGGCCGACTCGAAAAACGACCCTCGAAAGAGCTGTGATAGGACAATTCGCCCACGCAACGGAAGCGGCGCTCCGATGATCTTCCCGTTCACGCTTCTCGATCTCGCCGGCTCGATCGCGCTCCTCCTCTGGGGCGTTCATATGGTTCAGACAGGCGTTCAACGCGCGTTTGGGTCGCGGCTGCGGGCGGTTCTGGGCGCCGCCCTTCGGACAAGGGCGCGTGCGTTCCTTGCCGGTCTCGGCGTCACGGCGCTTCTGCAAAGCAGCACCGCGACCGGCCTCATGACGGCCGGATTTGCGGCAAGCGGGCTGGTCGGCCTCGTTCCGGCGCTGGCGGTGATGCTTGGCGCCAACATTGGCACGACGCTCATCGTTCAATTGCTCTCGTTTGACGTGTCCGCCGCGACGCCTGCGCTCATTCTCATCGGCGTGCTTATGTTCCGCAGGGGCGCGAGCCCGCAAACCCATGATCTCGGCCGCGTGCTCATCGGCCTCGGCCTCACGCTTCTTGCATTGAGGCAATTGCTGCAGCTGATGACGCAGTACGAGGACGAGCCGAGCCTGCGGATCTTGCTGGGCGCGGTTTCGACGGCGCCGTTCCTTGACGTCGTGCTGGCTGCAGGCGCGACCTGGGCGGTGCATTCGAGCGTCGCTGTCGTGCTGCTCACGATGTCGCTTGCGGCAAAGGGCGTGGTTCCGCCAATGGCGGCCTTTGCGCTCGTCCTCGGCGCCAACCTCGGTTCTGCCGCCAATCCGGTTCTCGAAAGCAAGTCGGACGGAGATCTCACAGCGCGGCGCATGGCGGTGGGCAATCTCATGAACCGGGGCGTCGGCGTCGCCGCGGCGCTCATGCTGCTGCCGCGCCTTGCACTGCAAATGCTGGCGATCGAACCGGACATCTCCAGGGCCGTCGCGGATTTTCACACTGCTTTCAACGTGGCGCTCGCGTGCCTGTTCTTCCCTTTGCTCTCGCCGTTCGCCGTTCTGTTGCGCTGGCTCATTCCCGATCGCGTCGACCCCGTAGATCCGTCGCGGCCGCTCTATCTCGACCGTGCGGCGAAAGAGACGCCAATTGTCGCGCTCGGCGCCGCTGCCCGCGAGTCGCTTAGGCTCGCCGACGCGCTGGAGACGATGCTGCTCAGCGCCCGCGATTCCCTCATGCAAGGCGACAAGCGGCAGATTTCGGACACGCGACGGCTCGACGACGTCATCGACCGCTTGAACGGCGCCATCAAGGCCTATCTGACTTCGCTCAATCAAGACGAGCTCAGCCCCGCGGACGAGCGACGCATGGAACAAATCCTCATCTTCGCGACGAACATCGAGCAGGCGGGCGACGTCGTTGACCGCAACCTTCTGCCGCACGCCTCCAAAGGCCTTAAGCGCGGGCTGGCGTTCTCCAAAGAAGATCAAATCGAGATCGTCGCGATGATGGATCGCTTGATCGTCAATCTTCGCGCCGCCGCCGCGCTCTTCATGACGGCCGATTTGCGCGCCGCGCGCCGATTAGCCGACGAGAAACCGGTCTTTCGCGACGCCGAGGCGGCGGCCATGCGGGCGCATGTCGAAAGGCTTCGCGCGGGGCGATCCGAGCCGACGGAGCCCAGCGCGCTGCGCCTCGACCTGCTCAGCGACATAAAGCTGATCAACAGCCACATCGTCGCCGCTGCCGCTTATCCGGTCCTCGAGAGTTCGGGCGCCCTATTGGCGACGCGGATCGCCCCGAAAGGCGAGCAGGAACAGGAGGGACCAGGCAAGGACTGAGACAATTGCCCGCAAGAATTCGACGCCTGCTGAGCGGCCTTGAGCCAGCTTCCGGGTATGCAGCACGAATGCGGCGCCGCGAGCCCTATTTTGTTGCGCCGCAGCAGCATGCTACTCTATTCGTTGATCGTGTCCCGAAGAGGGACGGGCTCTTTCGGCGCGACCAGGCGCGCGAGGCGATGACCGACGTTTGGAAGACGAAATGGGGCGCGCGTCGGGTCCGGAAGGAGCCTCCGACGATCGACGAGGCTCTGCTCGCCGCCGAGAGCTTAACGAGCGACTTTGACACGAAGGTCGAGATCGCCGCCGCGCTGATGGGCATGCCGGTCGACGCGGTTCGCCAGCAGGCCGCCAAGCGCGCCACTTCCCAACGCGGCCGGCAGACGCTTGTGTCGGGGCGCGCCCGCGCGGTCGTCGTCGAATATAAGCGGCCGCGCTTCGCGCAACCCGCCCGGCCGCTCAATCGCCGGTGAGTGAAGCGCTGACGGCGTCCGCCGTCCAATCCTTCGCCCGGCCGCAAACTCCGCCGGCGGCGCCGGCCAATCGTCGCGTTCTCCTGAGGCTCATCCGCGATTACGGCCGCCCGCATCGTCTCGCCTATCTCATAGGCTCCGTTCTGCTCGGCCTCGTCGCGCTCGCGAATGTCGGCGTCGGCTGGCTGATCAAGCCGGTGCTCAACGGCGTCGTCTCGCCTGCCGCATTCGATCAGATGAAATTGATCGCCGTCGCGGTAATGGCGCTCTTCGTCGTGCGCGGCGCCGCGACCTTCGGATCGCTCTACGTGCTCGCCCGCGTCGGCAACCGCATCGTCGCCTCGGTGCAGAAGCGCGTATTCGACCACTTGCTCAACCAGAGCGTCGCCTATTTCCAGGATCGCCACTCGAGCGAATTCGTCGCTCGCCTCGCGCTGGCCGCGAACGGCGTGCGCGATTGCTTGCAGCTTTGCCTCCAGAGCGTGGCGCGCGACGCCGTGCAGGTGACGGGCCTCGTCGCCGTGATGGTCTACCAGGACCCGCTCTTGTCGCTCGTCGTGCTCGCCGGCCTGCCGGCGGCGGCGATCTTCGTCGGGAGAATCTTGAAGCGCGTCGGGCGGCTCGCCAAACGCTCCTTCGACGGCTCGACGCAGATCATGCAGACGATGAGCGAGGCCGTGCTCGGCATGCGCATTGTCAAGGCGTTCAACCTCCAAGAGGCGATGCGCGAGCGGATGCGCCTAAGCGTCCGCAGCGTCGAGAAATCCGGCAACGGCATCGCTGTCGGGTCGGGCCTTGCGACGCTGATCGCCGACACGCTCGGCGGCCTGGCGATCGGCTTTGCCGTCTATTACGGCTCGTGGCGCGTCTCCGTCATGCATGCCGATCCCGGCTCGTTCGTCTCGTTCTTCGGCTCGCTGCTGCTCGCTTATGAGCCCGCCAAGCGGCTCGGCAAGTTTCCGGTTGACGTGCAGAACGGCGTCGTCAACGCCCGCCTCGTCTATGAAGTGTTGGACGCAGCCCCCGTCGAGACGCCTGAGCCCGGCGCGCCGGACCTCATCGTCAAGGACGGGCGGGTCGCATTCGAGGCCGTCCGCTTCGCCTATCGGCCGGGCGAGGACGTCATCGACGGCCTGACGCTGGCGGCCGAAGCGCGCAAGACCACGGCGCTCGTCGGACCGTCGGGCGGCGGCAAGTCGACGATTCTCGGGCTCATCCAGCGTTTCTATTCGCCAAGCCAAGGAAAGGTGACGATCGACGGCGTCGACATCGCCGGCGTCGGCCTCGCTTCGCTTCGGGACAAGATCGCCTTCGTGTCGCAGGACGTCTTTCTCTTCAAGGGCACGATCCGCGAGAACATCGCGCTTGGGCGCGAAGGGGCGAGCGAAGAAGAGATCTTCGCCGCCGCGAAAGGCGCCTATGCGCACGACTTCATCATGGAATTCCCGACAGGCTACGAGACGCCCGTCGGCGAGATGGGCGCGCAGCTCTCGGGCGGCCAGCGTCAGCGCATCGCCATCGCCCGCGCGATCTTAAAAGACGCGCCGATCCTGTTGCTCGACGAGCCGACCGCGGCGTTGGATTCCGACTCAGAGCGCGCCGTGCAAAAGGCCATGCAGGCGCTGCGCGGCGGGCGGACGACGATCGTCGTCGCGCATCGGCTGCAGACGATCGTCGGCGCGGATGAAATCGTGGTGATCGAGGCGGGGCGGGCGGTTGAGCGCGGCACGCATGCCGAGCTCATTCAGCGCGACAGCGCCTATCGGGCGTTCTTCGCGGCCCAATTCGGGCTCACGGCGGAGACGGCCGGCGGCTGAGCGTTGTTTTAAGCGCTGCCTTGCGTCTCGAACATCGCGAATTCGAGCGCTTCGCGCGGCGCCCGCCCCGCCCAAAGCACGAACTGGAAGGCGGAATAATAGGTCTCGCACGTCCTCACCGCCGCTTCGACGATCGACCGACACTGCGCCTCGCTCGCCAGCGCCCCGCCCGCCAGGCAATGCGCATGGCGGTAGACGACGATGTCGGCGCGATTCCACAGATCGAAATGACCGATCCACAATTGGCCATTGATCATCTGCACGAGCTCGGCGATCTCGCAGCGCTTGCGGGAAGGGGTCTTCAAGTCGAAGGAGCAGCTGACATGCAGCGATTCGATGTCGGGGAGCCAAGTGAAAGCGACCTCGTATTGGGCGTAATCGCCCGTCACCAGCATGGAGATTTCGTCTTCTTCCGACCGCTCGAACGCCCATTCATTCACGACCGCCATCCGCTCGACGACGTCGACGGGATGTTCCTGGCGATCGGCGGACGTGGGCTCGGTCGGAATCATTCGGCGACTTTCGACATGCGCGGTCAAACTTGGGAAAACAACGCATGGCCGCGGAAGACGCCGCCCGCCGGACGATGATTCGCCGGCTCGCTTACGACTGAAAGTACCTGCGCGAACACCGTCCTTGATTCGCGCCTATACGTAAACCGAAAGGCGATTCGCGTCCACAGAATCTCTGTGGCGAATCAAGCTCCTGCGCTCGGAGTCGGCTCGCCGGATTTGCCAAGTTTCGCCTCAAGTTCGCGCACTCTTTTGGCGAGCGCCTCGTTGTCGTCGCGCGCGCGCGCCGCCATCTCCTTGACCGCCTCGAATTCTTCGCGGGTCGGCAAATCCATGCCGGCGACGACCCGCTCAAGCTGGGCGCGGAAGAACGTTTCAACCTCCCGCCGCGCGCCTTCGGCGGCGCTTGCGGCGTCGTTCATCAGGCGGGCGAGATCGTCGAAGAGGGGGCTACGGGTCTGCGGCATGACGGGCTCCGGCGCGTGGCGTATTTTCAAATGTGGGCGCCGGGGAAAGCGGCGGCAAGGTCAGTGCGGCGCCTCGTCGTTCGCCTTCAGCACATCGCCGGCGAGGTAAAGCGAGCCGATGATCAGGATGCGCGGCGGCGACGGCCATGACCGTGCGGCAAAGAACTCCAGCGCCGATGCGACGCTGTCTGAGGCCGCCGCCGGCAGGCCGACCGCGCGGGCGATCGCCGCCACCTCCTCGGCCGACCGCCCGGCATGCTCGCCCGACAGCGGCACGCACAGAGCCTCCTGGGCGAGGCCACGGAAATGGGCGAGGAACCCGCGCGTGTCTTTGCTGGCGAGCGAGGCTGCGATCAGCACGAGCGGCGCGGGCGCGGCGTCCTCAAAATCCGCCATCGCCTCGGCGAGCGCCCGCCCGCCATCTTCGTTATGCGCGCCGTCGAGCCAGATTTCGGCGGGCTTAGGCCCAAGCCGCGTCAGCGGCCCCAAGCGCAGCCGCTGCAGCCGCGCCGGCCACTCGGCGGAGCGCAGCCCGCGATCGAGGGCCGAGGCCGGAATCTCCGGCCAAAGGCGGCGCAGCGTCGCGACGGCGAGGCCCGCATTGCCGAATTGGTGCCGGCCGGGAAGACGCGGCGGCGGCAGATCGAGGAGGCCGGCCTCGTCCTCATAGACGAGGCGGCCGTTTTCGAAGCTGACATGAAAATCGCGGCCCGAGACAAAACGCGGCGCGTCGAGCCGGGCAGCCTCCCGCTCGATGACGGCGAGCCCCTCTGGCGACTGGTCGCCGATGATTGCGGGCGCGCCGGCGCGCAGGATTCCCGCCTTCTCGTAGGCGATCTCAGGAATCGTCGATCCGAACCACTCGACATGGTCGAGCGACACCGGCGCGATCACCGTCGCCGCCGGCGCTTCAATGACGTTCGTCGCGTCGTAACGGCCGCCAAGCCCCACTTCGAGCAACAGCGCGTCGGCGGGCGTCTCCGAAAAGAGCGCGAACGCCGCGGCCGTGGTCGCTTCGAAGAAGGTGATCGTCTCGCCGTTGTTGACCGCGTCGATTAGGCTCAGCGCCTCGGCGAGGCGCGCATCGTCGACAAGCTCGCCTGAAAGGCGAATTCGTTCGTTGAAGCGAACGAGATGAGGGGATGTATAAACGTGGACGCGCCGGCCTTCCGCCTCGAGGCATGCGCGCATGAAGGCGATCGTCGAGCCCTTGCCGTTTGTGCCGGCGACGTGAATGACCGGTGGCAGTCGCTTCTGCGGATCGCCGAGTTTGGCGAGCAGCCGCTCGATGCGCCCGAGCGACAGGTCGATCTTGCGTGGATGGAGCGCCGCAAAGCGCTCGAGATAGGATTCAACCCTCGCCAACATGGGGGCGGCTCGCCTTCGCCGTCTTTCAAGCCGCCGCCGGCGCGGCTTCTGCCGGGGTCAGCAGGCGGCAGAGGCGCGCCAGCGTCTCCCGCATCTCGAGGCGCGACACGACCATGTCGACCATGCCGTGGGCGCAGAGGAACTCGGCCTTCTGGAAACCTTCCGGGAGCCTGGCGCGGATCGTCTGCTCGATGACGCGCGCGCCGGCGAAGCCGATCACCGCGCCGGGCTCCGCCACATGCACGTCGCCGAGCATGGCGTAGGAGGCGGTCACGCCGCCGGTCGTCGGGTGGGTCAGGACCACGATATAGGGGAGTTTCGCGGCGCGAAGGCGCTGCACCGCCACCGTCGTGCGCGGCATCTGCATCAGCGAATACATGCCTTCCTGCATGCGCGCGCCCCCAGACGCCGTGAACATGATGAAGGGCGTATGGCGCTCGACCGCCCGCGCCATGCCGGCGACGATCGCCTCCCCGGCGGCGACGCCGAGCGTGCCGCCGATGAACGAGAAGTCGTGCACGCCGACGGTCACCGGCATCGTCTCCAACGCGCCGGCGGCGAGCATCACCGCCTCCGCCGCGCCGGTCTTGGCCTTGGTTTCCTTCAGGCGGTCGGCGTAACGCTTGATGTCGCGGAATTTTAGCGGGTCGACGATCGTCTCGGGGACGGCGATCTCCTCGAATTGGCCGTCGTCGAACAACGCGGCAAGGCGCGCCTTCGGCGCGATCGCCATGTGATAGCCGGAGCCCGGCACGACCATCTGGTTGGCTTCCAGGTCCTTGTGGAAGACGAGCTGGCCGCTCTCGGGGCACTTCACCCACAGGTTCTCAGGCGTCTCGCGCCTCAAGAACGAGCGGATCTTCGGCGGCACGACATTGGAGATCCAATTCATCGGCTGATCCTCGAAAGCTTTCATGCGGTCAAGCGTTCCGCAGTCTTAACGCCCGCCGCCAACTCGCGGACGAGCCTTGTCACCGCCTCGACCGTGCGCAGCGACGCCCGGCTGTCGACGAGCGAGGACTTCACCGCCTCGACAAGGGCGGACCCGACGACGACGCCGTCCGCCCCTGCAGCGATCCGCGCCGCGCTCTTCGCGTCGCGGACGCCGAAGCCGACCGCCACCGGCAGATGGGTATGACGCTTGATGCGCGCAACCGCATTCACGACCTTCGCGGCGTCGGGAGCGGCGGCGCCGGTCACGCCGGTGATCGAAACGTAATAGACGAAGCCGGAAGTGTTTTTAAGCACCTTCGGCAGGCGCCGTTCGTCGGTCGTCGGCGTGGCGAGGCGGATGAAATTCAAGCCGGCTTTGAGCGCCGGCAGACAGAGCTCATCGTCCTCCTCAGGCGGCAGGTCGACGACGATGAGCCCGTCGACGCCGGCCTCCTTCGCTTCGCGCAAGAACCGCTCGACGCCGTGGACGTAGATCGGGTTGTAATAACCCATCAGCACGACTGGGGTCGCGGCGTCCAGGATACGAAAATCCGCCACGAGTTTCAAGGTCTTGGCGAGGGTCTGGCCGGCGTGGAGGGCCCTCAAGCCCGAAGCCTGAATCGCCGGCCCGTCGGCCATCGGATCGGTGAACGGCATGCCGATCTCGATGACGTCGGCGCCGGCCGCCGGCAGGCTCTTGACGATTTCAAGCGACGTCGCCGGGTCGGGGTCGCCGGCCATGACGAACGTCACCAGCGCCGAACGCCCCTCGCGCCGCAAAACTTCAAACCGTCGCTCGATCCGAGTCGTCATTTAAGCGCGGTCGTTAGCATGGGGAGAGGAAGAGGGGAACGGCGCGTGGAGCCCGCGGACTCCTGCCTCAACTGCCGCCTTCAAAAGAGATGGGTCCGCCGACAAGGTCGCCGTCCGTCTGCGGCCTTTTGTCTAGGCGTCTCTTCAAGCCAGTGTCACATGCACTCGCTTCTAATGTGCAGGTGCGAAAAGTAGGGGCCGGCGAGATTTCCCTGGGGCGGCCCAAAAAGGCGCCCATGTGGTTTCGCAGCGGCGGAGGCAGGCGCGTGAACGTATCGCCGACGATTCGCAACAAGACTTGGGCCGAGCTCAAAGTCGGCGACGCCGCGACGCTTGAGCGGGTCTGCGCGGTGCAGGATCTGATCCTGTTCGCCCACGTTTCGGGCAACATCAATCCGCTGATGCTGCCCGATCGCGACGACGCAAAGCCGGGGGCGGACAAGATTGCGCCCTCGATGTGGGTCGGTTCGCTGATCTCCGCCGTGCTCGGCAACGTCCTGCCTGGGCCCGGCACGCTTTATCGCTCGCAGTCGCTCGAATTCTTCAAGCGCGTGCATGTCGGCGACCGGCTGCGCATCGTCGTGCGATGCCAGGAAAAACGCGAAGAGCCTGTTGCGGTCTTCGCAACCTCGGTCGTCGACGAGGCGGGCGTGAAGGTTTGCGAGGGTTTTGCCGTCGTCGAGGCGCCGAAGACGCCGCTCGAGGCGTCCGTGCATGAGCTACCCTCGCTCATCGTCGACTATAAGGATCATTTCGCGCGGCTGATTGCGCTCGCCGCCGAGCTTCCGCCGCTGAAGACCGCCATCGTCTGCCCCGAGGACCACAATTCTCTCAGCGGCGCGCTCATGTCCGCCGAGCGCGGCCTCGTTCACCCGGTGCTGATCGGCGACCCCGCGCACATCGCCGCGGCCGCCAAGGCGCTTCAGGCGGATATCTCCGCGTGGACCGTCGTCGCCGAGACCGACCATCGCGCGGCCGCCGCCAAGGCCGTCGCCATGGCGCTTGCCGGCGAGGTCGGGGCCATCATGAAAGGCGCGATTCATTCGGACGAGCTGCTGGCGGCTGTCGTCAGGAAAGACGGGGGCTTGCGCACGCATACGCGCATCACCCACGTCTTCGCGCTCGACGTGCCGACGCTCGACGAAATTCTGTTCATCTCGGATGCGGCGATCAACATCGCGCCCGATCTCTTGGCCAAGGTCGACATCGTCCAGAACGCCATCGACCTGGCGCGCGCCTGCGGATTGGAGAAGCCGCGGGTCGGGGTGCTCTCGGCCGTCGAGACCATCAACCCGAACATTCCTTCAACGATCGACGCCGCCGTGCTCTCGAAGATGGCCGAACGCGGCCAGATCAAAGGCGGCGTCGTCGACGGCCCGCTGGCGATGGACAACGCCATCGACGTGCAGGCGGCTCAAACGAAAGGCATCGTTTCGTTGGTCGCCGGCCACGCCAACGTGCTGATCACGCCCAATCTCGAAGCGGGCAACATGCTCGCCAAGGAATTGACCTTCATCGCCCGCGCGGAGGCCGCGGGGCTCGTCGTCGGCGCGCAGGTCCCGCTCATGCTGACGAGCCGCGCCGACAACGACCGTGCGCGGCTCGCCTCCTCGGCGCTCGCCCAGCTTTACGGCTACTGGCGGCGCGAGGGCCGGCCGTACGGGGGCGGATCGCGGGGAGAGGCGCAATGACCGACGCGATCCTCACCCTCAATGCCGGATCATCCTCCATCAAGTTCGCCGTCTTCCGCTTCGCAGGCGGCGAACTTCTGCCGCTCGCCTCCGGGCAAGTCGAAGGGATTGGCGGACAAGCGCATTTTGCCGCCAAGAGCGAACAGGGCGCGACCGTCGAGACCGCGATCGGCGGGCCGGCCGAGCGGGTCAATCACGCCGCCGCGCTTCGCGCCGCGGTCGATTGGCTGCAGAGCGCTGAAAAAGACGCGCGCATCGTCGCCGTCGGCCATCGGGTCGTCCACGGCGGGCCGGACTACGCGGCGCCGATCCTCATCGATCCGCGCGTTCTTAACGTGTTGCGCCGGCTCATTCCGCTCGCGCCACTCCATCAGCCGCATAATCTCGCCGGCGTCGAAGCGGCGCTCGCTGCCTTCCCGGACGCGGCGCAGGTCGCTTGTTTCGACACCGGCTTTCATCGCAGCCACCCTTTCGTCGCCGACACCTTTGCGCTGCCGCGCCATTTCTATGACGAGGGCGTGCGCCGATATGGCTTCCACGGCCTCTCCTATGAATATGTCTCGAGGCGCCTGCGCGAGGTCGCGCCGGCCGTCGCCGCGGGCCGCGTGATCATCGCCCATCTCGGCAACGGCGCCTCCGCCTGCGGGTTGCGCGGCGGCCGGTCGGTTGCCTCCACGATGGGCTTCACCGCGCTCGACGGACTGCCGATGGGCACGCGCTGCGGCCAGCTCGATCCCGGCGTCGTGCTCTATCTGATGGCGGAAAAGGGCATGAGCCCCGCCGACATATCCGATCTTCTTTATAAGGAGTCGGGGCTGAAAGGCCTCTCCGGCCTTTCCAACGACATGCGCACGCTCGAGGCGTCGCCGGAACCGGCGGCGCGGCAGGCGATCGACTATTTCGTCGAGCGCGTGAAGCGCGAGATCGGCGGCCTCGCCGCGGCGATCGGCGGCGTCGACGCCATCGTGTTCGCCGGCGGCATCGGCGAGCATTCCTGGCGGACGCGACAAAAGATCTTGAGCGACATGATCTGGCTCGGCGTCGCGCTCGACTTAGGAGCCAACGCCCGCAACGATCGCTGCGTCACGGCGCCCGCCTCGGCCACGCCCGTCTACGTCATCCCGACCGACGAGGAGCGCATGATCGCCGAACACACGATCGAGTGCGCCGGCTTGAAGCCCGTGGCGAAGGAACTGGCGACAGCGTGACCTGGAGGCCGTCTCATGACTTCGACCTTTAGCCCCGAAAACGCCGCCGAGCGCGGATTCGCAGCCGCAGAGATCTCGGCGGGCGGCGGCCAACGCATCGGCCTGAGCTTTGGCCGCCACCTTGAGCGCATGGCGCGCGAGCACGGCGATCGCCTGCGCAAACATTTCGAGAAAGGCGCCGAAATCTATCGCGCGCTCACGCAGACCCCATCGAGCGATCGCCGCGACGCTGCGCAGGCCTATCTCGCCGACGCAGGCCAGCGCTTCATCCT
>Ga0187782_10000224_pt1 | contig 35987 bp, 23 predicted proteins | sample 0715_SJ02_MP15_2_FD_132454 | JGI IMG/M metagenome (GOLD analysis project Ga0187782, IMG submission 132454) | Tropical peat soil microbial communities from peatlands in Department of Meta, Colombia - 0715_SJ02_MP15_20_MG | ecosystem: Environmental > Terrestrial > Soil > Wetlands > Peat | place... | reverse complement strand
GCTTGCTGAGCGATGCTCTGCGCATCCGCCCCCAGAATGGTCAGAGCAAGCGGATCGGCGAAGATCCGGCCCTGCTCCAGCACCTGATGAGCGGCGCGGTGAAACGCTGCGGCCAGGGCGGTCTGGCTTGGTTTTCCGAACTGCATATATTTGGAGTCTATCAGGATGTGCGGGAAGGGGGCCGCTACTTGTCTCGGTATTTCCGTTTCATGGCAGGAAGCCATGTGATTGCAAGCTGTTCGAAGCATTTGCAATAGTTGGGCCTTTTGGGATCCGCAACTTCTCGGGTGTAGTCTACGAATGGCTTGATTTTATTCCACACAAGCCCAATGTCGTCCCCGTGAAATGTGAACAGCGCCTTAAAGGCCCTCGGCGGCAAAAGTTCCTCGAATATCATGAACCCTACGCGATCGTACGCCACCGCAAGCGAACTGATCGCGTCTATCTGGGGCCTGTTCAGCTTGGAGGCGTCAACGAATGGCGGTAGCTGGTAGAGTACATATCCGCGGGCTTCGCGAATGTTGGGTGGCCCGATTTCTGTCAATAGCTGGGTGGTCGCATAAAGCTCTCTCGACCGTGTTGCCTCGCTCAGTTGGTGCCTGGCGTACAAAAGTGCGATGACGACGACGGCAGCCTGCACAACAGTAAACAATGCTGCCCAATCTTGCCAATTCGCCGGAATCCAACACATCACTGCCTCCTCTATGCAAGGAATTCGTATGGAAGATGGAGCTCTTCCGCGGCCATTACCATCTCCCCTAAGAGAGCTTGCCTGAGCGCATCGGATGCCGGGTTCTGGCGGTAGTCCTCAAGGCCTGCGTGACCCAGCGGCAGATTTACGGTGACCATGGTGCTCTTTGGGGGGAGATACAACTTCGAGCTTTGATCTGAACCATTGTTGCTCAATCCTAGTTGAAATGCCGGCAGTATTCTCTCCCGAATATTCCGTACAAGGGAACGAAGGAAATCGCCCGTGAGTGCCTCAAGCAAATGGCTGTCCAAGGCGGCCGCGTAACTGCGGGCGCTACCGCCGAGAATGTCTATCTGCACCGCTCCATTTTCGGCATATATAATGTAAGGGTTTCGGCGAATTCTTGGGTTTGACCCCAGGCTCGCATCCAACTGGAAGTGGCGCATGAAATCCATGTTCTGCTCGTACGAAGAGCCTGTGAGAATGATGATAAAAGGCCGACCGTTTTGTCCCATGCGCTCCAGGAGTTGCCTCAGTGTGGCCCTCGCTCCGCCATCTTCATTCCAAATTAGGACACCATCGCGATCGGTGAACACGACCTCGATTCCTCCGTCGCGACAGCGGGCGTAGAAGTCTAGGAACCCGTCGAGAACGCTCTTGGTTGAAATATAGGATCCGGGAATCGCCTTCAGAGCCTCCTTAACCGCGGCTTGGGCGTTGCTGGGTGCGCCAACCAAACCTAGGCCGGAAATTCTAAGAAATGGTAGGTCGTTTGCGCTGTCCCCAATCCCTGCTACACGCGACAAAGGGGTTCCCGTGCTCGACGCGAAGCTCCTGATCGCAAAGTCTTTGGTCACGAGGCTGGCGTCAACAGCGTCTGTGGAGGCGGAAAGGTAAATGCGGTTCGCAGCCATGCTACTGACATTATACCGCGATTGGCACAGGCAAGAGTGCCTGTGCCGCACCTGTGCCACCTGCGGGAAGTGGGAGAGAGGTCTCGTTTGGCAGAGACCGTAGGCTCTTCCGCGCTGCAGGAATTGGATATTCAGATTCCAGATTTCAGAGATCCATCGTGCATTCCGCCAGCGATGATCTGAGATTGAAGATCCAGATTTGGAAGTCCCCAGGCTGGTGGAACATTCGGGCCGATTTAAGCGTATGATAATACTAGGAAGCGAGGTTGATCCTATGCACTGCGCTCATTGTGGTGCGCAAGTGATGCCCGGCCAGAAATTCTGCAACAAATGCGGCCAGCCGGTTGTCGGCGTGGCGCCTCCTGCCCCGGCGGCCGTTCCTGCGCCGCCTCAATATCCCCCGAGTCAAACCAGCGCACCGGGCCCGAGCGCGGGATTCGCTCCACCCTCGCGCATGGCGCGGCACCTTAGCGCGCTCGGGGTCCTTTGGATCATCTTCTCGGTGCTGCGGCTGATCCCCGGCCTGGCCATGATGGTTATGGGCCATATGCGTTTTCCGTTCATGCTGATGCCAATACCCGGACCCATGCGCCTGTTCTTGGCTCCTTTCGTGAGCGGGATCGGCGTACTCATCTCAGGTTTTGCCATCGCGGGATTGATTGCGGGATGGGGCCTGATGAGCCGCTGCCCCTGGGCACGTATGCTCGCCATCGTCCTCGGCTGCATCAGCCTCATCCATTTCCCCTTCGGGACGGCGCTCGGGATCTATACCCTGTGGGTGCTGGTGCCCCAGGGTGCTGACGCCGAGTATCGGAGCCTTTCTATCGCCCGCTGAAAGCTCGGCTTGTCATTCTGAGCTAAGATTCCATGATCCTTTGGCTCACCACTTGTCGTGGAAATGCCCTCTCCCCCTCGCCCGCGACGGCGCTTTGACCAGCCGGCGCGGGTCGGGTGAGGGGGTTCCTGACCCTCTATTTTCATGGCATTGAAGAATCTCAGTAGTTCACTCAGGTGTCACCGTTGTTCATTATCCGTAAACACCGATAAAGGAAGAAAGTGCGGAGATCATCCGCTCATGATGGCAGGGTTGTGGGTTCAAGTAGCTGATCGAGCAATTGGCGAAATGCCTTGCCTCGGTGTGAGACCTCGAATTTCTCTTCCGCTTTCAGCTCAGCGAAAGTCTTGCCCAGGGGTGGGTAGAAGAAGTAAGGATCGTACCCGAAGCCTGCTGTGCCTCGTGGTTCGTCGAGAATAAAGCCGTCGGCGCGACCCTCGGTGACACAAAGAATCCTGCCATCTTGCGCCAGAGCGATGACGCAAACGTAGTGCGCAGACCGGTGGATGGGTTGGTATTCGGGCGCTGACAGAACTCCGCGCCCTTCAAGGGACGCTTGAAAGCTCTCCCCACCCTCAACTAATGTCTCGGCATGGCGCAACTCTTCGTCGGCGCGGTGCAACTCTGCGAGGAGCTTGCGGTTGTTTTCGTCGTCGCTCGCGTCAGGCCCCGCGAAACGGGCGGAAAAGACTCCGGGCGCGCCTCCGAGCGCGTCCACACTGATTCCCGAGTCGTCCGCGAATACCGGGCCGGCAACATATCCGCTGTAGTGCAGAGCCTTCTTCCGCGCGTTCTCTTCAAAAGTCGTGCCATCCTCAATGCAAGCCGGAAGGCTTTCAAATTGAGGCAGGGATTCCACAAGAATGCCGCGCGTTGCGGCCGCCGTGCTGAATTCCCGGAGTTTGCCGGGATTAGAGGAGGCCAGATAGAGCGGCGAGTGAGGAGTGACGAGGGGCATGAGGGAAGTTGGAGTCAAAAGTCTGAAGTCTGAAGTATAGAGTCTTAAGCGATTTGCGAAAAACTACAGAGATCCTTCGCTCAGGATGACGGGTTTTCATCTGCCACCTGCCCATCGGCCCACACATTACGAAGTGGCGGCAGACGGTTCGAATTTCAGGATCGAGCGCTGGGTGGAAAGGAGCTGTTGAATGCCAGGCCGAGCCACTTCGATAAGCTTATTCAGATCGCCAAGGCTGAAGGGTTTGCCTTCCGCAGTGGCTTGCACCTCAACCAATTGGCCTGAACCGGTCATCACCACGTTCATGTCCACCTCGGCATTGGAGTCCTCGGCGTACGCCAGATCGAGGAGCGTCTCCCCGCCCACGATGCCCACGCTGACCGCTGCCACGTAGTCCCTTAGGGGAATTCGGCGCAGGGACTTGAACTCGACCAGCTTTTGGAAGGCCATGCCCAGCGCTACGAGGGAACCTGTAATGGAGGCGGTACGCGTCCCTCCGTCGGCACGGATGACATCACAATCGATCCAAACCGTCCGCTCACCGAGCGCTTCCATATCGGTCACGGCGCGCAACGATCTGCCGATCAAACGCTGGATCTCCATGGTGCGCCCGACTTGCCGGCCCCGAGTCGCTTCCCTCGGAGTGCGGGTTTCCGTGGCCCGAGGAATCATGGCGTATTCACTCGTGATCCACCCTCGCCCGGTGCCCTTCTGGAAAGGAGGAACACCATCTTCGACCGAAGCCGTGCAAATCACCTGAGTCTCACCCAGTCGAATCAGCGCTGAACCCTCCGCGGAATTGATGAATTGCGGAACGATTTCGACGGGCCTCAGTTGGGTAGCGGGACGCCGGTCCGTACGGACCAGCTTGCCGCCGGAATAAAGAAGACCCGACAAGAGTTTTGGTGTAGAGGACATTCGTTCTCCTGAGCTGTAAGGGCGGTTCAAACTGCAATTCGCTTTCGAACTGGGCCCCCACTAGGGTGCCCTACGGTCCCGGGCCGCCTTTGACGAGGGATGGATCGGGAACGATGGCGTCGGTCAAGTCTGCGTGCCCCTCGAGCGAATCAACTTCCTGGCCCTGAATAAGGATTTTAACCCTTTTTACAGTGGGGATGTTGACGGTAATGGAATTCACGATGGAATAAACGGCAAGGGACTCGGCTTCAATTCCCGGGTATACGCTGCTCAGCAGATCGCCCGAAAGGTCCACGTATGCAGTTCCATCCATAGTCAGGAAAACGGCGCGAACGTTGGTTGCGGCAGCCAGTGGGTGACCGAGGCGCTGGTTTGGTCCCTCAGCCAGCGCCAGTAGAACTTGGCGCACTCGATCAGCCTCAGCCGGCGCCCATTTGATGGGACGACTCTCGGCCACCAGCATTCGCGCGCTGAGCGAAGGGAAGAAGAGGACGGCAGTCTCATTGGGTCCGGAGCCTGATTGCAAGACTGCCTCGCTCAAGCGCGCCTTGGCAGATTCATCACTATGCGAAGGCAGCTCGAAAAAGATACGCTTGGCTAGAGAACGAAGATAAAAGATCCCCCCCGCAAAGACCAGCAACAGGGCAACCCAAAGAAGCTTGGCGCGGAGGCTCATGTTTCAGGCACCTCCACCCTGCAAAGCGGCTAGAACTTCCGCAACGACGCTAGAAAAATGGAGCTGAAAAACGGTGTCGGTCAGTGGTCCCGCGTCGTCGTCGGGCGTCAAGGTGCCGATCTCGATGGCCACGGCGGGCGCGTTCACACTGCGCAGAGTGCGTACCGGGGCTGGCGTGGGCAGATCTGCTTTCACTCCGACAAGGACCGTGAACTCTTGTTGGAGGGTCTGAGCCAGTTGGCGACTTTGGTCCAAGTAGGCTTCCTGGACTCGATTCCACGGCACGAACAGCAGCCGCGCCTCGCCGCCCGGGAGAGGGAGCGGCAGACCGGGGGGTTGGTAGGTGTAAACCGCAATCCGCGGCGAGCCGCCCCCCAAATCGCCCGCATGAAAAGTAAGGAAGTAAGCGGCCGCTGCCTCATTCGCTGCTACGGCGCGATGCTCGAAGGTCTCATTCACATCTCCTGCCCGCGTCAAAACAACCCGAAATTTCTGGGTGGAGAGCAATGCTTGACGTACCCGTGCCACTAATTGGGCCACCAGGTCTTTCTCGGCAACACCATCACGGCTGTGCGCGCCGGCGTCGTCGCCGCCGTGCCCGGCGTCTAGGGCCACAACGGGCAAAAGCGTGCCAGGCGGTGTGGCCGGCCCCGCCTCTGCGGCGCCGGGTGAGGGCGCCGGAGTGGGCGGCGCGCTGGCAGTGGTCGAGGACGGCGCGGTCGGCGGAGGCGGCTGGGGCGGGGACGGCTTCAAAATGTCAGCGCGGAGGACCTTCCCTCCTTCCGCGAGTACTGGATAAAAGTTCAGCCCCGCTGTCGAGGGCGTGATGATGAGCTTCGGCAGGCCATCCTGGTCGTCGAAGCGCACCTCGGTTACATAAGGATTATGGAGCTGGAAGGATTGTTCCAAGGGTTCGATGGGGTGGTCTCCCAGAAACATGAGCCACTTGCCATTTTCGGATGCCGTGCGCACTGCTACCTTGTCCGTGAACTGAAAAGTGAGTCGCGCCCCGTTGCTCTCCGGCTCCAAGCGTAGGGTGAAGGAGCCCGGCTTGACGTCGCCAAAAAAGATGCGGTTCGTACCCTCTTGGTATTTCACACTCTGGCCCGTTAGCTTAGGCAGGATGGTGGTTAGGAAGTCGCTGGGCACCATCCATTTTCCGTTGGAAACACGGATGGGGGACGAGAGAATCATCGTCTCTTTGTCCAGCCGAATCCTCGGGTCGTCGGCGCGAAGTTCGATGTGAGTGTTCGCGAAGCCTACCTTAAGGGTGTTCCGCTTTTCCTGCAAGCCATTAAGCTTTCCCACTAGGTTGAGGACCTCAAGGAATGGCAAATACTTGGTGTTCTCTATCACTTCCAAAGGAACCACGTGCCGCGAATTTGGGAAGTAAAAAACGAAGTTATCGCTGCGCAGGACTCGCGCCGGCCACAAAAGCAGCACCAGGCCGCAGAAGAGGGTCAGGGAAAGCAGAATCTTACGCCAGGAAGGTTGCAAGAATTTGTTCAGGGACAGCAAGTATTTCTCTCCCTCTTGTCACCTCATTGCCTTTTGTAGGGGGACGGCCCGCCGTCCCCTCGCCGCTTCCGATTCATGCACACGGGCAGGGCAAGCCCCACCCCTGCGCTTGAGTCTGAGGCCGATTTCAAGGTGTCATTTTATAGCAATCACTGCCAACCGTTCAAATACGGAACAGATTTCAATTTGTGGACATGAAGCCTTGGAAGTTGTATCGTGAGAACTTCGAATTGTGCATGTTGCGCTCAGAAAAACTCGTACAGTGCCGATGTTACGCAACTGAAGGGTAGGTGTTTCGGTGAAGAATCTGCGTCTTACAATTGTCGAGTTGCCCGCCACTGTGGATGGGCGGCTGGACGGTCGGATGGCCAAAGACGTCTACTCGCTGTTCCGGTATCCCGCTCGCGGCGTGCCCTTGCTTGCGGCGGTCTGCCGCCGGGCGGGTTATGACGACGTGATTACGCTCGATCCGCAGTATAACCGCGCCGCGGGGCGCTTGGAGGCAGAGGATTGGAAGCGCCTGGCCAATTCAGACGTCTTGGGACTCTCGGTCATCACGCGCACGGCGAATCAGTCGTTTGAGTTGGCGCGGCGGGTTCGCGCCCTCAATCCTCGTGTCAAGATAATCTTCGGGGGCCCGCACCCTACGGCGCTACCCGAAGAGTCTTTGCAATTTGGTGATGTGGTCGTCGGGCACGAAGGGGACCACACGCTGCCGCTGTTACTGGAGCGGCTGCAAGACAACCTCGAGGAGCCGTACCTCAACGATTTGTTAGGCGTGAGTTATCTTGGCCGGGAGGGGGAAATCATCCGCAATCCGGACCGTCCCTACCTGACCAGCGAAGAACTCTCAGAGCTTCCTTTTCCCTTGTATCCCGACCGCGTCAACCGGGGGATCACCCACAACGTTGTAAACACCTCGCGCGGCTGCCCTTATGAATGCGACTTCTGTTCGGTGATTGAGAACTTCGGGCGTGGATTTCGCTATCTGAGCGATGATGCGGCGGTGGCCCTGGTGCGCCACACCATACAGTTGAACGGCAAGCCCATCTTCTTCGGTGACGATATCTTCGCCGCTAATTGCGCCCGCACCACGCGGCTGCTGGAGCGTCTGCTTGCAGAGGGAGTCAAGATGCCGCGCTGGTTCGCCCAAGTGCGAGTGGAAACCGCGCAAGACCGTGAGCTGCTGCGACTGATGAAGCGCGCCAACTGTGCCATGGTCTTCATCGGCCTCGAGTCGGTTAATGACGAAACCCTGCGACTTTTCAACAAGCACTCCACCCTGGAGAAGAACCGCAGCGCTATCGCCGCCTTCGAGGAAGCGGGAATCCGGGTGCATGGCATGTTTGTGCTGGGCTCTGACGCCGACACGCCTGAGACCTTGCGCGAGACCTTGGCGTTTGCCCGCGAGTCAGGCCTCACCACCACCCAGTTTTTTGCACTCACCGCCGTGCCCGGACCTCCCCTGACCCGTCGCCTTGCCGAGGAAAAACGGATCTTTGCTTGGGGCGATTGGCAACTCTTCGACGCTCAGCACGCGGTGGTTTGCCCCTCGCGCATTAGTCCCTCTGAACTTCAAGCCGGGATCTTCCGCATATCCCGTCAGTTCTATTCGGTCAGCGAAGCACTGCGGCAACTGGTCCGCGGGCGCTGGTACGATTTCGCCATCCGCCTTCAGGGCAGTTTTCTTACGCGGCGCATTGAGCGGGACAGCGCATCCTATAGCCGCGCCCTCGATACGTTCGACAGGGTTCGTGCCGATCTCGCCACTGAACTCGATAAACTCGCTGAGAAGGCTCGGGCAAAGCTGCGTGAGTACGGGGTGGGACTCGAAGATGGTCAAGCTCGTGCCAAAGCTTATTTCTCTGATATGCTTCAGCAGTTCGAGTCCGCCTGCGACCAGTTTAACCTTGAACTGGTCCCTTATGGGCATGCCCTGCGGGAGATGGCTGGTAAGAAGCTCGAGAAGTACCTCCAGGCCCTTGTCACAGACCCGCTCAAGCAAGCCCACGCGCAATAGAATCCCTTCGACCTACTAGGCGAGAATCGTCGCGATGGGAAACCGGCAAACTCACGCGGGTAAACTGGCTGGACTTCCCGGGAATGCGGGAGAATGAAGGGGACGCGGCGACGCGGGCGTCTAGCGTGGGCCTGGCGATGACGGCCGGTGGGAAAGCTTAGGAGGAGGCGCCTCGTTTCCGGGCGCGGGTGCGCCCACAAGGCGCGAATACATTTCGTCGTAGTCGCGGACCGCCTGCCGCATTCGAAGGAATTCCGCTTCGTCTTGCAGCGCGAATTCGGACGGGGGGAGATTGAGAATGATCTTCTCCAGCTTTTTTCGCCGTTCGGTCGAGTGCGGGTGTGTGGCCAGGAAGCCACCGGGTTTCCCCCCGCTGCATTCCTGTTGCGCTTGAAGCCGCTGGAAGAACTGCACCGCCGCGTGCGGGTCGTAGCCGGCGCGAACCAGGTACAGAGCCGCCAAGCGGTCAGCCTCTTGCTCCCTTGACCGGCTGAAGCGGGCGCGCACCACCCGGTTCGCCCAGCCACTTCCCGCCGCTATGGCGATCCCCGCCGGTCCCCCCAAAACCACTACTGGAACCACGGAGATTAACTCAAGGAGGTTCCCCTTCCCAGGCGCCATTCGCCAGTCACAGGAATTCTCATGGGCGATTTCGTGGGACAAGACGAACGCCAGTTCAGCCTCACTTTCCGCCAGGCTGATCGCTCCGGAGTTGATCACAATGTGTCCCCCAGGAAACGACTGCGCGTTAACCTCGGGATTGTAGAGAACGTAAAAGGAAAAAATCTGGTGGCTTCCGCTGCTGCGCGCTAATTTCTGTCCTAATCGGTTAACATATTGATTCAGGGATTTATCACCCCATGGCGTGCCTGCGGCCAGGGCCTGCTGGAGCATGGCGTTACCCACCTGCGCGGCTTCCAGCATGGTTTCGCGATTACCGCAAACCCCATCCGGCAGCAGTGTATGGTGCTGTCGAGCGCGTGCTGGCACGGGCAGAAATGTCGCTACCAGCATCAGCAGGGTCAGACTCCGCCTCGAGTGCGCTACCTCCATAGCGACCGCCTCTGGCAAGCATATCGGCATAGACTCGGTGAACTTCACCGGGCCTTAGAGATCGAAGCCAATGAGCGGCGGCTACTGATTCGATGACGCAACTTCCCAAGGACGGAGGAAGGTCCTTTTGCAACGCCTGTTTTCGTTCGCTCAACAACCAAACAGATGTCACATGAGGCCGACGTTAAAGGCCTCTCCGCTAATATTCTCAGCAGCCGGTGCTGATATTCTCAATAAGATCCATCCCATTGAAAACATGATAGATTGCCGTGCTTCACCTCGCAGCGCCTTTCAGGCGTTGTGTTTCTCAGCAGTAGACCCAAGGCTGGGTCCTATTGTCCATCTCCCCAGCTCCACGTGCTGCTAAATATCTGATTGAAAACACGTCAGATACCTTCACACCGAGGGTTCTACTTTGGACGAGTTTATGGTCACCTAGCTGCTATTCGATAGGTGGAAGTCAGAGCCTTCGCACCCCATTCAGAAAGGTGCGGTGGGATGAGGTATCACATGGTTGCAGCACTGGTTCTGGGCACATTCATTTGCTTCGTCGTAGTTGATTATTTCTTGCAGACTCGGCGACCTCAAGCTGCCAAAGCGGCGATGGCAGGGGCAAAACCTGAGGAAGCATCGTTTCCCATGAACGTTGTGGGCGGCTTTAAGCTCCCCGCCGGACTTTCCTATCACTCGGGCCATACATGGGCTGGGAGGGAATCCCGAAACCTCGTGCGCATTGGGCTGGATGACTTCGCAGTTCGCTTATTGGGCAAGATTGACCAACTCGATTTGCCGGCACGAGGTCGTTGGCTGCGCCAAGGCGAGAAGGGGTGGACGCTGGCGCGCAGCGGGCACCGCTTCGAAATGCTGTCGCCCATCGAGGGCGAGGTAGTGGACGTAAACCCGGAAGTCCTGAGGGATCCCTCTCTTATTCGCAAGGATCCGTATGGTGTGGGTTGGCTCGTCGCGGTTAACTCTCCTGCTGCGGATTCAAACCTGAAGAACCTGCTGCGGGGCAGGCTAGCCCAGCGATGGATGGAAGAATCCGTCATGACGCTGCACACCCTTTTCAGCCCCTCGTCCGGAGTTCACTTGCAGGACGGCGGCCAAGCCATTTCGGACCTCCTAAGTGTCTTACCCGAGGAGCGCTGGGATAAGGTAGTCTGCGAACTGTTTTTGGCTTAGGCGGAGGATGAGTCATGGTGGCACTCTTTGTAGCCTTGATGTTTGTATGCCTTGTGCTAGTGGATCTCGTTGTGCAAAGGCTCGAGGCCCGGCGAGCGGCAGTTTCCGTTTCTGCGGTCCTTCCTTGTAATGTTCCCAGGGGGTTCCACCTGTCTGAAGGACACACTTGGTCTCACCCGGATTCCTCAGTGGGTGTGAGGCTTGGTGCGGATGCGCTGCTTGCCCATGCTTTGGGTGCTGTAGAGAAGGTGGTTGCGCCGAAACTAGGGGAACTGGTGAGAGCTGGTCAACCGCTATTCCGCCTCGAATACCGGGGCTTCGGCCTGGAAGTTCCAAGCTCGATAACCGGTCGCGTGGTCGCGCTCAATCCCAGTCTTGCGAAGCGCCCGGAACTGGTGGCCAAAGACCCCTATGGTTCTGGATGGATTTGCGCCATCACCCCCACTCAGCCGGATGGCAGTTCGGAAGGCATGCGCTCGGGCGAGAAAGCGGTAGCATGGCTGGAACAGGAGTTCCATCGTTTCCGGGAGTTTCTGTCGATGCAAGTCTCCCCTGATCTGGCCGTAAGTGTCACTTATCCAGATGGCGGCTTGCCTGCGGTTGGATCCCTGACTCAACTCTCTCAGGGTGGCTGGCAGGCTTTTGAGGCGGAATTCTTGCGTCCCCAGCGAGCCCCGGTGATGCCAAGAGGCCGGGGATTCTAAATCTCTTTGGCTAATTCACTTCTGAAAGGTAGCCTCTGCGGAACTGAGGTTTTGCAGCTTTAGTCCCCACCGCTGGAGCGGTTCCCACTTTCTTATCCCCTGGGTAGGTCAATTTGGGTGAATTCACCACAGGGGCAGCATGCCGAAGCAAAAAGCCCGAAGAAAGTAGACTCAAAGTCAGATTTATGCCCGGTCGCTGCTTAATTTCTCGGCATCCGGCGTGCTCAGAAATGCAGCGGAGTGCGTCCTATAGTGGAGTTGTTGTCCTTGCACGCATTTTCCCTCGGATACCATAAAATGAGCAAAGCAATTCTTGTAGACACTACTCGTTGCGTTGGGTGCCAGCGATGTGTTGTCGCGTGCAAGCTCGTGAATGGACTGCTCAGAGCCAGCCCCAGCGACTTCTTGACAACCGACGCTTTGAGGTCCCTCGGCCCTGACATCGACCTTCCGATGGGCGAGAGCGGCGAGGAAGAACTCTCTGCATACGCTCTCAACGTGGTCCAATCATACGGGAGCGTGTACATCCGCCGCTTCTGCATGCACTGTCAGGATCCGACCTGTGTTTCCGTCTGCCCTGTGGGAGCCTTCAGAAAGACCTCGGCGGGCCCCGTGGTGTATGCGGAAGAGCGTTGCATGGGTTGCCGATACTGTATGATGGCTTGCCCGTTTGGAATTCCCCGCTACGAGTGGAACAAGGTCTGGGCACCCAGAGTCAAGAAATGCCACATGTGTGCTCCCCGCCAGGCAAAAGGGCTGAAGCCGGCCTGCACTGAAGTCTGTCCAGTGCAGGCGGGCATTTTTGGTGACCGGGAAGACTTGTTGCGCGAGGCGGAAAACCGGCTGAGACAGGAGCCCGCAAAATACTTTCAACATATTTATGGCAAGCAGGAAGTGGGAGGCACTTCCGTGCTCTACCTTTCTGCTGTTCCCTTTGACGCCCTCGGACTGCCTACCAACCTACCCCACGATGCGCTGCCCATGTACACCTATCGGGTGCTTTCGGAAATACCTAGCCTGGTCACGTTGGCCGGAGCCCTGTTAGCGGGAATCTGGTGGATAACCAAGCGACGGGAGGATGTGACGAGCGCTGAGAAAGAGAGCGGAGATCATCAACAATGACTTCCCCGAGGTTACCTAAATTCACCTTCTGGCGAGTGGTGCTCTTGGTGATCCTTTCCGCCGGTTTTTATTCAACCCTGCTTCGCTTCACGAAAGGGCTGGGGGTCGCCACCCATCTGTCCGACCGCTTCCCGTGGGGTTTGTGGATTGGCTTTGATGTAATCTGTGGAGTAGGGCTGGCGGCGGGTGGTTTCACGCTGGCGGCAATCGTTTACGTGTTCAATCTCCGGCACTTTCGTCCAATCCTGCGGCCCTCGATTCTGACGGCTTTTCTGGGCTACGCGCTGGTGGCGGTGGCCCTGCTCTTTGACCTCGGCAAGCCTTACAACATCTGGCATCCACTCATCATGTGGAACCCTCATTCCGTCATGTTCGAGGTGGCTTGGTGCGTGATGCTCTACCTGACGGTGCTGGCCCTGGAGTTCTCTCCCGTTGTTTTCGAGCGCTTCCGGATGGAGAGGCCGCTCAAGCTGCTCAAAGCCATCACCATCCCGCTAGTGATTGTGGGAGTGCTGCTCTCCACTCTTCACCAATCTTCTCTGGGCAGCCTATTTCTGATCGTACCGTCGAAGCTGCACCCCTACTGGTACTCTCCCCTGCTGCCGCTGTTTTTCTTCATTTCGGCGGTGGGGGTAGGCATGGCGATGGTGATCTTCGAATCGAACCTGAGCGCGCGGGCGTTTGGCCAGGAAATCGAGATGCCGCTTCTGGCAGCATTAGGGAAAGCGATGGCAGTGGTTTTGGGAGTGTATGGAATCCTGCGCTTGCAGGACTTGTGGGGGAGAGGCGCGCTGGCCCACTTGCGCGAGCCATCCACCGAGACTCTCTTATTCGCCCTTGAGATGGTGGTGGGGCTCCTCATTCCCTTGCTCCTATTGGTCCTCCGCCGGGTGCGGGAGACCCGCGAGGGGCTTTTTGCGGCCGCCGTCCTAGTGATCACAGGGTTTCTGCTCAATCGCTTGAACGTCTCCATTACCGGTCTCGAGTACTCCGCCCATGCGCATTACTTTCCGAAATGGACGGAGGTAGCGGTAACACTTTCAATGGCGGGCACAGGTTTTCTCTGCTTCGGGCTGGCGGCGCGCTATCTCAATGTGTTTGAGGCCGATTAAGTGTTTCGTTTCACTCAAAGCCTGGCGACCAAGCTGACAGCGTGCGTGGTCGGGAGCATGGCTCTGTTATTGGGGCTCTACGGGTACTGGCACTTGCGGCTTTGGCGCCTCTCGCAGCAAGAGATGGTTTTTCAGAGCGCGGACCGAAACAGTGATATCATCTGGCGCAGCATCCGTTATTCGATGTTGCGCAACCAGCGAGAAGAAGTTTTCCACATCATTAACACCATCGGGCACGAGCCGGGCATCAGCCGCATTCGCATCTTCAATAACGAAGGCCAAATCACTTTTTCCACGGACGCGAAGGAAGTAGGGCAGTTCGTGGATAAGAAGGCGGAGGCTTGCTACGCCTGCCATGCTCAGGCCCAACCCCTCACGCGCCTAAATCGACCCGACCGCCTGCGCATTTACAAGGCCCCTGACAGCACGCGGATTTTGGGCCTCATCCAGCCCATTGAGAACGAACCCGACTGCTCAAACGCCGCCTGCCACGCCCATTCTGCGCGCGATCAGGTGCTGGGCGTGCTGGACACCAACCTCTCGCTGGCCGCCGTGGATCAAGTCGTGGCCCGGAGCCAACGCCAAATCGCGGTCTTTACCATTGCTTCCATTATCCTCCTCAGCTTGATTTCCGCCGGCCTTATCCGTATCACCGTGCACAAGCCGGTACGCCGGCTCACCGCCGCCACTCGACATGTGGCCGAGGGCGAACTGGACCATTCTTTGCCGGTGGACAGTGGCGATGAGCTGGGCAGTTTGGCCGCGTCTTTCAATCGCATGACGGAGCAACTGAAAAGAGCGCAGGAAGAAAACCAGGAGTGGACACACACGCTGGAAGCGCGAGTTCAGGAGAAGACGGTCGAACTGGAGCGCGCCTATCACCGTTTGGTGCAGTCGGAGAAGATGGCTTCGCTCGGCAAGCTCGCCGCCGTGGTCGCCCACGAGATCAATAACCCCCTGGCCGGCATTCTCACTTACAGCAAGCTGGTCTCCCGCCTGGTGGACAAAGGACTGGAAAATGAAGCGCGGCGCAAGGACGCGAAGACGGACCTCCAGGAGATCGAAGAGGAGAGCCGGCGCTGCGGAACCATCGTGAAAAACCTGCTTACCTTCGCCCGGCAGGTGCCCTTCAACCCGCAAAAAAACGATCTGGGTGAAGTCGTCGAGCGTTGCCTGCTTCTGGTGGGGCACCAATGCGAGCTGCAACAGGTGGAAGTGGAGAGTCGTTTGGACCCCAAGACACCCGCCATTTACTGCGATGCCGGCCAAATTCAGCAGGTTCTACTTGCTTTGCTGATGAACGCCGTGCAAGCCATGCCGCAGGGTGGGCGGCTGAAGGTGGAGACGTCTTACCAAGCGGAGCGCGGCGAGGCGCGGATCACGGTTAGTGATGAAGGCATGGGAATTCCTGAAGACGTCCTGCCGCATATCTTCGAACCCTTTTTTACCACCAAAGCAGAGGGCAAAGGCGTCGGCCTGGGATTAGCCATTGCATTCGGCATTGTTCAGCAACACAGAGGGAACATCGAGGTATTGTCTACACCGCAAAAAGGAACTACCTTTACGGTTACGCTGCCGGAAGAGCCGAAACTGCTGCTGGCAGATGCAGTAACGATTGGGAAAGAACAGTGACGAGTGGCAAGTGACGAGTGGCGAGCCGGAAAAAGCAAAGAGAGTGGCGAGTGGATAAACTGCAACATGAGGTCAGACGTCAGGCGAACAACTGACAACGGACGACGGACAACTGACACAGGCACGGGAGTTGCGCATGGAAAACAAAGCCAGCCTCTTGATCGTGGACGATGAAAACGTCGTCCGCGAATCGCTGGGCAAATGGTTTGAAGAAGAAGGCTACCTCGTCGAGACCGCTACCAGCGCGCGCGAAGCGTTGCTGAAGCTGTCCGGCCAGCGCTGGCATTTGGCGCTGGTGGATATCAAAATGCCCGGCATGGATGGTCTCGAACTGCATCGCAAGATTCGCGAAGTCGATCCGGAGATTATTGTCATCATCATGACCGGCTACGCTTCGGTTGAAACTGCCGTCCGGGCGCTGAAAGACGGGGCGTACGACTACATCACCAAGCCTTTCGACCCCGACGACCTGGCACGCCTGGTTCGGAAGGCCCTCGAACATCACAAAATCAAAGAGGAAAATGTGCGGCTGCGGGAGAGCCTGGAGGAAGCGCAGCCGGTCGATTTGGTGGGACAGAGCAAGCCGGTGCAAAGGGTCGTTGAACTCATCCGCACTGTTGCGCCGACGGATACCACGGTCCTGATCCGCGGGGAAAGCGGCACCGGCAAGGAATTGGTGGCGCGGGCCATTCATCACCTGAGCCCCCGCCGATTCATGCCCTTGGTGACTATCCATTGTGGGGCTCTGACGGAGACCCTGCTGGAAAGCGAACTTTTCGGGCACGAGAAGGGCGCCTTCACGGGCGCCCAATATCGGAAGAAAGGTAAATTCGAAGTCGCCGAGGGCGGCACAGTCTTCCTGGATGAAATCGCGGATATTAGCCTGAAGACCCAAACGGACCTGCTGCGCGTCTTGCAAGAGAGAGAGATCACGCGCGTGGGTGGTAACCAGACGGTCAAGGTTGACTTTCGTGCCGTCGCCGCCACTAACAAAGATCTGGCGGCGCTGGTGAAAGAAGGGACCTTCCGGCCCGACCTCTACTACCGCCTGAACGTGTTCGAGATTGAGCTGCCTCCCTTGCGGGAACGGAATGAGGACATTCCCCTTTTACTGGACCATTTCATCAAGAAGTTTGCGCGCGCCATGAACAAGCGCTTCACTTCCATGAGCAGGCCGGCCCTGGATATCTTGATGAATTATAGCTGGCCCGGAAATGTACGCGAACTCGAGAATGCCATCGAGCGGGCCATGGTGATCGGTCGTGAGCCGGAGATTCAGGCTTCGGATTTCCCTTTGCAGATTGGCTCGGCCCCACAACCCGAGACCAAGCTTTCGCTGGACGAGGTGGAGCGCGCGCACATTCTTCGCGTTCTGGAATCCTGCGATTGGAACCAGACTCGCGCCGCAAAAGTCCTCGAGATTGACCGCGTCACCCTTTACAACAAGATCAGGAAATACGGCTTTCGGAAGGACATACCTGCGGCGTCATGAAAATCATCTCGCTGGTCCCCGTGGGACGTGTCGAGCGGGGCCACCTGGAATCGCTTGCGGAAGGGCTGGCAGCGCGGTTGCGCATGGCCTGCTGGATTCGCCCCGAAGGGCTGAGCGGCGAGTTTGCTTACAACGCGGCGCGCGGGCAATACCATTCCACGGAAATTCTCAAAAGGCTCTTGCATGATCCGCCTGCGGAAAGCTGGCGAATCCTGGGAGTGACCGACGTGGACCTGTTCATTCCCATCCTGACCTTCGTCTTTGGCGAAGCGCAGTTGGGTGACACGCGCGCTCTAGTCTCCACGCATCGCCTGCATCCCGAATTCTATGGCATGCCCAAGGACCCCGGGCTGCTCCAAGAGCGACTCTTGAAGGAGGCCATCCACGAGTTGGGCCACACCTTCGGGCTTCGACATTGCACGGACTACCAGTGCGTAATGAGCGCTTCGCATTCCGTGGAGAGAATCGATTTGAAGCGAGCCGGCTTTTGCAGCGCCTGTGCGGCCGCGGCAGGGATCAAGTAAACAGGGCACCTGGCGTGGGATCTTTCAGGAAAGCGGGCACATCACCAAACGAAGGGCACGGGCAGAAGAGCCTTTAACACAGAGTCCACAGCGCCGCTTACCCTTGAGATCGATCGGCGGCTTTAACACAGAGGACACGGAACGGAAGAGTTGGGGGACGACTGTCGTGCGCTCCGTGTTCTCAGTGTGTTCTTCCTTTGTGTCCTCTGTGTTAAATTGGGTCCCTCTGATGACCACGCGAAACGGACCGCGCTCGAATAGCCAGAGTTTTCCGCACAAAACCTAAAAGGAGTAAGATTGTTTCATTGAAGTGCAAGTGGAGGATTAAGGAAGTTGCCTGGCTTTAGTGGCGTTTTTGCAAGCGAGCAGAGCCGCATTGAACGCTTGGCGGCAATCTCGGAGCCTCTCCGGCAGCCCCAGGAGATATTTCGGACTGCGGACAAGGGGAGGGGCCTCGAAACCGAAGACGCAGCCTCTCTGTTTGCCGCCGCGCGCGATCGAAACTGTCGAAATGAAATCCAGGCAGCCGCAAACCGCGTGCGCGAGCGTTGGGCGGCGAAAACTGTCGAATTCATCATCCCCGTCTACTTGACCAGCTTTTGCCGGAACGAATGCTTGTATTGTGGCTATCGGCAAAGCAATCCCATCGCCGAGCGAGTGCGCCTCGGCCCGGAAGACTTCGATAAGCAACTGGACCTGATTCTCTCTTGGGGTCATCGACAAATCGAGCTGGTGCTCTCGGATGACCCTGAATTTGGCCCGCAAACGGTGGCGCGCTATGTGGCCGCCACGCGCCGCAAGCTCGATGCCCGGGGCGGGGGAGTGGTGGCTCTCTGTTCTCCTGTCTACCAGCAAGAGGATTACGCCCGGTTGGGCGAGGCGGGCTTGGATTGGGTGGTCGAGTGGCAGGAAACTTACGATCGCCCCCATTTCGAGCGCTGGCATTTTCCGGGGTCGGCCAAGCGAAACTACGAGTCGCGTGTCGATCTATGGGACCGCGTCCTCGCCGCAGGCATTACCAAGATTGGCCTGGGTGTGCTGCTCGGGCTCTACAGTTTTCGCCACGACGCTCTGGCGGTGATCGAGCACGGAAACTATTTGCGCCGCACTTACGGAATCGAGCCGCACGCGCTGGGTATCCCGCGCTTGAAGCCGGCGCGCGGCGTCCTGGCATCCCAAAAGCCCAATCGCTTCACTGTCTCCGACGACGACTTCCGCTTGGTTGTCAGCGTTTATCACATGGCTTTCCCTACCTCCCGCCTGTTCTTCAATACGCGGGAAAGTCACGACTTGAATATCTCGTTAGTAGCGGGCGGTGACCTCTTTACCGTTGACTGCGAGACGCTGCCGGGCGCCTACCTGCGCCGCCATCTCCCCGGCCAGTTTTCCACCCACGATTATCCGCCGCGCCGGGAAGTGAAGGCGAGGCTCGAGCAGCGCGGGCTTGCCGCCCAGTACCTCGTCGAAGAGACGCCCTGCGAGGTCGCGCCTACCGCGCCAGCCGTAGCAGCGGCCATCGATGAGAAGCGCTGGATGGAACAGCACGCTCAGATTCGCGTGCGGTTGCAAGATTGGGAAATGGCGCTGGAACGGCTTTCCGGGGATGGCCGCCAAGCCCTTGAGCGGCAGGTGGCGAACGCCTCCTTACGCGGTATAATGGAGTACTTCAAATCGGTCCTGGCCACACATTGCCGGCAAGAGGAATCGGAGCTATTCCAGGCTTTCCACCCGGAACCCGAGGTCGCTTCGAGACTGGCGGCTTTGCGCGTTGAGCACGAGCGATTCGCTGTGGACCTGGACAAATTCGAGCGGCAGATGGTCTCTTACGGCCTTTCGAAAGATCCCACCGTGCTCCTCACTCTCGGCAGCCGCATGATTCGTGAAATGCGCAGTCACCTCGAGGCAGAAGAGCGGTTGTGCTTTCATGGTAACAAGTCGTGACCTTGAAGCGCCGCCATCCTAACGCCAATTCGCTTGCTCCGTTGTCATTGCATTTTGCAGTGAGCCGTGCTACACGTGAACGCGTGAGAAGCGCAGTCCAAGCAAGCATCGCGGCCGGTTTGCTTTTCTTAGGGGTAAGGCTCCTAGGGATGGCTCAGAGCGCGACTCAGGGCCAGACGCCTGCAAACCCGCAGACTGATCCCACTTCAGCGTTGGAATTCTTGGGCTCTTATACAGCTCCTAGCGCGGTTCTGACCACTGAGACCAGTCACGCCAGCGCACGTCCTCCCTCTCCTCCAGCCGACACAAGGCTTCGCCGGATTGAGGGTGCCTTTGCCATGCTTCCGCCCTGGCCCACTGACTTTGCCTGGAGCTTCAGGTCGGCGCAGCTAACCTGCGCGAAGCCCGCAAAGGCAGGGGAGCCGCTTTCGCCCGCGACCTTGGACTCGGGTCCCGCCGCTGCCCTCATTCCCGCGAAAGGGGGAATCCAGGACGCTCGGGGGAGCAGCGGGACGGCCGAAAAGGACCTGGCTCGAGGTTCTGGCTTCCAAGCTCAGTGGCTGGCTGCCGAGCGAGCGCTCCAGCAAGAGCAGTTCGGCCAAGCTGCCGCAATCTACGAGCGCCTCTTGCAGGACCGGCCTCAGTGCGCGCCGGCCCTCTGGAACCGGGCCCTCGCTCTGGCGTACGCGCGTCCCGCCGCGGCGCTCGCTGGGGTGACGAGCGATCTGTCTACCGCGCCATCTCTCGCCGCCGGGCGCCTGCTGCTCGCAGTTACCCGGCTTCTGACTGGGGACGTTACAGGCGCAGAAACCGAGTTGGCGGCCGTGGCGGCGCCGGATGCTGACCTGAAGGGCGGCGCTACTGGAGGTGCTGAAGCGCCAAGTGCTGACCTGAAGATGAGCGCCACGAGAACGACTGCCGGCGCTCCCCAGAGTCCGTCCCGACAAAGTCAGGACACGTCGCTGGTCACAGACGAGAACGTGGCGGGTGCGAAAGCGCGGGACGTCCTTTGGGCGCGCTTTATGGTTGCCTGGGGCTCAGGAAGACCCCGCGAAGCGCGCCAGTCGCTGGCCCGCCTAGCAGAATTGCAGCCTGAGTCAGCAGCCGTTTGGTTTGAGTTGGGAGGCGTCGCCCTGGACGAGGCCCGCGCTTACTCCCGACGCCTGTCGGACGTTGCCCCCGACAGTGTTTGGAACCGACGCTTGCAGGCCGAGGCTGTCCAGATCCGTTATCCAGGGCTAGCCCGGAACTTGTGGGAAAGCGGGCCAGAGCCGTCCAAAGAGAGCGCAGAACTCGAGAGCCTGGAGGACTCGCTCGTCGGAGGGAGTGATTCTCCGCGCGAGCTTTACCTCCGAACACGCTCTGCCCTGAACGTTAGTGAAGTAGCCTATCAGCGGGCATCGTCCTGCCCGCGTTTCCAAGCATATCTCTACGCCATGAGAGCGCTCGCTGCCGAGCAGGAAGACGACGAAGCTGCCGCCATGCGCGAATACAATATTGGACTCGCCCAGGACCCCAAGAGCGCCCTCTTGCATGCCGGCCTTGGGCATGTCTATCGCCAGCGAATGGATTTGCCGTCGGCAGAGCGCGAACTGGCAGAGGCTTGGCGACTGGATTCCTCGGACCCGGCGGTCGCGTTCGAGTTGGGCGATACGGAGCAGCGGTTGGGCAAAACCCAAGCGGCGCTCGAGCTGTTGAGTCAGGCGCTCGAACTCGATGCCAGCCTTCTGGTGGCTCGCTGGAGCCGGGCCAAAGCCTATCTTGCTGGGGGCGACAACGAGCGCGCCCTTGCGGACCTCGAGGCGGCAGCCCCGGCAGACTCCTCCGGCGAGTTACAATGGCAGCTTGCGCGCCTCTATCGCAAACTGGGCCGCGCGGATTTGGCGGCACAGGCCGAGAAGCGATCGGAAGAACAGAGGATGGTGGCCACCCGCAGGCTGGAAACGAAGTAAGTGCATTGTCATCCTGAGCGCAGCTAGGGATCTAGCTCTGCTCCGGGTCGGACCGCGGAACAAAGAACCAAAGATTCCTCACTGCGCTTGGAATGGCAAGGCCGGCGAGGTTTCAGGAAAGCGTGTAGCGCGGACCCCGGTATTGGGATCCGCGCTACTTGGTTAGGGGCTAAAAATCCGAGACCCAAGAGCCATCATTCAAAATCTCTCTCGCCGCCGCTTTCTGCGTTCGAGCGCCGGATTTGTCGCGGCGTCGTGGGCCGCCGGCGGACGCGCGCTGTGCTGGCCTAGTGGGCCTGGAGCCCAGTCCGCCCTTCCCATCCTTTCTCCCGACCATCCTGAACTAACCGGCCCGAGCCGGAAGGGCTGGACGCCCGTCAATCAGGCGCTGGCTCGATTTTCCACCCATAGGTATGCATGCGAACGAAACTTCCAGGCGATTTCAGAATCTCTTGGACGGTTGCACGCAGCACTGCTCGCAGGAGGCGCGGGCATTGAAGGATGTTTATCTCCCCGCTTCCGCGCTGTCTCCTTGGCTCCCGAACGCGAGACCGTGCTCCGAGACGACAGTTGCTTTGTGGTGCGCCGCGCCGAGTGGTCCGATAGCGAGCCAAAGGCGCCGCCATTGGGCCGCGATCTTTTCGCCAGCGACCTGCGTCGCTGGCTAAAAGAGCATGTCCCGCTCGCTCTCGCCGACCTGGACTGCACCGAGATTCGAGAAAAAAGCGTGCCCTCCAAGTCGGGCAAAAGCCTGGCCACGCGTTTTCGCTTCCAATTGAGCGGTGCCGCCGGTAGTACCACCGCCGGTTTGCCCTCCCCTTTGAGTCGCTGGCAGATGTCGGGGGAATGGGAAATCGAATGGGAGCCCGAAGGCTCAAGTCCCGAGCCCGCGCAGAAAGAATGGAGAATTGTTGCCTGGCGGCCCCGCGAAGCCATGACTGTCCTCGGCCCCGAGCTGGTCTTCACTGACGTAACGCGCGCCGCTTTCGGTCAGGATCCCAGCTACGCGGCGCACCTCCTGCGCGACACGAATTACTGGCGCGCGGTGCTGGACGAGGCGAGTGGCATCGACATCTTCGGCAATTACGGGGTCAGCGTGGGCGACGTGGACGGAGATGGGCGCGATGAGATTTACATGTGCCAGCCGCAAGGTTTGCCGAACCGCTTGTACCGGCAGACGAAGCCGGGCGTCTTTGAGGACATCGCTCCCCAAGCAGGCGTAGACGTGCTGGATGCCACAGCGATGGCCCTGTTCGCCGATCTGCTGAACCGGGGACGCCAGGACCTTATCCTCATCACCCAGTCGGCGCCCCTGCTCTTCCTCAACGACGGGCACGGGAAGTTCACGCTGGCGCGCAATGCGTTTCCGCCCTCACCTGAGCAAGCCGCGCTCACCGCGGCCGCGCTGGGGGATTATGACCGCGACGGCTTCCTCGACCTTTACGTCTGCGCCTATGGCTACTTTCAGGGCCAGGGCGCGGTCCCCATACCCACTCCTTATTACGACGCCGAGAACGGCCCGCCCAATCACCTCTACCACAACCGCGGCGACGGCACTTTTGTGGACGTAACCACTGCCAGCGGACTCGACCACGGTAACGACCGTTACAGCTTCTCCTGCGTCTGGGCCGATATTGACGATGACGGTTGGCCCGACCTTTGCGTGGTGAACGACTTCGGTCGTAACAACCTTTATCATAATCGCCGCGATGGCACGTTCGAGGAAATCACAGACGGGCTGCCGGGCTACGGAGCCGGCATGAGCGCCGCCTTTGCGGATGTGGACAGGGACGGGCTGGGCGAGGTTTACGCCGCCGGCATGTGGCAGCCGGTCGGCGAACGAGTGACCGCCGACCCTGAGTTCCAGAAGCGCTTTGCTGATGTCGGCGTGGGGCCCGTCCGTCATTTTGCCATGGGTAGTAACCTGTACCACACCACTCCAGCGAAATCGGCAGAGTCCCACGCTAGCTCCGCGCAGCACCCAGAAGCTGCCGGCCCGAAAGTAAGCCCCAAGATGGAGGCCCTTCCTGACGCTGCCGGAGCCCGCCGGGCCTATTGGAACTGGTGCTCGGATTTCTTCGACCTCGAGAATGACGGTTGGCCGGACATCTATTGCCTCAATGGGTATTTCACATCGCCGACGCCAGACCCCGCTCCCCTCGATGCTTACCTTTGGGAGGAGGTGATAGCCCTCTCACCCCATGCCTGTGCGCCAGCGGCCCAGTATCGGGCCGCCTGGGGTGCAATCTTTGAACTGACGCACCGTGGACATCCTTGGGATGGCTTTCAGCGCAACGTGTTCTTCCTTAATTCCGGAGCAGGTCGCTTTGTGGACGCGTCCGCAGCGGTGGGATTGAACTCTATCGACGACGGCCGCTCTTTCGCTGTCTTTGACTATGATGGCGACGGAGATGCCGACCTCATTATTCGTAATCGCACCGGACCGCAACTGCGCCTGCTGCGCAACGAAATCGGCCACAGAAACCCATCGCTGGCCATTCGTCTAACGGCGACTCGAGGCAACCGCGATGCGATCGGAGCGCGCGTGGAACTCGAGACTCCACAGGGGCGGCAGGTCCGTTTCCTGAGCTGCGGGTCGGGTTTTTTGGCGCAGCACAGCAAGGAACTCGTTTTCGGGTTGGGTGACTGCTCGCAAGGCATCAAAGTGAGGGTGCGCTGGCCGAACGGCAGCGTGAGTGAGTTCGCGGACCTCGCGGCCGGCAACCGCTATCACTTGCTCGAAGGCCAGCAGAATCCACGCAGCGAACCGCTCGCCACGCCAGGTTCCGCGAGCCCGGCGGGCGCCCCGCCGCTCACCGAGCCGGTTCCTGCTCGTTTCTCGACAGCTCTGGTGGATCCTCTACCCATGCCGTCGTTTGCAGATATGCGGTTATTTGATGAACGAGCATCGGAAGTGGCTGCCGCGCCTGCTAGGCCGGGCAAGTTTCATGGCACGCACCGCTACGCCTTACTCTGGCTCTGGGGTGCGGATGGAAATGCGGCGTGGGCAGCCTGCCCCGTCCCGTTGGGGTCTCGCCCGCTGGCCCCAGATTCCAGCCCTCTCTCCCTTGGGGGAGAGGGTGGCCCGCCGCCGGCGCTTTCATCAGCCGGGGCGGGCCGGGTGAGGAGGTCCCGGGGCTCAGCGCAGGCAACGCCCCTACCACACGATGGCCTCGAGGCTTTGCTCGCCGTCCAGGGCAAGATACCTAGCCGTTTGGTGCTGTGGGGCGAAGGCTCGATTCCGCCGCGTGCCGCCCAGGAACTCGATTATCCTGCCTGGCACGCCAACCAGCGCTTTCGTCTTTTTTGCTCCACGCTGCTTGCCTACCTCTTCGATTACCGCCGCGATCCCCTGCTGCCCACTGGGCTGCTGTTTGAAGTGGGGCACGACTCCGCCCACGATCCCGCCGGCCTGGCGTCGTTTCGCAAGCTGGTGAAAGTGTACTGGGGCGGCGCGGAGGCCGAGGAAATCCTTCAGGACGCGGGCAGCGGGGTGAAGTCGGGGGCGGGGGCGCTGCCGTTCACGGGGCGCGCTCTGCTTTGCTCATTTCGTCGCGATTTCAGGTGGCTGGGCGGTGCGCTGGTGGAGGCGGGATTGCTGGAGGCGGCGGAAATCTATCTGGTCCAGCTTGTCGAGAGCAATCCCAGGGACCCCGAGGGCCAGTATAATCTCGCCCTCTTAAGGCGCCAAGCGGGCCAGCCGGCTCTCGCCCTTTTGGGACTCCGTGCCGCCTTGGCGGCCAGGCCGGTCTTCCCCGAGGCTGAGAACCTGCTCGCTGTTTTGTTGATGGACTCCGGGAAACTCACAGAAGCTCGGACCCAATTAGAGAAGACCACTCGCGAAGCGCCGGACTTCGCCGAGGCTTGGAACAACCTCGGCTATGTGCTCCTCGCGCAGGGCGAACTGCCCTCCGCCCGGGAGGCTCTCGAAAGGGCTTTAGCTCTGGCGCCCGATTTTCCTGACGCCCTGGACAATCTCGGCATTGTCTTGGCAAGACACCGCGATCTCTCCAAAGCTGGCGAATTGTTTCGCCGCGCCCTCGAACTTCAGCCTGAAAATGAATTAGCCGCCAACAACCTGGGCGTTCTGTACACGCAACAGGGCAAAACGCAGGAAGCCTTGGAAATTTTCCTCACGCTGCTCCAACACAACCCCGAAGCATCTTCTGCAGTGTATAACTTGGCCAAGCTGGAAATATCCCTGGGCAAAGCTTCGGAGGCAAAGAGCTTGCTCGAATCATGGCTTGCCCAGCACCCCGGCGATGCCACCGCGCGGGCGCTCCTCGTGCGCGCAAGGTAACGCGGACCCCAAAAGGTGGGGGTCCGCGCGACAGCACGGGATGGCAGGGGAAAGGGCAGGGGCGGTTCGCGACCCGCCCCTGTAACCTGAGATTAGAATTCGAGCCTCGCCTGGAAGGCGATCATGCGCACTGAATTGTCACCACCCAGGTACGAGCCCAGGAGGCCAGTGGGTGGCGTGACCTCAGACGTAATCGTGCCAACGCCGGTGAGCGTTGAGGCCGCGCCGGGAACTCCCAGGGTGCTCCCGGGGTAGGTAAAATTCGGGTGATTGAACGCGTTGTAGAACTGCCCATCGACGCGGAGAGTGTAGCGCTCTGAGAGCTTGAATTTCTTGGTTACGAAGATGTCGGGCCAGCGGAAATCAGGAGCCCGGAGCGTATTCCTCCCGATGGTGCCGAACTGACAGAGTTGTGGAGTGTAACCTTCAGCCAGGGAGGTCGGATTCACGCACGCGGGCACGCCCGCCGCGTTCACGTTTGAGGTGTCAGTCATCGAGACGAACGCGTTCGGGTTCAGCCATTGGACCTGACCCGCCTGGGTCGAAGGGAGAGTCTGCCACTTGGCATAGGGGCTCACTCCCGGAACCTGGCTGGCATAGCACGGCGGGTTAGTTGTGCCGCTCGGATTGATGTCGCTGCCGCACGATGCCGTCATCGCCGAGAACGGGAAGCCGCCCCGCAGGAACACATCTCCGGTCACCTGCCAGCCACGAACAATTTGGTTGAGCAAGCCATTGGAAGCATGGAAGGGCAATTGGTAGCTGAAGTTCCCGTTCAGCGCGTGGCGGATGTCGTAGTCGCAGTCTCCGTAATTGCGATACAACTCACCGGGAATCGCATTGGTAAAGTTCTGACCCCCGTTACCATTGAAAGAGAAGATTCCGCCATTGGAAATGCTGTCCAGGCAATGGCTATACGTGTAGTCGATGGCAAACGCCAAGCCATGGGAAAGGCGCTTGGTGGTGTTCACTTGCAACCCATTATAGTTGGAGCCCGCCCCGGCGATGTATTGGGTCACATACGTAAAGCGCGGATCGACCTGGGCGGCGGGGAAGGGAGCAAAGCACCCGGGGCATGCCAACTGCTGCGAGTCGGGGTTGACTTCGTAGGGCTCGTGGACTTGGCGGGTGCCAACGTACTGCACCCTCAGCGCCCAACTGCTCGCGAATTGCTGTTCGATTCCGGCGCTCCACTGTAACGAGTAAGGGTACTGGTACTGCCCGCTCGGGACGGTGGTAATACCGAATGGCGGAACGCAATTGGCGGGCGCATTCGGCGCAGCGCAGGAGACGACGCCACTCGAATACGCCGCATTGAACGCCTGGTCTGCGGCGACGGCGCTGGCAATGGCGCCCCCAGGGATGTTGGCCACAAGGCCGCTGACAACAAACTGCGGGTCGTAAGGCGCATTCTCTGCCAGGGAGTCCGCCAGGCTGGCCGGGAAGATGTCGCTGAACACTCCGAAGCCGGCACGAAAGACCGTATTGGGCCTGACTTCATAGGCGATGGCGGCCCTCGGCTGCCACAAGATCGCTTGCGTGGACGGAAATAGGTACGGTGTAGACTTCAGGACCTGGTCAGGGGGAATGGTCACGTCATGATTGATACTATAGAAGTCCCCAGTCGGTCGGGAGTAGAGGCCGTGTTGATCAATGGGGTCCCCGTTCCAGGCTGCCCGAACCCCGTAGGTGAACGTGAACTTCGGGGAAACCTTGAACGTGTCCATGAGGAAGCTATCCAAATTCACAATTCCGATAGGTTCGCTGAGCGTGATCGGGAAGCTCTGGATGGACAGGTCAGCAATGCCGTTGGCGAACGATGTCAGACTTGCCGGAATCACTGTAGGGGTGTTGAAGTAGCCGAAGTCGTGGTCGCTCACCAGCACCCGGCGCAAATTTGCACCGAAGATGAAAGTGTGTTTCCCCTTAGTCCAGGTCAGGTTATCATTAAGCTGCCACTGGGTCACGTTACGCCCCTGCGGCCATATCCAGCCGTTGCCGTTCATGTCGGTGAAGGGGTAGGTGCCGATGCCAAAGAAGCTGCCCAAGGCTTCCGGGAACACGGCAAGCGTCTTGGCCAGATCGGGCGGCCCAAAGATGGCCGTGTACCAGGCAAAACCGGGATTGAACTGGTTCACCAGATTCGGGCTGAAGCTGTGCGTCCAGCCGGCGTTGGCGTTGCGCTCCGGCTGCAACGAAATGGCGTTGAAGATCGGGTTGACCGGGTCGGTGGCGGTGGGCTGCACGCCATTGTCCAACTGGAAGCGATACCAGATGGTATCCTTGTCGCCGTGGTTCTGATCGATCTTGATGGTCCACAGCGTCTCGCGGGCATGGTTCGAAAGCCCGTAGGTGCGATGCACGGCGCACCCTGTGCCGTCGTTGGCGATGGCCGGTGGGCCTCCGCCGACATCAAAGGGACAGTTTAAGGTGGGGTAAGGTGTTCCGGCCCCGCTTCCGTACAACTTGAATATATTCTGGTAGAAAGGAATCTCCGCCGAGTTGCCGGCCGCCGGCAGTGAGGTATTCAGCACGTAACTTTGAAATGCGGCGCTGGGAAAGGCGATGTTGGACTCGACTACCGGGACCACGATGCGCGTGCCCTCGATGTCATTGAAGAAGAAAAGCTTGTTCTTGATAATAGGGCCGCCCACTTGGCCGGCAAACTGGTTCACGTTTGAGCGCGGCTTCGATGCGCCGGCCAGGTTGGTGAAGAAGTCTGCCGAATTGAATCTCGATCCGTTCCAAGTCTCGTGCGCCATGCCGTGGAGCTGATTGGTCCCCGACTTGGTGGTGTAATTAATCTGCGCCGCGCTAAGGCGCCCTTGATCGGTAGCATAAGAGACGGTGTTAACAGTGACTTCCTGAACCGCGTCAGAACCCAACAAAAGATTGGTGGCGCCCGAGTTGTTCAGGTTGAGGAAGGGATCGTTATCGTCTAGGCCGTCCATGGTGTAATTGACGGAGCCCGAAGGCAGGCCGTTGAACTCCACGTTGCCGTAACCGCCCGACGAGTTCATCAGCGCGCCCGGGGCCACTTGCGCCAGATAGGTCAGATCGCCGCCGGGGTTGGGGAGCTCGGAAATCTGCGTCGCCGTCACCGTCCTGGTGGTGTTGGGGTTCGTCGTCTGAATCAGCTCCGCCGCAGCGCTCACTTCCACAACTTCAGTGGACTTGCCAACCTCCAGAGATATATTTACGGTGGCGGTCTGGGAAACGATCAAGGAAATCGGCCCGCGTTCTTCCGCCCGGAAACCACTTGCCTCGACCCGCACTCGGTAGTCACCGGGAGTCAGTTGCCACACCGTGTAGTTACCTTCAGGATTGGTGACAGTGGTTCGAACGCTGTTAGTTCCCACGCTGGTTACAGTTACCTTGGCGTTAGGGACGACGCCTCCCGTGGGGTCTGTGACTGTTCCCGCGATGGCGGACGTGGTTAGTGTCTGTGCAAAGGCGGGCGCGCAGTATGTCAAGAAGACGAACAAAACTGTTGCTACCAAGGAAAACATATGTGTTGCTCGGATGCGCTGAGTCTTTCGCATGACTCATTTCCTCCTGTTCTTATATTCTGGAGCCCCCCCGCACTTGTTGTCGGTCCAAGAAAGCATGCGCCATGCCGCCCCACGGTCGCATGAGTTCAGACTCGGCTGGGAGGGTCGTCCACTCTTGCACGATTTGGATTTATGACTGGGAGACATTACAATCAGTGAGCAATGGTCAAGGCTCACTTAGGGACGACAGTCGGCTTGGGGCAACACACACCCCCAAAAAAGCCACATAGCAATTGCCATTCCAAACCCGACAAGTTGCCCAAGTCCATTCCTCTGCTGGTGATAGCCCTCCAAGGCAAGTCTTGCGTCGGGCAGGGCAATTCCAAAAAAGGGAAGTTAATACCAAAAACAATATCTGGGGCTACGTATATGACATTATGTCAATACCTGCCCCAGCTGCCATTCTTGCCTGTCGAGTCGCACCGGCTGAGGTCGCTCTGCGTATGCGAACTCGATGCGGCGTGCGGAGAGTACATAACTCGCCTGCGCTTGTCAAGGAAAATCCGAGCAGGTTATTATTTCCCTTCTCCCACGCGTTCCCGGCATTTTCTCCTTGACAACTGGCTTTGGCAGGAGTACAAAGACCAGCCGCAAGGAGCCGCAAGTCGCGTAGCGCTGAAACGCATAGTTACTATTTCGATTCTTGGGAGATACAGGATTTCGTATCAGAATTCAATTTTCGGGATTGCGTTGAGCAGGACGAACACAAAGAGAAGGGGCATCGTCAGAAGAATCACCTAGTTGAGTGGGCGCATCGATTTGGAAGATCGATTGCTCGACTTGCTGTCGTGGATAGAGCGCGAGTTCCTTTTCTTAACTCAAGGGGGGACAAGAGTAGCTTCAGCGCGGTTAGAGCGCACTGCCACCTAGGTAGTCCGCGAATTCTCAGCAAATCGAACGCGAAGGGAACGGCACCGACCGGGGAAGCCTCATCGCACTAAACGGCAGGGGCGGCTGCAATGGAAGACCCTCACGGGCAGGGGGCGAATACTATTTCAGCACACGGCAAGCCACCAAGTGGTTAACAACGCGGAGGAAAGAAAGCCTTCAACCGATCCGCTCTTTTTTAGCCCCGCTCGGGCTAGCAAGTCACGCTGAAGGTACCTGCAGTTGAGATCTGGTCACTACCGCAATGCAGAGGAGGAGGTCATATGAAACGCATTGACTCGGCGATCGTCCGGTTTCTTTCCATGGGGCTCTTGGGTTTGTTTCTCGCAGGGCTTGCCCACGGGCAGCTTGGCACGGGCGTAGTCACCGGTACGGTGACTGACCCCAGCGGGGGGGTCGTCCCAGGCGCACCCGTAACGTTGGTTGACACCACCACAGGCGTGCAACGAACCGCCCAGACTAATGCTCTGGGGATTTACCGTTTCGACTTTGCGGACGTAGGTACTTACAACCTTCGAGTTTCGGCCAAGGGCTTTGCGGATTACGAACTGGACGGCTTGGTCTTGACGGTCGGACAAACCGTTGCCGCCAACGCCAGACTGGAATTGGGCAAGACTGGAACGGTGGTGGCGGTTGAAGCGGGAGGCGTGCAGTTGGTGAATACCGCCAACGCTGAAGTGTCTGACCTGATCAATCAAAACACGATTCAAAATCTTCCGCTGGAAGTTCGTGACGCGACGATTTTCGTCAACCTGATACCGGGTTCGGTGCCCAACGATTTCAATGCCTCGACGCGGGGCGCGGCCATCAATGGTATGCGTGCCGGCATGGGCAACTTCATGATAGATGGCAGCGACAATAACGATTACGGACAGGGCGGTCGCGGCAAGAACGGCACGGGGACAATCCCGGGCGGCGAGGTGGGGGTTTCACCCGACGCCGTCGAGGAGTTCCGCGTTGTTACCAACAATTTCTCGGCCGAGTACGGCCGGTCGGGCGGGTTTGTCACCGACCTCGTCACCAAGTCTGGAACCGACCAGTTGCACGGCTCGGCCTTCGAGTACAATCGCAATTCCGCCACCACCGCGGATGACTTTTTCTCTGCCAGGGCAGGCCTCCACGACGCCCTGATCCGCAATCAGTTCGGCGGGTCGCTTGGTGGGCCGATCAAGAAAGATAAGGTGTTTATTTTCGGGGCAATCGAGTGGCAGCGCCTCCGTGCGAGTTCGCCCATTACGGGTACGAGCGTTACCCAAGATTTTCTCAACTTTGTCAACAATGGTTCTTTTGCGAGTTTCATGAACAGCACTCTCGGGACCACCTTATTCAATTGCACGAGCGCCTCGGTCCCCGGCTGCTCGCTCGGTCCGATTTTCCAACAACTCGACTCGAAGTATCCACTACCGCGGGCAACATCGAATTTCTCCTATGCCACCACCAGCCCGCTTTTTACAACTCCGACTGGCCCGCTATTCTCATACCCGGTACCGATCTTCGGGCAGGAAACCTACCTTTCTGACACCATCCTCAACGAGGTCCGGCCTGACGTTCGTTTAGATTACAACATGAGCAGCAAGGACGTGTTGACCGTTCACTACGCCATCGACGATTACCCGAGCACGACCACGGGTAATGGCGGCGACTTTCAGAATCCCGCCTTTCCGACTATCGACCAAGCAAGGGCGCAAAACGGCGGCATTACCTGGACGCACACCCTTTCGCCCAGTATGGTCAACGAAGCCAAAATGAACTACCTGCGCAGCACTGCCGACTTTCCCTGCACCGACTGCCAAGTTCCGAGCATTGGGACGGCTGACGCCCTGTACACGGGTTTCGGGACAACCGAAGACCTGCCGCAATTCTTCACGGAAAATACCTTCCAGTGGCTGGACAACCTCTCCATCATCCACGGGAAACATACCTTCAAGTTGGGCGGCGAATACCGCCGCACGCGAAATGGCTCAGCCTTCGAGGCTGCGTCCGACGGTCTCTATTACTTCTGGGATACGGAAGACCTGCTGACCGACGGCGCGGTCGGCGACAAGGTGGGCGCCGGGGGATTTTATGAGGCTCTGGCTTCGATTAACCCCTCATCACCTACCCCCGCCTATCCGGATTACTATCGCGGCTATCGGGCTAACGAGTTTGGTTTCTATGGGGAGGACCAAATCAAGGCAACGAGCCGCCTGACGCTAACCGTGGGTCTTCGGTGGGACTACTTTGGAGTGCCTCACAACTTCCGGTCCAACATCGATTCGAACTTTTTTGATGGCTCCCCCATTTACAACCAATGCCAAGCCGCTTCGGGTGAGGTTTACTGCTTCCCGGGTTATACTGGGACGCTACCCGGCGGCGCAACGTTGCAAAGCAACAATCCTAATTACCCCATTAACCCTTATACCGCTTCGGTGTTCGGAGGCCAGTTTGAGATCAAGAACAGCGAAGTCTGGGACAAGGACACCGGCAACTTTGCCCCACGTTTTGGGTTGGCTTGGGATATTTTCGGCGACCAGAAGACGATTCTGCGGATGGGCGGGGGAATCTTCTACGACCGCATGTACAACAACATCTTCGAGAATATGCGCTTCAATGCGCCGCTCTTTGCTTTCGCGGTGGCGGGTTATTCGGGCGGCGCTGTGGAAGGCCCGTACTCCACTCCGGGCTTCTACTCGGTGCCGATCAATATAGCTAATTTTGCCCGGTTCGCTTCGACGCCCGAGGCGCGGCAGATGCAGCAGAACTTGGCGGCGGCCTACGATGAACAGTTGAACTTTGATATCCAGCACCAGTTCGGTAGCTGGCTGTTAGACACGGCCTATATCGGGACTTTCGGTCACAAACTGCTGGGCTATGTGGATGTGAATACCTTCGCCGGCCGGGAGGTGGGAGGAGGATATAGTAGTGCCCGCATCAATCCCATCCTCGGCCCTGACAACGACCGTGGAAACTGGTTCAACTCCAATTATAACGCCCTGCAAGTCTCGCTGACCAAGCGCTTCTCGCACGGGTTCCAATTCAATACCAATTACACGTACTCGCACGCTCTTGACTACCTGTCCGACGTTTTTAACGGCCGCCAGTTTATTGGTGGCGGTAGCATTGGCACCTCGATTGACGACCCCTACAGACGCTATTTGGAGTATGGTAACGCCGACTTCAACCTGGATCACCGCTTCGTCGCCTACGGGATTTGGGAACTGCCCGTGTTCAAGGACAACAAGTGGTTAGGGGGATGGTCTTACGACGCCACGTTCAGCATCCAGAGTGGCCAGCCTTTCTCAGTCATTGATACGGCGTCCGATTCGAACGCGGATGGCTATTATGGCGCCCGGGCGGACTATGTGGGTACGGGAAGCCCCATGAGCACGGTAACACATACTAAGAGTCCGGCCGATGGCTATATCACGAACACATCTGTATTCATTGCGACTCCGCCCAATCCGGCTACCGGTTGGGCAGACTCAATGCTAGGACGAAACACCATGACCGGCCCGAAGTTTGTCGGAACCGACATGTCGCTCGCGAAGAAGTTCCAAATCAGCGAGAGGTTTGCCCTCAAGGTCATTGCTTCCGGATTCAACATTTTCAACCACCCAAACTTCTCGAATCCGGTTAGCGACATTAACAACCCTTTTTTTGGACAGTCAATCAGTGACATTGCTCCGAACAATTCGTCGACGGGCGCCCGCGTAATGCAATTCGCAGCTCGGCTCGAATTCTAGCCTTCTGGCACGATCCTTCGGTTCACAAAGCGCCCCGTTTCGGCGGGGCGCTTTGTTTTTAGCTCCGTAGCGCTTGTCTGATCATCGTGTTCCACGCGTTATATCGTAGTGCGGACCTCCGATTTTGAGGTCCGCGGCTCTTCGTCGAATGCCGATGGCCGACCGATGGTCTGGCCGGAAAACCGCGAAATCAAGAGAAAAGCCGCGGACCTCAAAATCGGAGGTCCGCGCTACCTATGGCTCGGGGGCGCACACGCAAAAGATAATGTCGGCGCCAGCCGTGGCAATCGACAATCGGCAACCGATAATTATTTCGCTGGGAGCTTATAGCTAACTGAAAAGCCCCCGGGGCCGGGATTCTCAATGTCAGTTCTTAGTTGCGGGTTTGTCTCGACGGCGTGAATAAAATCGGTGAGTTCTTCCTTAAGATCGGTGACGTTGTGGGCGACGATCACACCGCCCGGTCGAACGATGGGGATGACCATGTTGAGGTACCTGATGTAGTCTTGTTTCCAAGCGTCGATGAAGACGAAGTCATAAGGCCCGTGCAGCTTGGGAACTTCTTTGAGCGCATCGCCCAGCTTCAGCGTGATGACCGAATCCAGGCCAGCGGCACGGAAATTAGCCTGGGCCAGCTTCGCCCGGCCTTCGTCAATTTCCAAGGTCAAGAGGTGGCCACCTTCTTTGCCGAGACCCATCCCGATCCAAATCGAAGAATAGCCATTCGAGGTGCCGATTTCGAGCCCCTCGTGGGCGTGGACCTTCTCCGCCAGACTGCGTAGAAATGCGCCTTCATCGGGATTAACGTTCCAGAGGTTGCCCTCGTTTTGGCGCATCCATTTCAAGCGCTCCAGGGCGCGTGCGTCGGGGCCAGCCTGCGCGGGCGTGCTACCGGGAAAAGCGAGCAGAAAAAATGCAGCCATCAGTATTTGGATGCAGATCATCTTGATTGTTGCATTGAACATGAAAACTCCCGCCGTGTCCAAACAACCCTCTCCCCTGGGGAGAGGGTGTCGCGCTGCCGGCGCTCTCATCAGCCGGAGCGCGACGGGTGAGGGGTCACGAGCGCAGCTCTTCGCAATCCCGCCTCAATGGCCTCCCGCACCTTCGTAAGGAATGCCTCAGGATCTTCCAGCACCAACCCATTCGGAACCCGCAGCAAACCAATCCCAAGCGTTCTCAAATAGTCTTCTTCCGTAGCGTCTTTCTGCATCTGACTTAACCGAGAATGAACACCGCCATCAAGCTCGATTGCCAAGCGATGCTCAAAGCAGTAGAAGTCGACAACCCAGTTCTCGATTCGGCATTGACGACGAAACTTGGCGCCTGCTCTTTGGCCGCGCAACAAACGCCACGCTGCCTTTTCAGCGTCGGTCTGGCTCCTACGTAGTTCGCGGACGCGTTGGGTTGGGGGGCGCAAGCGGGACAGTATAACAGCGCTTTGGTTGGCGGTGGAAGTAACCCCTCACCCGTCCCGCGACGGCTGATGACTGCGCCGTCGCGGGGCACCCTCTCCCCACGGGAGAGGGTCGTCTTCTCAAACAATACTAGCGGTGTGGAAACCGCGTCTGGCAATCATTGCCGAAGGTGAACGAGTTAACGGTCAATCCCGGCTTGGTTGGCGTCAAGGTCACCGAGTGCGCGCCGAAGGCCGGGTTCTGCACTAGATAATACATGCGCGGTTCCCGAACTTCGATATAGGAATGACCTTGTGAGTCGAACTTCACATCCACGCCTTTGTTGGCCTCGGTCAAATCCTCGCCGTCCTGTTGAACATAGAGGGCCGAGGGGTGGCCATGAGACACATTAATGACCGCATAAAGTTCGCGCGCGTGATAGCGCATGACAAGCTTATCAGGCCCGGCTTGGCTGTTCTTTTTGCCTCGATAGATCATGCCGTTCTTATCGGTTTGCCATTCCCCAGAAACCGCCGCATGGCCGTCATTGATGTTGGCCGGGAGTTCATACCGGATGGTTTTCCCGTCGTGGTAGCCCTCTTGATTGCTGAGAATTCCCCTTCCGGACCAGTCACCCACATACATCTCTTGGGTAGGGGTTCCGCAGGAGGGGGCGAAGGCACTGGGTTCCGGCGCGATTGTGTAGTCGGAGAGAAACCTCAATCCCGGGTGAGCTTCCAATAGCAGGCGCTGAATGGCGTACTCGAGCGCGTCGTCGTTGCCCTCGCCGTTCTTGTGAAAACGGACGATCCCTTTGGCATCGATGAGGAAAAGGCTTGGCCAGGAGTCGTTGTGATAGGCCTGCCATAGCTGAAAGGTCGAGTC
>Ga0187782_10000223_pt1 | contig 36066 bp, 39 predicted proteins | sample 0715_SJ02_MP15_2_FD_132454 | JGI IMG/M metagenome (GOLD analysis project Ga0187782, IMG submission 132454) | Tropical peat soil microbial communities from peatlands in Department of Meta, Colombia - 0715_SJ02_MP15_20_MG | ecosystem: Environmental > Terrestrial > Soil > Wetlands > Peat | place... | reverse complement strand
CCACGTCGAATATTTCACCTCCGACCAAGCCGCCGCCAAGGGCGGCTTTGAAGTGGTGCTGGCTCGCTCCCGCAAGACGATCTGGATCCCGCCGGACAAGACGATCCTTGAGACCCTTCTTGCCGAGGGGATGCAGGTTGCGCACTCCTGCACGGAGGGGGTTTGCGGGACGTTCGAGACTGCAGTCCTCGAGGGAATCCCCGACCATCGCGACGCGGTTCTTTCCAAGCGCGAGCGTGAGGCCAATCGGACGATGATGATCTGCCGCTCGGGCTGCCTCAGCGGACGACTGGTGCTCGACCTGTGATTTGGACCGCCGCAAGTTAGAAGCCCCTGGCAGATGACGCCGCTCCGCTCACATCTTTGGCAGCGCCTGACGCGCGAGGAGATCCGCACGGCCCGCGACCGAGGCGTCCTTGTGGCGATGCCCGTCGGCGCCATCGAACAGCACGGCCCGCATCTTTCGGTCGAAACCGACGCGCTGCTCTGCGCCTCGGTGACGTCGATGGCGGCCGAGCGCGCGTCGGTTGGCGTCCTCGTCGCGCCGACTCTGCCGTTTGGCTTTTCCCCGCACCACCTCAGCCACCCGGGAACAATCAGCCTGAGGCTCGCGACCTACTTCGCGGTGTTGAGCGACGTGGCGCGCTCAATCGTCGACATTGGCTTCCCCCGCCTCGTTTTGGTCAACGGCCACGGCGGAAATTCCGCGCCGCTCCGCGCCAAAGTCGCCGAGCTCGTGACCGACGGCGTTCCGGTCACAGCCGTGGACTACTGGGCGCCCGCCGAGGAAGCCTGGATCGCCCGGCTCAAGGGCGTGACGAAGCGCTTCGGCCACGCGTGCGAGTTCGAGACGTCGTTGATGCTCGCACTCGCCCGTGGGCGCGCCCTCGAGGAGCAACGCATGCTCGAGGCCATTTCCGATCTTGCCCCTCGCACGGTTCAGCCGTGGATTCCTGATGGCGAGTCGCCAGACCCGGTGACGGAGTTCCGCGCCGCTTGGCCGCCGATTTTCCAAGGCGACGATGTCGGCTATTTCGGCGATCCGCGCGCGGCGACGGCAGAGACCGGCGCGGAGATCCTCGACATCCTTGTTGCGCGGCTTGCGGCGTTCTTTGAGGCCTTCGCTTCGACGGCGCTGCGGATGGGGAAATCTGTGGATCGAGACGCTCCGCTCGTCTCGCCCCCGCTTAAGGGCAAGTCGGCCTGAACCTTACAATGGACGCTCGCGCTTGAGTTACGATCTTCTTGTCCGGGGCCGAGTGGTGACGCCTAGCGGTCGACTCGACCGCGGATGGCTGGCCGTGAGACGCGGCGTCGTCGCGGCGCTTGGCGAAGGCGAGGCGCCAGAGGCGGCCGAGGTCCACGACGCGGGCGAGGCCTTCGTCTTGCCCGGCGGCGTGGACGCGCAAACGCATGCCGGGTCCTATTGGGGCTTGCCCGGACTGGAGCCAACCTCGCGTGGGGCGATCGCCGGAGGGATAACGACGATGGTCGAAATGCCCTTCGACAGCCCCACGCCGTTGTCGACGTTGGAGCTCTTTCGGGCGAAGGTTGAGGCGATTGAACGGCTCTCGTACTGCGACGTCGCGCTCTACGGCACTGCGGCGCCGGGCCAGTCGACCGGGCTGATGCCCAAGCTCGCCGAAGCCGGCGTCTGCGGTTTCAAGATCTCCGTCTGCGAAAGCCATCCGGTGCGCTTTCCGCGCATCCCCGCCGACCAGGTGTTGGCGATGTTTGAGATGTGCGCTGCGCTTCACCTACCGCTCGCGGTCCACAACGAGGATCAGGAAATCGTCCGCGCGCGCACGGCGATCATGCGCGCGAGCGGATGCAATACGCTCGACGTCCATTCCGAAAGTCGGCCTGAGGCTGCTGAACTTGCCGCTACGGCAGCCTTCCTCGAGCTCGGCGCGGTCGCCGGCGCCCAGGCGCATATCGTTCATATTTCGTCGAAGCGGGGCTTCGATCTCCTCGATCGCTATCGTCGCGAGGGCCACCGCGTCACCGGAGAGATCTGCGTACACTATCTGCTGTTCGATCCCGCCGTTGAGGGCGCGCGGCTCGACGCGCGCATTAAGGTCAACCCCCCTTTGCGCCCGGACATGCGGGAAGCTCTGTGGGAGGAGGTCAGATCCGGCCACGTCACCTGCATTTCGTCAGATCATTCGACCATGTCGCTCCAAAACAAGATGGGCGGGTCGATCTTTGACGCGGGTCCCGGAATTCCGGGGATCGAAAGCCTGATTCCGGCCTTTTACACAGGGCTCGAAGCCCATGGCCTCGACGGACCGCGAGGCGTCGCCGCTCATATCGCCGAGAAGCCGGCCAAGCTCTTCGGCCTGTGGCCTAAGAAAGGAGCGATCCTGCCTGGGTCCGACGCCGATCTGGTCGTTCTGGAGCCCGGGCGGTTCGTCTATGACTCCTCGCAGGCCCACGACGGCGTGAACTGGAGCCCCTATGACGGAATGGCGTTCACGGTCCGCGTCGTCGCCAGCTATGTTCGAGGGCGTCGCGTGTGGGATGGGCGGACCGTCGTCGGCGATCCCGGCCATGGCAGCTTTCAACCCCGCATTTCTTACGGCGTTTGAAGCGGACGAAGTGAACGAGCTTGGCGGCGCAGCAAAAGCTCGTGCGTTAAGAACGACTTCAGGCCAACTCTGGGTGCGGCGACGAGGCGCTGGGCGTTATCACGGTCCTGGCGACTGCAAGGATCAGCGAGAAATCGCTCGCATTCGGCTCGAAGGTCAGCATGGGTCCGAGTGGCTCGGCGGCAAAGGGGCGCCGCGCCAGACCCTGCCCCGCCGATCGCCTTCAATCCGGGGCTGGGGTCCCGCACGCTCGCCCAAATATGTAAGGCCTTCGCACTTCGAGCCAAACACGAAATTCTTAGATGTTTGATCCCGCGGTTTGATGGAACACTCATGTCGAGTGCTTCGAAGGATGCGCTATGGGCCAGGTTCTCCAGGGAAGCGCCACAACGACAGCGGCGGTCCCTCGAGCGATATCGCATAGTCAAGCGAGCCTGAGAGCGCTGGCCAAGCGCTATGGGATTGATCCGAAGACCGTCGCCGAACTTTCCGTGCGAAGAGCCACGTTTGAGCTTGCAGTCGCAATCATGTTCTTCGGATTCCCAGGAGAAGCCCAACCGCTGCCGCCGCCGCCGCCTCGGCCTTGACCTTGTCGAAAAGGTCGTGCGCTTGGCTTCCCCGCAAATTGGCCGGGCTCGATTCGATGGAACGGCCGTTAGCCCATTGCTCGGCGAGGCTGAAAGTCTTTCGAGAAATTGGTCGAGACGGCTATCATAACTCTTTGTTTTTATTTTGGTGAGCGCGCCGGGGGTCGAACCCGGGACCCTCTGATTAAAAGTCAGATGCTCTGCCGACTGAGCTACGCGCTCGCGCTTTTTAGAAGGGACAGCGCCAAAAGCGCGCCGTGCCTAATGCTTCGCTCAAGAAGCGTCAAGCGAAGCCACCCTCGGGCAACCCCATGAACGGGCGCCCGTGGCGGCGGCGCGTGACAAGTCTTGTGTGGACGCTATCTTGTAGCGTGATACGGGCGTCTGCTCTTCTGGAGGAGGGTCCACAGTGGTTCTGACGTTGGAGGATGCCAATCGGGTGATGAACGGCGCTCTGGCGAAGGCGAGGGAGCTCAATATCAGGGTCAGCGTGGCTATTTGCGATGCGGGCGGACGTTTGTTCGCCTTCCAGCGAATGGAGAATTCCCTTCTGGCAAGCGTGTTGTTCAGCCAGGGGAAGGCGATCACCTCTGTGATAGTCGGCTCTCCCAGTGGCGACTTGCCCGAGGCCAAAGACAACCCCACCCTTGTCGGTGTCGTCGCGGCGGCGGGCGGCATCCTGGTCGCCGGGAAGGGAGGCTTTCCCCTTGTGCGCGACGGGATCGTTGTCGGTGCATGCGGCGTCGCTGGCGCTACCTGGGATCAGGACGAAATGTGCGCGAAAGCCGGTGTCGAACACTTCTGATTCAAACTGAGACACCGCCGACCCTCGGGTGGTATCTCGGTTTTAAATTCGGCCCCATGTTGTAGGCGCGGTCGATGACCGCGCTTGCTGGGAACCCTCAGGTTCGACCGAAACAGACACGATCAGCGATCGCGTCTTCAACCGCCGGTGCACGGAGCGAAATATCAATCTGCAACGCCAGCCGCCCTCCCCTCCCTCGCCGCCTTCAGCCTCGCAAAGTCTTCGCCCGCATGGTGGGAAGAGCGCGTCAGCGGGCTCGCGGCGACCAGCAGAAAGCCCTTGGCGAGGCCGATCGTCGCGAACGACGCGAATTCCTCGGGCGGCACGAAACGCGCGATCGCGTGGTGTTTCACGCTCGGCTGCAGGTACTGGCCGACGGTCAGAAAATCGACCTCGGCGCTTCTTAGATCGTCCATCACCTGCAAAACTTCTTCCCGCGTCTCGCCCAAGCCGACCATCAGCCCAGATTTGGTGAAGAGGGTCGAATCGAGCTCCTTCGCCTGCTGCAAGAGCCGAAGCGAATGAAAGTAGCGGGCGCCTGGCCTGACGCTCAGATACTTGGACGGAACCGTCTCGAGATTGTGGTTAAAGACGTCGGGCCGCGCGGCGACGACTGCTTCCAGCGCGCCCAATTTCCGCAAAAAATCCGGCGTCAAAACCTCGATCGTCGTTTCGGGCGAGGCCGCGCGGATGGCGGCGATGGTCAGAGCAAAGTGCCGCGCGCCGCCGTCGTCGAGATCGTCGCGGTCGACGGAGGTGACGACCACGTGGTTCAGGCCGAGTTTTGCGACCGCCTCGCCGACTTCCCTAGGCTCGTCCTCGTTCAAAGGCCCCGGCAAGCCGGTGCGCACGTTGCAGAAGGCGCAGGCGCGCGTGCAGGTGTCGCCCATGATGAGGAAGGTCGCGTGGCGCTTGTCCCAGCACTCGCCGATATTCGGGCAGCTCGCCTCCTCGCAGACGGTCTTGAGCTTGTGCCGGCGCACGATGTCGCGCGTTTCGGAATAAGTCGCCGAGCCCGGCGCCTTGACGCGGATCCAATCGGGCTTGCGCTGAATGGGCTGATCCGGCCGATGCGCCTTTTCCGGGTGCCGCGGGCGCAAGACCGGCCTTGGGTCGGCATTGAGAAGATCGAGCACCCGGGTCATGGGCGAAAGCCTAGCGGACGGGGGCGGCCGGCGAGCGTCCCTGAATCGCCTGCCAGAGGACGAGGACGATGATCGAGCCGGCGAGCGCGGCGAGGAAGTGCCTGATCGAGCCATAGACGGCATAGCCCATCATGTCGGCGATCTCAGAGCCGATCCACGACCCCAAAATGCCGATGAGGATATTGGTGAACAACCCATGGCGCGCGCCGACGATCTTGCCGCCGATCCACCCGGCGAGGCCGCCGATGATGATCAAGGAGAAGAATCCGATATGGGGCGTGCCGAGGAGCGCCACAGGCTGATCCATAGTCTTTCCCTCCGTCGCAAGCGAGAACGCTTCTTTTCAAATCTTCCCATGACAAGGACGCGACGCATCCGCAACTCTCATATGCGCATGAGCGCCGCAACGTAAAAGCCGTCCGTGCCGGTCTTCAACGGCGAAAGACGCAAACCCGCGCCGAGCCGCGAGGCGCAAGGCGCAAGGTCTAAGAGCCCGGCCTCGCGGGCGAGCTGACCTGCGTCGATGGGCAGGAAATCAGCGTTTCTCTCGAGGAAGGCGGTAATCTGGTCTTCGTTCTCGCTCCGGAAGAGAGAGCACGTCACGTAGTGCAGCCGGCCGCGCGGCTTCACGGCGCGCGCGCCTTGCTGAAGCGCCTCGCTCTGTTCTTTAAGGCGCAGCGCCAATGCATTGGGGCGAAATCGCCATTTGGCGTCCGGATTTCGCCGCCAGGCGCCGCTGCCGCTGCAGGGCGCGTCGACGAGCACGAGATCGCAGCGACGTTCGAGATCGGCGACGACGTCGACGCCCTTTCGCGGGCTGCGGACCTGAACGTTATGAACTCCGGCGCGCTTCAATCGCTCGTGGATCGGCGCGAGGCGCCGGGCGTCGCTGTCGGTTGCATAGATCTGGCCGTGATTTTCCATCATCGCCGCAAGCGCCAGCGACTTGCCGCCGCCGCCGGCGCAAAGGTCGAGGATCTGCATGCCGGCGCGCGCGCCGCTAAGAAGCGCGGCCACTTGTGAGCCCTCGTCCTGGATCTCGACAAGCCCCTTGATATAGGCAGGCTCGGCGTGCAGCGCTGGCGCCCGGCCGTCCGCACCGACGACGATGCGCAAGCCAACCGGCGAATGCGGCGTCGGCCTTGCGTTGAGATGGGCGAGCTTTAAGAGCGCCGCGTCCCGTGAGGTTTTCAGCGTATTGACGCGCAGATCAATCGGCGCGCGCTCGGAGAGCGCCCTGCCCTCGGCCTCGGCCTCGCCGCCGAAAGCTTCAAGGAATGCGGGCGCGAGCCAGTCAGGGATGTCGGCTCTAACGTCGATCGGCGCGCCGTCGAGCGAAGCGGCGGCAAGCCGCGCGCTTTCGGCCTCGCTAAGCGCCGCCGGCGCGTAGCGCTCGCCGCTGCAGAGCCGAGCGATGGCTTCGACTTCGAGGCCGCGCGTGCGATGAAGCGCGCCGAGCAAGACGCCGCGCGCGCTCTCATCACCCATCAGCCAGGCTGATGACGCCTTGGCGCGGAGCGCGTCGTAGACGAGCCCGCCGATCGCCGAACGGTCGCCGGCGCCGGCGAAGCGATGGGAAAGGCCCCAGTCTTTCAGCGCGTCGGCGGCCGGCCTTCGCCGCGCCGCAATTTCCGCCATGACTTCGATGGCGGCGGCGAGTCGGGCGGGCGGGGTCATCCGCGGCCGTCTCGGCGTCGGTAAGGAGGGTTCATGACGTCGTTTGCTTCGCGCTCGCTAAGATATGGCCTCGCGGCGACGCTTTTGCTCGCGCTTGCGGCTTGCGCGGCGCCGCCGCCTCCGCCGCCCCCTGACATCCCGCCCCCGCCGGCCAAAAAGCTCGACGCGAAGACGCAGCTTGAGACGGGACGGACGCAGTAGCTTAGCCTCCGCCCGGCTGCCCCTCATGCCGATTTCTGGAGAGAGCTCACCCCCCGACCGGATAATTCGGGCTCTCGCGGGTGATCGCCACGTCGTGGACGTGGCTCTCGCGTAGGCCCGCCGACGTGACGCGCATGAACTCAGCTCGAGTCTGCATCTCCGGGATCGTCGCCGCGCCGACATAGCCCATGGCGGCGCGGAGCCCGCCGGCGAGCTGATGTAGAATCGCGCCCGCCGGCCCGCGATAAGGCACTTGGCCTTCAACGCCTTCGGGCACGAGCTTCATCTCGTCCTTGATGTCCTGCTGGAAATAGCGGTCGGCGGAGCCGCGCGCCATCGCGCCGAGGGACCCCATGCCCCGATAGGATTTGTAGGTGCGCCCCTGATAGAGGAACGTCTCGCCCGGGCTCTCGTCGGTGCCGGCAAGCAGCGAGCCGATCATCGCGCATTCTGCGCCCGCCGCGATCGCCTTGGCGAGGTCGCCCGAAAATTTTATCCCGCCGTCGGCGATGACCGGCACATCGCCCTTTCGCGCAGCGTCGGCGGCTTCGAGAATGGCGGTCAGTTGCGGCACGCCGACGCCGGCGATGATCCGCGTCGTGCAAATGGAGCCCGGCCCGATTCCGACCTTGACCGCGTCGGCGCCGGCGTCGATCAATGCCTCGGCGCCGTCGCGGGTGGCGACATTGCCGGCGATGATCGACACCTTGTTGGTTACGCGCCTCACGCGGCGGACCTGTTCCAGCACATGCTCGGAATGGCCGTGCGCGGTATCGATGACCAGGCAGTCGACGCCCGCCGCCATCAGCTCTTCGGCGCGCGCAAATCCCCTGTCGCCGGTCGTCGTCGCCGCGGCGACCCGTAGGCGTCCGTCGCCGTCCTTGGCGGCGTTCGGATGCGCCGTCGCCTTCTCGATGTCCTTAACCGTGACCAGGCCGACGCAGCGGCCCTCGTCGTCGACGACGACGAGCTTTTCGATGCGGTGCTGGTGAAGGAGCCGTCGGGCTTCGTCATGGCTGACCCCCTCGCTGACCGTGATCACCCTTTTCGTCATCAGCTCGCTGACCGGCTGTGAAGGATCGGCGGCGAAGCGCACGTCGCGGTTGGTCAGGATGCCGACGAGCCTGGCGGGCTTCCCCTCGCCCTCGACGACCGGAATGCCGGAAATGCCGGCGCGCTTCATGAGCTTGAGCGCGTCTGCGAGCGTGGCGTCGGGAGAGATCGTGATCGGATCGATCACCATGCCGCTCTCGAAGCGCTTCACTTTCCTCACCTCCTCCGCCTGTTCCTCGGGGGACAGGTTGCGGTGGATGACGCCGATGCCGCCGGCCTGCGCCATGGCGATGGCGAGCCTCGCCTCGGTGACGGTGTCCATGGCGGCCGAGGCAATTGGCAGGTTGAGGCGGATTGAGCGCGTGAGCCGCGTCGAGAGGTCGGCCTCGGCCGGGAGGATCACGCTGTGGCCGGGGCGCAAGAGCACGTCGTCGAAAGTGAGGCCCACACGTAAGGCGGATTGGTCAAGAAGCGCCATGATGCCTGCTGCGGTTGCGCTCTCAAAGAATCGGCCGCCGGCCAAAAGGCCGCGACATGGCGCGGCCCCGTAACACGGATTAGGGGGAAGGCAACAGAGAGAGAGGCGCGCCGGCGGCGGAGATCGACGCGCGCCCCACAATTTTGCTCGCCGGCGTCAGTCCGCAAGGCGGGGCGGAGCGCGAAATAATAGGCTTAATTTCAAAATGTTGGACGGAGCCCGAGACGCCCCGGACGTCATCACGCCGCTTTGGGCGGCCTCGGCCCGACATAGCGCGATTGCGGGCGGAGCAGACGGCCGCTGAAGGCTTGCTCGCGCGCGTGCGCGATCCAGCCGGCCATCCGGCCCATGGCGAAGACGCACGTGAAGGCCTCGGGCGGGAACGACAGCCGCTCGAGCAGCAGCGCGGTATAGAACTCGACGTTGACGTCGAGCGGCCGCAGGGGCTTCCGCTCCCTCAAGATCGCCAAAGCCGCCTGCTCGACGGCCGCGGCGAGCGCCAGGCGCTCGGCGTCCCCGCCAAGCTTTTGCAGCGTGGTTTTCAATGCGTCGGCGCGCGGATCGCGCACGCGGTAGATGCGATGGCCAAAACCCATCAGCCGCTGGCCGCGGGTCAGCGCGCCCTCGAGCCAGGCACGGGCGTTTTCGGGCTTGCCGATCGCGTCGAGCATGGCGATCACCGGACCCGGCGCCCCGCCATGCAGCGGCCCTTTGAGCGCGCTTAAGCCCGCCAGCGCGGCGGAAGTAAGCCCCGCATGCGTCGAGGCGACGACCCGCGCGGCGAAGGTCGAGGCATTGAGGCCATGGTCGGAGATCGTCACCAGATAGGCGTCGAGTGCGGCGGCCTCGGCGGCGGACGCCGGACGCCCGCGCGCCATCCGCAAAATGTCGGCGGCGTGCGGCGCATCAGGATCGGGCGGCGCCGGCGCTTTGCCGGCCTCCAGGCGCAGGATCGCGGTCGTGAACGCCGCCGGCGCCGCCAACAGCTTCAGCGCGCTCGCGAAGTCCGTGTCGTCGGGAAGCCGCGCGATCAGCGCCCGCATAGCGTCAAAGGCGCCACGCGCCAGAAGCCTTTCGTCGAGCGCGGCGACCTCGGCGAAAGCCTCCGCCCGGGCGTTCCCAAGCGCGCGAGTGTACTCGTTCAGGCTCGGCAGCGGATCAAAAAAACCCTCGAACAGCCGCCGCGCCATCGCCTCGAACGGCACGACCCCGGCAAGATCCTCGACCGCCTCGCCGCGCAGCACGAGCCGCCCGGCCGCGCCGTCGACGTCGGAGAGCACCGTCTCCGCCGCGATCACTTCATCCAAGCCCAGGGCCATGACGCCGATCCTCGCAATGTCCTTGATCGTCGGGCGGAGGTCGGCCAAAATCAATCTTGAACAAGTGAATCAATATAAAATGTCCGAGTGGCTGTCTTCCTCCGAAGCCTTGGCGCGTCTGAGCCTCAAGCCGCAGACGCTCTATGCCTATGTCAGCCGCGGCCTCATCGCGATGCGGCCCGATGGGGCCGATGCGCGCAAAAGCCTCTATCGCGCCGCCGATGTCGAGCGGCTCGAGGCGCTAAAGCGGCGGGGCCGGCGGCGCGCGACGATCGCCGAGGACGCCATCGCCTGGGGCGAGCCGGTGTTGACCTCGGCGTTGACTGCCGTCGCCGGCGGACGCCTGTTCTATCGGGGACGCGACGCCGTTGAGCTTGCCCGAACCGCGCGGCTCGAGGACGTCGCGAGGCTGTTGTGGAACTGCGGCGACGCGAAATTCCCACGCGTCGACGGTCCGGCGCGCTCCGGCCCGCTCTTTGGCCGCCTCCTTGCCGCGCTCGCCGAGCGCGCCAGCGTCGAGCCGCCGGCCGCCGACCGGTCCGAGCGCGCGCTCTATTTCGAGGCGGCGGCCACGCTCGATGCGCTGGTCGACGCGGCCTCCGGGTCCTCCGGCGACGGGCCGATTCACGAGCGGCTGGCGAAAGCCTGGCGCGTTCCGAGCGGGGGCTTGAGGCGCGCGTTGGCGTTGCTCGCCGATCACGAGCTCAATGCTTCGACCTTCGCCGCCCGCGTCGCCGCCTCGACGGGCGCGTCGATCGCCGCCAGCGCGCTCGCTGGCCTTTGTGCGCTGTCAGGCCCCGCGCATGGCGGCGTGACGCGGCGTGTCTATGCGTTGGCCGCGGCTGCGCGCCGCAATGGACCTGAAAGCGCGCTCAGGGCCGCGATCGCCGGGCAAGGGACGGCGCCGGGCTTTGGTCATCCGCTCTATCCAGAGGGCGACCCGCGCGCCCGCGCCTTGCTCGCCGACCTCGCGCAGCCGGCGATCTACCAGGGGCTCGGCGAAGCGGCGGAGTCCATTGGCGGCCCGCCGCCCAACGTCGATTTCGCGCTCGTCGCGCTCTGCGAGTCCTTAAGCCTGCCTGAAGACGCGGCGTTCGCCATTTTCGCCGTCGCGCGATCGGTCGGCTGGATCGCCCACGCGCTCGAGCAGCGGCGCGACGGACGGCTGATCCGCCCGCGGGCGCGCTATGTCGGGCCGGCCGTCGAATTGGCGTGACCCCTCGCGGCGTAGCGCGCGCTTTTGCCGCTCGTCGTTCACGACGCTGTCAACGCGACGCGTGCGGCTCTCGACTATAGTGCCCGCCGCCGCCTAAGGAGCCCGCCACGAAAACGCTCATCGCTTCGCTCGACAAGCTGCGGCCCTACGTCTTGAGCCTCGTGCGTGTCATGGTCGGGCTGCTGTTCATGGAGCACGGCACCGCGAAGCTCTTCGGCTTTCCGGCGCCGGGACCGGCGCTGCATGGGCTCGAAATCCCGGCCGCGCTCATTGAAGCCGTCGGCGGGCTGATGGTGGCGCTCGGCGCCTATACGCGCTTCGCCGCCTTCATTCTGTCGGGCGAAATGGCCCTCGCCTATTTTCTCGCGCACTTTCCGCGCTCGTTCTTCCCGATCGCCAATGGAGGCGATGCGGCCGTGCTCTATTGCTTCATCTTTTTCTATTTCGTCTTCGCCGGCGGAGGCCCATGGAGCGTCGATCGGCTGGCGTTGAAGCAGGAGTAGAGGTCGTCGCGGCTTGCGTGAACCCGGCCCATGGCCGGATTGAGGGCAGGCAGTTGGAGCGGAAAGGCGTAGCTTTCCGGAGCCGCCGGCGCAGGTCATAGGTCTCACCTCTCAACCCCAAGCGCCGTGTCGCCCGCCGCCTCCCGCCCTGCTCTCGCCGCGGCGACGACTGCGTCAAGCAAGCCCGGAAAGCGCGCGTTCAAATCTTCGATCCGGACCGAAATCATCCGATAGGGGCCGACGACCCGAGTGCGCGTCACGCCCGCCTCACGCAGGCGCGCCAGATGATAGCTGATGTTGGTTTTGGGCCCATAGTCGCCGAGCCCCTGACAGGGCTGCTCGCCCTCGTCCAAGAGCCTCAACAGAATGTCACGACGCGTCGGCTCGCTTAACGCCTCGAGCACGGCGGAGAGGTCAATCTGGTCGCGCGTCGGGTGATGGAGGTCCTTCGCCATGATGCCTGTATAAGGTTTGGTCAAAAAGAGTTCAAGAGTTATTGAACTCATTGACAGCCGGTCGGCGATCCATTAGTTCAACGATTGTTGAACTCCTGGAGCGGCCATGATCCTGCGTCTCCTTCCCCTCGTGCTCGGCGCCTTCGCCATCGGCTCGGAAACGTTCATGCTTTCGGGCGTCCTGCCGGCGATCGCCGCCGATCTTCATACTTCTCCGGCCGCCGCCGGGTCGCTTGTGACCATCTTTGCGCTTAGCTACGCGATTGGCGCGCCGCTTGTCGCCATCGCCACCGCCAATGTCGAGCGCAAGCGCCTGCTCATGGCCGCAATCGGCGCTTTCGCGCTTTCCAACCTTCTAGCTTCCCTTGCGCCGTCTCTCTCCTTGCTGGCCGTCGCCCGCGTCCTGCTCGCGCTCACGGCCGGCGCCTACATGCCTGCGGCGATCGCTTTTGCGACCGCCCTTCACGGGCCGGCGGAGCGCGGTCGGGCGGTGGCGCTCGTCTATGCCGGCATGACGCTGGCGACCGTCATCGGCGTGCCGGGCGGGACCTATATCGCCCATTTTGCAAGCTGGCGGGCAAGTTTCGTCGCGGTGGCGCTCGTCGCCGGCGTCGCGCTGATCGGCGTGGCGGCTCTCCTGCCGCGCCTTCAGGGCGCAAGAGCCGTCGGGCTTGCCGAGCGGTTTGCGGTCGCGGCGCGACCTGAGGTTTTGAAGCTCCTCGCGCTGACGACGCTCGCCCTCATCGGCCCGTTCGCCGCCAACACCTATCTCGGCGTGCTCGTCGAGACGACGCTTGGGATTGGCGGCGATCGGCTCTCCCTGATCCTCATGATCTTCGGGATCGTCGGCTTCTTCGGCAGCCAGTTCGGCGGCTATGCGGCCGACCACTGGCCGCGTGAAAAGTCGATCGCGACAATCCTCGCCGTGCTGATCTCGAGCTTCGCCCTCATTGCTCTCGGCGGCGAAATCGGCGGCGCGGCCGGCGCATCGACGCTGATCGGCGGCCTGTCGCTTTGGGGCCTGTTCGGCTGGGCGTTCCCGATCGTTCAGCAGGCCCGCCTCGTCTCGCTCGATCCGGCTCTGGCGCAGATCACCCTGTCCCTGAATAATTCCGCGCTGTATTTTGGCGCAGCGCTCGGCGCTTCGCTCGGCGGCTTCGTCGTCGCTGAAAGTCCGGTCGCCAATGTCGGCTGGGCGGCGGCGGCGAGCGAGGTTGCGGCGCTGGCGCTGCTCGTGGCGACAAGCCGCCTGGTCGTTCGCCGGCCGGCGCCCGCGCCGGCCGTGCTCGCCGACGCCGGCCAAGGCTGCTAGACACGAAATTGTGGCGTCCGCAAAGCGCAATTGCGGACGCCGCCGCCGCAATGGGTTCAGGCGAGGTTCAGGCGCGCCAAGGCAGAGTTCGCCTCACGATATGAGGAGGGAGCTCATGTCCATTCGCCTGAAAAGCCTGATTGCTCCGGCGCTCGCCGCCGCGACCCTCGTCAGCGTGACCATGGCCTCTACGACGCCGGCCGAAGCCTGGTGCCGCTGGCATCGCTGCGGCTGGGGATGGGGATGGGGCTTCGGCGGCTTCGCCACCGGCCTTTTCCTCGGCAGCGCGCTGGCTGCGCCCTATTACTACGCTCCGCCGCCGGCTTACTATTACGGCCCGCCGCCCTATTATTATTACGGCCCGGGGCCGTGCTGGCGGCGCGATTATTACGGCCGCTGGTATCGAGTCTGCTAAAGCGCCATTCGCTTGAGCCTGCATCGCCGCCTTTCCTGAACTCGCTCCGCCCCCTCGTCGGCGAGCCGCGAAACCGCCGATGGCGCGGGAGCGCCCGCGCCATCGGCGTTCTCCGTCGTAAAAAGCCGCTTGAAATCCCGCCGCCCAGGAGAAGCGGCGGAACGCGCTCACTCGGCCCGGAAGCCGTTCGGCGGGGGCTTCCTTGAGGCCAAGGCGCCAGCGGCGCGACGAAGCGCATCGGCGATCGTCATCGCCCGATCGAGATGATCGTGCACGAAGAGTTCGTCGAAGCTTGGGCGCGAAAGCGGCAAGCTTTTGCGCCTCGCCAATCGCCCGACGCGGCGACTTACGCCTGACCCTTAGCGATTTTCTGATCCGCGAAGATCTCGACGCACAGCTCGACGCATTCGTTGCAAATAAAGGCGTCCGGCCCCGCGACGAGATTGACGCTTCCGCGTCCCTTGCCGCAGAATGAGCACGCGACCTCCGGCGACGGCAAGGGCTCGGGCGGCGGAACGCATTGCTCCCGAAGGCCCATGGCCGCAATTTCCACGAAGCTTAATAGCTCGATCGTGCGATCCCGGCGCTCGTCCCCGGCCTGCTTCGGCGCTGCGGTCAGCGACGCAAACAGTGCGTCCGCCGCCTCCCGGAGCGCCGATGCGTAGTCCTTTTCAACCATGCGTTGCGCGATGCCAACGAAGACGGGGTCGGAGTCTGGCTCCACGGTCATGAGGCGAACTTCCTTCGGCTGACGCTTTCGAAAGGCTTCGTTGGCGGATCGAGCGCGTGCCCGCCCAGGAGAAGGCGCAGCAGGATTATCCGCTCTTGACCCGTGTTTCGCAATCGGCGGTACTCCAGCGCCAGTGCGTTTCTCGACCCCTTCCGAATGCGCAAACTTCGTCCGACCGCTCGGCCTTTCCGCGGGCGAGCTTTTGGCGGGCAAGCCGCCGGCGCGGATGAAAAAGACTTGCGGGTTCTTCACGACCGCGCCGAGGATCGATCCGCGCGCCGCAGACGTCATCGTCGACTGTCTCGGAGCTTTTGAGGAGGCGCTGCTTTGGACTTACGACCTCGTTTTCGGCGATCAGAGCGACGACCCCAAGGCTACTCAAAGCTGGCGCGAATACGGACGATGGCGCAAGTCGATGGGCGCGCGATCCTCGATCTCCGATGAGCCCGGATGCGTCTTCGCGCGATCTGAGCGCGACGATCTGCAGCGGTCGGTCCTTTGGACAATGAAGCTCGGCCACGGCTCGCTGCTTGTCCCCCATCCTGCGCGGTGTGTCCTGCGCTTCAGTCACGAAGACGACGTGATCCTGCATGCCAGAACCAATGATCCGGGCTTTCGTCGGCTCGGCGATTTTGGCTTCCGGCCGATGACGCGCTTCTAGGGCCAACGTCTTAGACGTCTGGACACGGGGCTTGCCTCCGACGCAAGTCGCCGCAGGATGGCGGCGCGAACGACAGTCTTTGCAAAGGGGGGAAACGCCATGGCGCAGCGGGTATTGATCACCGCCGGCGCGGCCGGCATCGGCCGGGCGATCGCGCGGGCGTTCCTAGCAAGGGGCGCAGCGGTCTTTGTCTGCGACGTCGATCAAGCGGCGCTTGAAACGTTCGCGAACGAAGCGCCGGCGCCAACGACGTTTAAGGCTGATCTTTCAAGCCGCGCGGAGACCGAGGCCATGGTCAAGGCGGCGCTCGACGCGCTCGGCGGGCTCGACGTGCTTGTCAACAATGTCGGCGTCGCCGGCCCGACGGCGCCCGTCGAGGCCGTCGACCCCGACGAGTGGGACCGGACGCTGCGCATCAACTTGACGGCGCCTTTCGACGTCACGCGCTTGGCGGTCCCGCATCTCAAGCGCTCAACATCGGGCGTCATCATCAACCTCGCCTCGGCCGCCGGGCGGTTCGGCTTCGCCAATCGCAGCCCCTACGCAGCGGCGAAATGGGGCGTCGTCGGCTTCACCAAGACGCTCGCCATCGAGCTCGGCGCGTTCGGCATTCGCGCCAACGCCATCCTGCCGGGACCCGTGGCTGGCCCCCGTATCGAGCGCGTGCTTCAGGCGCGCGCCGCTAGGAATCGCGTTTCGCTTGAGGAGGCGACGAGCGCCGAGCTCGCCCAGCAGTCGATCAAGCAGTTCATCGCGCCCGACGACATTGCGGAACTCGCGGTGTTCTTGGCCTCCGACGCCGCAAAAACGATTTCCGGCCAGGCGCTGGCGATTGACGGCGACAAGCAGGCGATGGCCTGAGCCTCCTCCTTTTGCCTTGCGCCAGAAGGAGTTTCTTGAAGCCCGCTTCACTGACTTGTGACGCCGCCCTTGCGCGAAAATGTCGCATGCCCCATTGCGGCGGGCAGGTTCCCTGCCCCACAAGGGCGCCGCCTGCCTCATGCGTTCGACCATCATCACCGCCTTCATCATCGCCACCGCCCTGTTCATGGAGAACATGGACGGCACGGTGCTCTCGACCTCGCTGCCGGCGATGGCGCTCGACCTGCATCAGAACCCGATCGTCTTAAAGCTCGCCCTGACCTCCTACATGTTGACGCTGGCGGTGTTCATCCCGGCTTCCGGCTGGGTCGCCGACAAGATCGGCGCTAGAACCGTCTTTTGCTCGGCGATCGTCGTCTTCACGCTCGGCTCCATCCTTTGCGGCGCGGCGACGACGCTGCCTCTCCTCGTCGGCGCGCGGGTGTTTCAGGGCCTCGGCGGCGCGATGATGGTGCCGGTCGGCAGGCTGGTGCTTTTGCGCAGCGTGCCCCGCACCGAGATTGTCGCGGCGATGGCGTACTTAACCGTGCCGGCGCTGATCGGCCCGGTCGTCGGTCCGCCGCTTGGCGGCTTCATCACCACTTATTTCCATTGGCGCTGGATCTTTTGGATCAACGTGCCGATCGGCGTGCTCGGCGTCGCGCTCGCCCTAAATTTCATCGAGAACGTGCGCGAGCGCCATGTCGCGCCATTCGATTTCAAGGGCTTCGTGTTGTCGGGGGTCGGGCTCTTGAGCCTGATCTCAGGCTTAACCGTCATCGGCAACGACATCGTGCCGCGCGCCGTGACGGCAGGGCTCGTCACCGTCGGGGCGCTGGCGCTCTGGGCCTATGTCGGCCATGCGCGGCGCGACCCCGACGCCATCCTCGACTTAAAGCTTCTCAAAGTCCCGACCTTCTTTGCCGGCGTCGTCGGCGGTTTCATGTTTCGCATCGGCATCGGCGCGATTCCCTTCCTGCTGCCGCTGCTTTTGCAGATCGGCTTCGGGCTGACGCCGTTCGAATCGGGCTCGCTCACCTTCGCCGCCGCCGCTGGCGCGATGGGGATGAAATTCACCGCCTCCTTCATCATCAAGCGGTTCGGCTTCCGCTCGGTGCTGATCGTCAATTGCGTGATCTCGGCGGCGTTTCTGGGCTCCTATGGCCTCCTGACGCCGATGACGCCGCATTGGCTGATCTTGCTCGCGCTGCTGCTCGGCGGCTTCTTCCGCTCGCTTGAGTTCACGGCGCTGAACGCGATTTCCTACGCCGACGTCGAGCAATCGAACATGAGCCGGGCGACGAGCTTTGCCAGCGTCGTCCAGCAGATGTCGGGCGCAGTCGGCGTCGCGGTCGCCGCCGCCTCGATCGAGGCGATCCAGTTTGGGCTCGGCGACGCTTCGCTGCAGGCGCGCGAGATGAGCCTGTCGTTTGGGGTCGTGACGCTGATCACGCTGGGCTCCGCAGTCATGTTCCTGCGTTTGAAGCCGGACGCGGGAGCGGAGGTCGCCGGCCGACAAGTGACCCCCGAGCCAGAAGACGTGCGGCCGCTCCCGACGCTGGCGGGAAGGGGTGTGGGGTGAAGCGAGTGGCGAGTAGCGAGTGGGTCCATTCGCCACTCGCTATTCGCTATTCGCCACCCTCCCCCGAAACCCAACCGCCAACACGTAGAGTTCCGCGCTCTCCGCACGACTTGCCTTCGGCTTAACGTGGCGCACGGTTGAAAAGTCGCGCTTGAGACGCGCCAGCAATGCGCCTTCCGTGCCGCCCTGCAAGACTTTGGCGAGGAAGAAGCCGCCGGGCGCCAAGACCTCGCAAGCGAAATCGGCGGCAAGCTCGGCGAGGCCGATGATGCGCAAGTGATCCGTCTTGCGGTGGCCGGTGGCGTTAGCGGCCATGTCGGAGATGACGCCGTCGGCGAAGCCGCCGAGCCGCTCGCGCAGGCGCTGTGGCGCCTCAGGCGCATGAAAATCCTGCTGAAAGAAGTCGACCCCGGCGATCGGCTCCATCTTAAGAAGGTCGATCGCCACGACCTTGCCCTTGCCCTCCGCGGCGCCGACACGCTGAGCCGCCAGCTGGCTCCAGCCGCCGGGCGCGGCGCCAAGGTCGACGATCGTCTGCCCAGGCCTGAAAAGCTTGTATCGCTCGGCGATTTCTTCGAGCTTGTAAGCCGCGCGCGAGCGAAATCCTTCGCGGCGGGCGCGCGCGACATAAGGGTCGTTGAGTTGGCGCTCGAGCCACAAGGTCGATGAATGTGAGCGTTTTTTCGCCGTCTTGACGCGATTTTTCAGCGACCGGCCGCCCTCGCGCCCCGAGCCGCCGGCCCTCACTTGAGCCCACGCGCGCGGTCCTCGCGCATGAGCTGCATCAACATGCCCTCGCGGAGGCCCCGGTCGGCGATGCGCAGGCGGTTCGAGGGAAAGCGCGCTTGGATGGCGTCGAAGATCGCGCAGCCGGGAAGCACAAGGTCGCCCCGCTCCGCGCCGATGCAGGGATGCGCAACCCGCTCGGCGTAGGACATCGCCCTCAGGCGACCGAGCGTCGCCTCGACATCGTGACGCTCGAGCCAAAGCCCGTCGACCGCCCGACGGTCGTAGCGCGGCAGGTTCAAGTGAATGCCGGCGATCGTCGTCACCGTTCCGGAAGTGCCAAGCAGATGAAAACGGTCGCAGCGCATGTGGGCCGCAACCGCCTCGACGAAGGGCGCCAGGGCGTCGTCGACATGGCGCATCATCTTCCGATAAACGGTCTCGTCGACGTCCACGCCGCCAAACGATTCGGCGACCGTGACGACGCCGACCCGAATCGATTCCCAGGCGAGCACGTTCAGGCCGCGAGCCGGCGCGCGTTCGTCGAACCCGAGCCAAATCAGCTCCGTCGACCCGCCGCCGATGTCGAAAAGCAGGATCGACTTCGCTTGCGGATCGGCGAGGTCGCGGCAACCGGCGACGGCGAGCAGCGCCTCCGTCTGCCGGTCGACCACTTCAAGCTCCATGCCGAGTTCGGCGCGAACGGCCGCCAGAAACTCGGCGCCGTTGGCGGCGGCGCGGCAGGCTTCGGTGGCGATGAGCCTGGCGCGCGTGACGCCGCGCGCGTCCATCTTGTCGCGGCAGACGCGCAGCGCCTCCATCGTGCGACGAATCGCCTCCTCGCTGAGGCGGCCGGTCTTCGCCAAGCCCTGGCCGAGGCGGACGATCTTCGAATAGGCGTCGATGACGCGAAACCCGCTCGCCGACGGCAGGGCGATGAGGAGGCGGCAATTGTTGGTGCCGAGATCGAGCGCGGCATAGGGCCCCCGCGTCCGGGCGCTCCGCCGCCCGTCGCCTCCTGGCGCCGCTGACCGCCCGGACCCCGGCGTTTCGCGCGCGCGCGCAGCCGAAACGCCCGTCAAGACCACTCCATGCGCCGCCGCCGGGTCTGCCCGTCAGGCGGCCTTCAACGGCGACTTTAGCGAACCGCGGGCGCTGCGCAACCTGCCGGAAAGGGTTACCCTATTTGCCAAAAAACGGATGCTGCACCTCATCGCCGACTTGCAGGCCGATGCGCGCCGCTGTTCCCGCACTCACTTCCAACACCGCCTTGCACGGCGCGCCGGAGGGAATGAGCGCGTCCGAGAGCGGTTCGGCATGGTCGGCGATGTGCCTCACCACGCCGTCGGCGCCGATGAATATGATGTCGAGCGAGATGTAGGTGTTGTGCATCCAGAAGCCGAGCGGCTCGACCCGATCGAACTCAAAGAGCATGCCGCGGTCCTCGGGCAGGAATTTTCTAAACATCAACCCCTGCTCCCGCGATTTGTCGTCCGCGGCGATCTCGACCTCGAAATGGTGGACGCCCGTCGAGGTCACGATATCGAGGCCCTCAAGCGCGCGCGCAGGCGCGCTTAAGAGAAGCAGGCCGAAAAGCGCCGCCAAGGCCAAAAGCGCTTGCAGGCTCGCAAGGCGAAGCGGCGATGAGCGTTGGAACATGACGGCTCCGCGAGAGGCATCTCAAACGCCTTTAGCGGAAGCCGCGCGGAGCGTGAAGGGAGAGGGGCGAATGGCGAGGGGCGAATGGCGAGGGGCGAATAGTTCCACTCGCTACTCGCCATTCGCTGCTCGCAACCCCCTCAATGCGTCCCGGATCGACGCGTCGCGTCGAGGGCGCGCACTTCCGCCGCCATTAGGCCCTTCGGGCCCGTGCCGAAGCGCGCGAGCAGCGAATCGCCCGGCTTCACCTCGAGAATGCCGAACCGGCGCAGGGTCTCCATGTGGACGAAGATGTCTTCGGTTCCCTCTCCCCGAGACAGAAAGCCGAAGCCGCGCTCGCGATTGAACCACTTCACGATCACGATCTCGAACGAGCCGACGCCTGCGACGAATGCGCGCGCGCGGCTCATCTGGGCGGAAGGCGAAGGCTGAGGCGGGCCGTCGCTCACCGAGAGAACGCGAAACACCTGCAGTCCGCGCTCGCGCCGCAGCGCCTCGGCGACGACGCGCGCGCCCTCATGGATCGTCGAGAACCCGTCGCGGCGCAACACCGTGACATGAATGAGCACGTCCGGGCCGCCGTCGTCGGGAACGATGAAGCCGTAGCCGCGCCCGACATCGAACCACTTCACGACGCCCGACACCTCAACGAGCCCTTCCGGACGCTCCGGCGGCGCGCTTCCGAGCGTCGGGTCGAACGACGCCGGCGTCGGTTTCATTGGATTGTCGTCCACGTTTCCGGCCCCCCGGATCGGCCGCGCGGCAAAACGCCAACCTCGCGCCTAACCAACCGCCGCTGCGCCGATGCACTCAAAGCTCTCGACGAATCATCGCTCCGCCGACTCATGCCGACAGAATAACAAAGACCTTGAGGCCCGCGAGCAAAATTGCGCGCAAGGCCGTGAAGACTGTGGAAACTTGATGTCGCGCGTCGCGAGCGGCGACGCGCCGTTTAGAAAGCGGGGCCGCCTTACTCCGCCTCTTCTTCCGGCTCCGGCGGCGGCGCGAGGCCGTCGAGCCCGCGCAGCAGGTCCTCTTCCGTCATCCGGTCGAACTGCGCCTCTTGCCCCGGCTCGAGCTGCGCGGCGTCGGGCGGAGTCATCGGCGGCGCGGCCTCCGTCTCCGGTTCGTCGACCTCCACGTGCTTTTGCAGCGAGTGGATGAGATCTTCGCGCAAGTCGGTCGGCGACAGCATCGTTTCGGCGATCTCGCGAAGAGCCACGACCGGGTTCTTGTCGTTGTCGCGGGCGACGCTGATTTGCGCGCCTGAGGCGATCATGCGCGCGCGATGGCTCGCCATCAGCACGAGATCGAAACGATTGTCGACTTTGTCGATGCAGTCTTCAACGGTGACGCGCGCCATGAATGGCCTCACTGCCAAACGGGTTTTAGGGATTGGCGCGCCTCCTACACGCAAACTCTCGGCGCGGCAAGCTTCTGGGATCAATCGCCGCCAAAGCGAGGCCGGCCGCCGAGGCCTGTTCAAGCGGCCAGGTGCCTCTCGCGGGGTTGCCCGTCGGGTTTGACTCGCCGAGAGGCCGCGCCTAGGCTCAAAAACGCCTGCCTGTTCAAGTTTAGAACAGGTCAGTTCAAATAAGAACAGAGGAAATCGCGATCGTCCCGGGAGGAGCGGCCGTGGCCACGTCTTCCAGCCGCGCTTTTTCGCGAAAGCTTAAGACCCGTTGCGCCGCAACATGGTTCGACCGCTCCCGCGTGAGATGAGGCTTTGAGGTCGATGCCGACGGTCGAATTTAGAAACATTCACAAGCGTTTCGGCGCCGTAACGGTCATCGAGGACTTGAACCTGACGATCGACGACGGCGAGTTCGTCGTGCTGCTGGGTCCCTCCGGCTGCGGCAAGACCACCCTCCTCAACCTGCTCGCCGGCTTGCAGGAAGTGAATTCGGGGGCGATCCTCATCGACAATCGCGACGTCACCGATCTCGACCCAAAGGACCGCGGCCTTGCCATGGTCTTTCAGTCTTATGCGCTCTATCCGACGAAGACAGTGCGCGGAAACCTGCAATTCGGGCTGTCGGCGCGCAAGATATCGGGCGCCGAGATGCAACGGCGCATCGAGTGGGCCGCGAAATTGCTGCAGATCAATCCCCTGCTCGATCGCAAGCCCGCTCAGCTCTCCGGCGGGCAGCGGCAGCGCGTGGCGATCGGCCGGGCGCTCGTCAAGCAATACGGCGTATGCCTGTTCGACGAGCCGCTCTCGAATCTCGACGCCAAGCTGCGCACCGAGATGCGCATGGAAATCAAGCGCCTGCACGACACATTGAAGAATACCGTCGTCTACGTCACGCACGATCAAGTCGAGGCGATGACGATGGCGACCAAGATCGCCGTGATGAATACGGGCGTCATCCAGCAGTTTGGGACGCCTGATGAAATCTACGACCGTCCGGAGAATCTCTTCGTTGCGGATTTCGTCGGCACGCCGGCGATGAACGTGCTCGATGCGACGCTCGCCAAGGCGAACGGGACGGTTGCAGCCGTCTCAACCCTAAATGAGATCGCCTTCGATCTTTCCGCTTATCAATGGCGGCAGCCGCCGGAGGAGGGCCGGCCGGTCAAGGTCGGCTTCCGCGCCGAGCATTTCTTAGCCGGCGAAGGCCCGGCCCCAAAGGGCCCGCATCTCGTGATCGATCGGCCGATCGACTATCTCGAAAAATCGGGGCCCGACGCGATCGCCTTTTTCGCGCTCGCGACCCAAAGCGTCGCCGTGCGCATGGACGCGCGCGCCGCTGACCTCGCCCGCCGCGCCACGACCTTCAAGACGACTTTGCCGCTCGAAAAGATCAACGTGTTCGACGCGCGCTCGGGCCTGAGGCTGTAGCGGCGGCCTGACGGCGCGCGAGCGCGGCGGCAAGCGCCGCGACAAGCCGCGACACGTCCTCTTGCCCGGACCCCCAGCCGAGACTGACCCTAAGCGCCGCCTGCGCAAGCTCGCTTGAAACGCCCATCGAAGCCAGCACGTGTGAGGGCGCGACCTTGCCCGACGAGCAGGCGGCGCCTGACGAGGCCGCGACGCCCTCAAGATCGAGGGCGATAAGGAGGGTCGAAGCATGCGTGCCCGGAATGGCGAAACTTGAGGTGTTGGCAAGCCGCGGGGCGCCCAAAGCGAATATAACCGCCTCCGGCGCAAGGCGAAGAAGCTCGGCTTCGAAGGCGTTGCGCAGGCGCTTCAGCCGCTCGCGCTCTACCGCCGCTTGGCCAAGCGCCGCCGCGGCCGCCGCGCCGAACCCGGCGACGCCCGCGACATTCTCGGTGCCGGCCCGGTGCGACCGCTCCTGCCCGCCGCCGCGCAGCAACGCCGGGGGCAGCATCTCCGCTTGGCTGGCGACGAGCGCGCCGACGCCCTTAGGGCCGCCGAGCTTATGCGCGGAAAGAAGGGCGAAATCGGCGCCGAGCGCCTTAAGGTCTGCGGGCTCGCGGCCGGCGAGCTGCACGGCGTCGCAAACGACGAGGCCGCCCGCGCGATGGACGAGGCGCGCCGCCTCGGCGACGGGCTGGATGGCGCCCGTCTCGTTGTTCGCCCCCTGAAGCGCCAGGATCGGGGTTGAAGCGTCGTCCTCGGGAAGCAGCCTCTCGAGCGCGGAAAGATCAAGAACGCCGTCGAGACTGAGCTTAACCGTTTCGACGGCGGCGGCCGGGAAGCGGTGTCCAAGCCTGACCGCTGGGTGCTCGCCGCCGGCGACGATGAGCCGCGCCGGCGCGTCCCGTCCGGCGGCGGCCGCCAGAGAAGGCGTCAGCGCCAGCGCCGCCGCTTCCGTCGCGCCAGAGGTAAAGACGACGCCGCGCGGCGACGCGCCGACGAGCGCGGCGATAAGCGTTCGCGCCTCCTCAATGACGGCGCGCGCGGCCCGGCCCTCGGCGTGGACGGAGGACGGGTTTCCGACAAGGTCGAGCGCCGCGTGCATCGCCGTGCGCGCCTCGGGCCTGAGCGGCGCGCTGGCGTTGTAGTCGAGGTAAGCGCGGGGGCGCGCCGCGTTCCGGGGCAATCGAGGCTCCTTGACCTGTCGACGAAAACGCGCTTGTCGACGGCCATTTTGTTCTTGCGTTGGCCGGGGCGGGCCGTGCTAAGAGGCGCGCCCTGCTCGCCGACGGTCCTAAGCGCGTTGTCTGATAGGCTCGGACGGCTGCCGTCGCAAGCGCGGGCGCCTGACGCCGGACTTCGGCAGGCCGGCGGCTGGGCTCTACCGCAAGCGTCCTCATTCAGGAGTGGCGATGCCCGAAGTGTTTTTCACCGGCCCCGCAGGCCGCCTCGAAGGCCGTTTTCATCCCGCCAAGCAGCGCGGCGCGCCGATCGCCATTGTCTTGCATCCGCACCCGCAATTCGGCGGCACGATGAACAACCCCATCGTTTACGCGGCTTATTACGCGTTCGCCGAGCGCGGTTTCGCGGTGTTGCGTTTCAACTTCCGCGGCGTCGGCCGCTCGCAAGGCGGCTTCGACCACGGCCAGGGCGAACTCTCCGACGCCGCGGCCGCGCTCGATTGGGCGCAGTCGATTAACCCGGAGGCGCGCGCCTGCTGGATCGCCGGCGTGTCGTTCGGCGCATGGATCGGCATGCAGCTCTTGATGCGCAGGCCGGAGATCGAGGGCTTTATTTCAATCGCCCCGCCCGCCAATCGTTTCGACTTCGGCTTTCTCGCCCCCTGCCCGTCTTCGGGCTTGTTCGTGCACGGCGACAAGGACCGCGTCGCGCCGCTCAAAGAGGTCCAGGGCCTCATCGAGAAACTGAAGACGCAGAAAGGCATCGTCATCGAACACGCGGTGATCGCCAACGCCAACCACTTCTTCGAAGGCTGCATCGAAGAGCTGCAGGAGACGATCGGCGGCTATCTCGACAAGCGCCTCGGCATGCCCCGCCACACGCCGCCCTCGCGGCTTGACAAGGCGAAGGCGGCCGCCGCCAAGGGCTGAGGCGAGCGGCGGCGCCCCGTGAGCCTGATCGCGACGAACGACGAGTTAAGCGCCGTCGCCGAGCGCATGGCGCGCCACGACTTCGTCGCCGTCGACACGGAGTTCCTGCGCGAAACGACCTTCTGGCCAAGGCTCTGCGTAGTGCAACTTGCGACCGACGAAGAGGCGGCGGCGATTGACGCTCTCGCCGACGGCTTGGACCTTAATCCGCTCTTTAGGCTGCTCGCCGATCAGAATGTCGTCAAAGTGTTCCATGCCGCGCGGCAGGATCTCGAGATCTTCTGGAAGCTCGCCAGGCTCGTGCCGCATCCGCTGTTCGACACGCAGGTGGCGGCGATGGTGTGCGGCTTCGGCGAGCAGGTCTCTTACGGCGAGCTTGCGCAAGCGCTCTTAGGCGTGACGATCGACAAGTCGTCCCGCTTCACCGACTGGGCGCGAAGGCCGCTGAGCGAGGCGCAGGTCGCCTACGCGATCGCCGACGTGACGCATTTGTGCGGCGTCTATCGCGCGCTGAACAAACAGCTCGAAAAGAGCGGCCGCGCGGCTTGGCTCGACGATGAAATGAAGGTGCTCGACTCGCCCTCGACCTACGAGCAGCACCCTGAGCGGGCCTGGGAGCGATTTAAGTCGCGCGCGCGAAAGCCCCGCGACGTCGCCGCCCTCATGGAGCTTGCCGCCTGGCGCGAGGCCGAAGCCCAGGCGCGCGACGTGCCGCGCGGCCGCGTCTTGAAGGACGACGCGCTCATCGACATCGCGCTCGCCGCGCCTCGCAGCCTCGAGGCGCTCTCCCACTTGCGCTCGGCGCCGCGCGGCGTCGAGCGCAGCGCGACGGGCGAGGCGATCGTCGCGGCGATGGAGCGGGCCTATGCCCGTGATCCCGCGACGTTGCCAAAGATCGAGCGAACGGCGCGCAACGGCGGCGCCGGTGCGATGGTGGAACTCTTGAAGGTGCTGTTGAAACAGGCGAGCGAAGAGAACGGCGTTGCCGCGAAAATGATCGCGACGGTGGAAGACCTGGAGGCGATCGCAGCGGACGACAAGGCGGACGTTCCTGCGCTTTCGGGGTGGCGCCGGCGCGTTTTCGGCGCCCGAGCGCTCGAATTGAAGCGCGGCCGCCTTGCGCTGACCGTCGAGAATGGCAAAGTCGCCGTGCTCGAGTGGAAGGACGCGCCGACCGCTTAATATTTAAAAAGGCCCCTTGCGCGCAGGCCGGCGCAATGCGCGCCGCCAACAAGGCGGAGGACGAGGCTGTGAGCGCCATGCCGAGATTGAGCGTCGCTGCCGGGGCCTGCCTCGTTCTCGCGCCCCTGTCGGCTTTCGGACAAGCGCAGCGCGGCGACGCGCCCAGCCTCGGACCCGACCTCGCCTGCGTGAACTTTCGCAGCCTCGCACAATCGGGCGATCAAGAGACCATGAACCGCCTCTCGGGCGTATGGCGGAGCCAGCGGGAGGTCCCAGGCGCGCCCGGCGTCATGATGCCGGGCGTCGAGCAATCGGAAATGACGCGCTATGCGAGCGGCGAGCTGCTCTACACGAATTTCCGCTGTTTTCAGCCGATATCCGCGCCCGGCAATCCCCCGCGGCCGCAGCGTTGCGCATCGGCGACCGGGACCGGCTATTGGTACGCGAAGCCGGCGGACGGCGACACGTTCGAGGTCGGCCTCTGGATGCAGGGCTCGGACTATTCGGGCTCTCCGACCGGGCCGAATTGCTCGCTCGTCCAAGTACACTTCATCGACGACGACAGGATCGAGAACGAAGATGGCGACATCGGCCTGAAAGTCGGCGAAGCGCCGTAAGGCTCGCTCAAGGAGACGGCGGAGGCTTGCCGATGAGCGCGATCGCGTAGAAAACGACGCCGACAGCCGAGGCGATGAGGAAGATCCAGCTCATCACAAGCACCGCGCCGCTTGCCGCTTCCTCCCCGCCGCCGAAAACGTTGAAGAGGCCCAGCACGACGGCTCCGATGCACAAAGCCAGCATCACGGCCCGATTGGACTTCGATTTCTGCGCCATGGGTTTTCTTTACGGGCCGCGTCGGCCTCTAAGGCCGCGCCGGGTCGGTCAGTTGCACCGTCCAGTCGCGTGCGTCCTTGCCGGTATCGACCTCGAAGAAGCCTGTCCGGTCGTAGCCGCGCCTGTAGCAATCCTGGCGGCCGTCGATCTTGAACTCGCGGTCGCTCGTGCACATGAAGGCGCGGCCTTTCCACTCGCCCCCGCGCTCGTCCATCGCGTAGACGTAGTAGAACTCCGCCGCCAGCGCGCCGCGCAGCAGCGGCTCGCAGTCGGAGGGTTTCAGGTTCCACCACCCCTCGCTGATCCAGTTTTGGCCGTCCGTGTAGGCAAGGGCCACGCTGACGCGGTTCTGGGTTTGATTGCACATGCGGAAATCCGCCCGGGCCGCTGTCGCCGCGAGGCCGGCGAGGGCGAACGCCACGAAAAAAATGTGCGCCGACATTCGGGGCAGAAACTTCGCGAGAACCTCGAAAGCGCTCATCAGACCGGGGTTGTGGAAATGCGGCGTCGCCACTTTAGCGGCCGTCGGCGATTCGATGAAGGGGCTCGGGGCTCGCCGACCGCATGTCAAGTCCTCTTCGGCGCTCGGCCCGCGACGCGCGGACGTGCGACATAGATGCCTGCGAGGATCAGCAGGCCGCCTGCCGCCTGGACCGGAGACACCGGCTCGTTGAGCAAGAGATAGCCAAAGCCCGCCGCCGCAACCGCCTCCAAGAAGATGACGAGCGAGGAGAACGCCGCAGGCAAACGTCCAAGCGCCAGCGAAAGGAGCCCCTGCCCGCCCATATGGCTGATCCAGGCCATCGCGCAGAGCGCGAGCGCTCCTTTGAGCGTGTGCGGGAGCAGCGTCCCGTTGAGGACGAGCGCGACTGGCAGGAGAGCCGCGGCGGTGATCAGCGACGCCTCAAAAGTCACGCGCGCCGCTGACGCGAAGCGGCGCGCCGCCTCGACGGCGAGGAAATAGAGTCCGAAGAAGACGCCGGTTATGAGAGCGAGCAGATCGCCGATCGCGCCCTCGGGCTTGAGCTGCAGGCTCTGCGCAAGCAGCGCGCCGCCGCCGATAAGACAGAGCGTAAGGCCCGCGAGCGTGCCGGGCGTCGGTCGCCGCTTTAGGAACAGCCAGCCAAAGAACACGACCCAGAGCGGCGCGGTCGTCGCAAAGAACGCGGCGTTTGCGACGCTCGTCGTGACGATTGAAAGGTGCCAGAAGAAAAGGTCGGCGGCAAAGGCAAGGCCCGCAAGGAGCGAGGCGCGGCTGAAGCGCGCCTCGACCGCGCCTTGCGGCGCGGCTGCGCGCATCCACGCATAAAGCGCCGGCAAGGCGAGCGCGACGCGCCAGAAGGCGCTGGCGAACGGTCCGACGTCGGCTGAGCGCACGAAAATCGGCGAGATGCCCATCGCCACGGCGCCGATAACGAGCGCGGCGAGCGGCGCAAGAAAGCTTTCGCGTCGGCTGAGCGTCGCTTGAGAGACGCTCACCAGGCTTCACCGCTTCCGCCATCGGCGGCCGGCGCGCATGCCCCGCCGGGATAAGCCCGGTCCAAGCCCGCGTACGAGGAGCGGACGCGCGGCCTTTTCCGGCGATCCGATGTTGAAGGGATTAGGATTGTCGGTTGCTCCGCAAGCGCAAGTGGGCGTAGTTAAGCTTCATGCGCGCCAAGTCGCTGGACGAAAGATCGTTCCCGGTCAAGCGCGTCCCGCCTTAGGGAGCCCTTTCGAAAATGCCTCTTGCCGGGTTGCGCGCCGCCTTAAGCCTCTGCTGGAGAGTCTTCGCGGCGACGGCGTCGATTGCGTTTGCGCTGGCTCTTGGCCCGACGCCGGCTCTGCCCGCTCCGATCAAGGCCTCGTCCCTCGTCGGCGAATATGATGGCCAACAAATGGAGATCGCCGCCGGCCTTGAGCTGACGGCCAACGGACGCTTCCGCTACGCCTTGTCCTACGGCGGGCTCGACGAAGAGGCGGCGGGAAAATGGACCCTAAGCGGCGATCGCGTCCTCCTTGTCAGCGATCCCGTCGATCCGCCCCGCTTTGTCCTCTTGTCGCAGAGCAAGGGCGCCGAGGGCGTGCTGCGGCTTAGTCTCGACGTGCCGGACGGGATGTCGCGACAATATTTCAACGCCATCATCTTGACCGCCAAAGGCGAGACCGAGAATGAGCAGTTCGCCGAGGACGGCCTCACGTGGCCCTTTGCCCCCGACGATCCGCCGACGAGCGTCCGCATCGTTCTTCCGATCTACGAGATCGCCGGCGAGCCGCTGAAGCTCGATGCAGAGGTCGGCTATTCGGCGAATTTCCGCTTTGAGCCGCACGACCTCGGGAAGGTCGACTTTCAAAACGCGCCCTTGAAAATCGAGAACGGCGAGCTCGTGCTCGAGCGATACGGTCGGACGATCCGGTTCAGGCGCGTCAAGCCTTAGCCTTCGGACGGCCCTTAAGCCGCCGCAGCCTTGCGATGAAAGAAAACGCGGCGGCGACGAGCCGCGCCCTTAGTGATCTCCTAACGGCCTAAGGAGAGATCGAAAAACCGACAGCTCGGCCGTCAATTGGCCTTCTAAGGAGGCTTGGCCTCGCGATATGCGTTGTAGCCAGAGGACGAGAGATGGATTCGGCCGCCGCGAAGGCCTTAAGCGAACGGATTTTCGCGCCTGTAGAAATCGTCGAGGGGCGGCTCGACGCCGGCGCGCTGATCCTCTGCGACCACGCGTCAAACGCGCTGCCCGAGGAATATGGCGACCTTGGATTGCCCAAGTCGGCCTTCCAGCGCCACATCGCCTACGACATCGGCGCGGCCTGGCTGACGCGTCGGCTCGCCAAGCGGCTCGGCGCGCCGGCGCTGCTGACGACCTTTTCGCGCCTGCTCATCGACCCTAATCGCGGGCACGACGATCCGACGCTCGTCATGCGCTATTCGGACGGCGCCATCGTGCCGGGCAACGGCCGCGTCGACGAAGACGAGATCGAGCGCCGCAAGCGCCGGTATTGGCGGCCCTATCGCGAGCGTATCCGCGAGACGATCGCCGCAATGATGGCGACCGGCGAGACGCCGGCGATCCTATCGATCCACAGCTTCACGCCCATTTGGCGCGGGAAGAAGCGGCCATGGAAGCTCGGCGTGCTATGGGACGCCGACCCGCGCCTGCCTGAGGTCCTGCTTAAGGCCTTCGCGCAAGGGCTTAGCCTTAAGCCCGGCGAAATCGGCGACAACGAACCTTATGACGGCGCGCTTGCCGGCGACACGATCGACGACGTCGCGACGGCGCTCCATCTCGCCAACGCGCTCATCGAGGTAAGGCAAGATCTGATCGCGACCCGCGAGAGCGCCGAGGGCTGGGCGGATCGGCTGGCCGAGGTCGCGGCGCCGCTGGTCGCCCGCGCGGATTTGCGCGCGCCGCGCGATTTCGGGTCGCGGATCATCGACGGCTTGCGGGCGAGGTAGGAGGCCGCGTGCGGCCGGCGCGTCAATTCCCCTTGACCGGCCGGTCGGCTTCAATCTGGCGAACGTCGATCAACGGAGGGCCGTTTTCGAGTGGGTAACCCTCGACAAGTTCGCCGCCGATAATCACGGTCTTGCCGACCCAAGGATCCAAGTTCACGGTCGCGCTCTTGAGCGCATAAAGACGCGGCGCGCCGTCCGACTTGCCGTCGAGCGCGTGCCCGAACAATTGATGCGTGCCATACTGGTAGCTCGTCACTTCAGGCTTCCTGACGACGCCGGTCCACATCAAGAGCGCGGGTTGGACGTCGTCGGCAAGCTGAACGCAGGCCCAAGCGTTCGCCGTAAATCCTCCCTCGAGGCGGACGCAATCGGCGGCGGCGGCCGGAACGAAACCGCCGAATCCAGACGGCGCCAACGGCAAAACGAGCAAGGCGAGCGCCACGCTTAAGGATCGTTTTTGCATCTTTTTGGCCCACGGTCCGCGCTAAGCCTATCTCGCCCCGCCCAAATGCCAAGCTGAAAAGGACGCTGTGGGCCGACCGACGTCGAGCGCTTGACACCGCTCGCGCCTCCCCCCATGCCACGTTTCATGAGCAACGTTGAAACCAAGGGCGCAGCAGCCAAGGCCAAAGCGAGACCCGAAGGGGGGCCGGCTGGCGTCAATTCCGGCCATTTGCGCGCTTTCATCGAGCGCGTCGAGCGGCTTGAGGAGGAGAAACGCGCCATCGCCGAAGACATCAAGGACGTCTACGCCGAGGCCAAGGGCAATGGCTTCGACGTCAAGGTAATGCGTAAAATCGTCTCAATCCGACGCCAGGACACGGCCAAGCGCCGGGAGGAAGAGGAGATTCTCGACCTCTACCTTGCCGCGCTCGGGATGGGCTAAGGGCCTATCTTAAGGATTTGTCCATGGACTTTCCCCCGGCCGGGATGGCCGAAGATCGCTTGAGCCCTCAAGCGGAACGCGTCGCCGACGCCTTCCTCGCAGCGATCGCGGGGCGCAGCAAATTCGACGTCCCCTATCGCCACTGGCGCCTCGAAAACGTCTTTCCAGCGGACGTCGCGAAGGCGCTCGCGGAATTGCCGCTCGCTGCGCCCGTGCTCAACGGCGTCTCGGGCCGGCGCGAGCTGCACAACGACCAGCGCCGCTATTTCGACGCGCCGACCATGGCCGAGTTCGCGGTGATGCGGCCGGTGGCGGAAGCCTTCCAGTCGCGCCGGGTGACCCGCGCGATCCACGACACGTTCGACGCGCCGATCGACGCCACGTACTTGCGGCTCGAATACGCGCAGGACATCGACGGCTTCTGGCTCGAGCCGCATACCGATCTCGGCGTGAAGAAGTTTACCTGCCTCATCTACCTCTCGGACGGCCCAGGACACGAGGCGCTCGGCACCGACATCTACTGGAGCCGCGACCGCCATTTCGGCGTCTCGCCTTTCAAGCAAGGCGCCGCCATGGCGTTCGTGCCCGGCGACAACACATGGCACGGGTTTGAGAAGCGGCCGATCGAGGGCGTTCGCCGCAGCGTGATCTTGAACTACGTGACGCAGGAATGGCGCGCGCGCGAGCAGCTGTCGTATCCGAACAGCCTCGTCAGAGTGTAAGACAGGGCCTTAGGCGCGATCGTCATGTCGAGCGGCCGCGCTCATGCCGTCTCGATGGTCAGGCCGTCAAAGGCTGGCTCGACGTAATCGGGCAGGCGCGCCTTCAGCGCGGCATAATCGAGGTCGGTATGCAGGTTGGTGAGCACCGCGCGTTTCGGCTTCATGCGCCCGATCCACGAGAGCGCATCGCTCAAGCTAAAGTGCGAGGGATGCGGCGTCGGCCGTAGCGCGTCGACGATCCAAATGTCGAGCCCTTGCAGCGCGGCGACCGCGGAGGTCGGCAGCGCGCTGACGTCGGGCGTGTAGGCGAGGTCGCCGACGCGAAAGCCAAGCGCCATGACGTCTCCGTGCTCAACTTCGACCGGCAGCGCCGAAATCGTCCCGCCGCTTCCCTCAACGTCGACAGCCCGCCCGGGCGACAGCCGCCGTTCGCGCAAGAACGGCGGGTAGGAGCTCCCGGGCGGGGTCTGAAACATGTAGCCGAACTTCCGCTTGACGATCGTCGAGATGCGCTCGTCCATGAAGAGATCGACATGCGAGCGCATGTGAAGCGCGAGGGGGCGCAGATCGTCGAGCCCATGCGTGTGGTCGGCGTGCTCATGCGTGAGCAACACGGCGTTCAGATGCGACACGTCGGCGTCGAGCAACTGGGCGCGCAAGTCCGGCGAGGCGTCGACGAGCACTTGCGTCAAGCCGTTGACGCTTCGGCGGCGCAATAAGACGGAGCAGCGCCGCCGGCGGTTCTTCGGCTCGTTAGGGTCGCAGGCGCCCCACCCTTGCGCGACGCGCGGCACGCCGCCCGACGAGCCGCAACCAAGAATCGTGAGCGTCAAGCTCATGTGAGGGCGTTCATCTTGGAAAAGAGGCTGAGCGCATTGGCGCGCGTCGCCTCTGCGAGCGCCTCGAACGGCAGGCCCCTGACCTCGGCGAGCGTTCGCGCCGTGTCGACGACGAAGGCCGGCTCGTTGCGCTTGCCGCGATGGGGGACCGGCGCGAGGTAAGGCGCGTCGGTCTCGACGAGCAGGCGGTCGAGGGGAATATCGCGCGCGATGTCGCGAAGGGCTTGCGAGTTCTTGAAAGTCACGACGCCGGAGAACGAAACGTAGAGCCCAAGCTCAAGCCCCGTTTCGGCGAGCGCGCGCGACGACGTGAAGCAGTGCAGCACGGCGGCGAAGCGGCCGTCCTGCGCTTCCTCGCGCAAGATTCGCGCAACCTCGTCATCGGCGTCGCGCGCATGGATGACAAGCGGAAGGCCGAGTTCCCGCGCCAGACGGATATGCGCGCGAAAGACTTTCGCCGCCGCGTCGCGCGGCGCGGTATTGTAGTGGTAGTCGAGCCCGGCCTCGCCGACGCCGACGCATTTCGGATGGCGCGCGAAGCGGCGGATCGCCTCCGCGTCCGTCTCCTCTTCCTCCGCCGCCTGATGCGGATGGGTTCCGATGGTGAAGAAGACGTCGGCGAAGCGCTCGGCGAGCGTGGCGTAGACTTCGCCCCGCTTCACGCGCGTCGAGATGGTGATCATCCGCTCGACGCCGGCGTCTTTCGCGCGCGCGACCACCGCCTCGATCTCGCTCTCGAAATCGGGGAAGTCGAGATGGCAATGGCTGTCGATCAGCGTCAACGCGCGCCGCCAATGTACTTGGCCGGTGACGCCATATCCCGATGCGTCACGCGAGCCTCAAACCGGCTCGACATAGCGCGGGAAGACCGCCTCGGGCGGCGGCGCGGCGCGTGGCTTCAACCGCTTCCTCGAATTGAGATCGGCGGCGATCCGCGTTCCGTCGCCGAACGTTTGATCGACGTCAGCGAAGCTCCGACTTCTCAGGTCGACGCCCAATTGGTCGAGCAGCTTTTCCATCGACGCCGGCATCGCCGGCTGCAGGAGAATGGCGACGATGCGCAAGACTTCCGCGGTCACGTAGAGCACGATCCGCATCTGCGCGGGATTGCTCCTTGCGAGCCTCCACGGCTCGGCCGCCGCGAAATAGCGATTGGCCTCTGCCACGACCTCGAACACCGCGCCAAGATAAAGGTGCAGCGCAAACGTCTTCATGTGCTCCCTGGCGACATGCACGAGATCGTCGGCGCGCGCGAGCAGCGCCCGGCCCTCAGGGGACAGGACGCCGTCCCTCCAATCCGGGATTGCGCCGCCGCAATTGCGCGCGATGATCGATAGCGAGCGCTGCGCGAGATTGCCGAGGTCGTTGGCGAGGTCGGCGTTCATGCGCTGCACGATCGCCTCTTGCGAATAGGAGCCGTCCTGCCCGAACGGCACTTCGCGCAAGAAGAAATAGCGCAGCGCGTCGACGCCGTAGAGCCTTGCAAGCTCCATCGGATCGACGACGTTGCCGACCGATTTCGACATCTTCTCGCCGCGGTTGAACAGGAAGCCGTGCACGACGATTTGCTTCGGCAGCGGCAGCTTCGCGGACATCAGGAACGCCGGCCAGTAGACGGCGTGGAAGCGGGTGATGTCCTTGCCGATCACGTGCGCGTCGGCCGGCCAGTACTTGGCGCGCTCCCCGCCGTCGAGATAATCGGTCGCCGTGAAATAGTTGGTCAGCGCGTCGACCCAGACATACATCACGTGTCTCGGGTCGCCTGGCACCGGAATGCCCCAGTTGAAGGTCGTGCGGCTGATCGAAAGGTCCTTAAGGCCGCGCCTCACGAAGGCGACGATCTCGTTTTTATAGTGGTCGGGCGTGACGAAGTCCGGATGCGCCTCATAGTGGCGCAACAGCGGCTCGGCGTAGTCGGACAGCCGAAAAAAATAGCTCTCCTCCTCGACCCACTCGGCCGGCGCCCCGCTCGGCGCGAGCTTGCCGCCGTCGGGACTGTCTTTCAGCTCGTCGGCGTCGAAATAGGCCTCGTCGCGCACCGAGTACCAGCCGGAATATTTGTCGAGATAAATGTCGCCGTTGTCGCGCATAAGCTCCCACAGCGCCTGCGTCGTTCGCTTGTGGCGCGGCTCGGTCGTGCGCACGATGTCGTCGGCCCGCGCGTTCAGCGCGTCGCCCATCGCCTCGAATTTCTTGGCGATTAAATCGGCGAAGGCCTGCGGCGTCAGGCCGGCGCGGCTGGCCGCCTGCGCCATCTTGAGGCCGTGCTCGTCCATCCCCGTCACGAAGAAGACATCGCGCCCGTCGAGCCGCATGAAGCGCTGAATCGCGTCGCAAGCGATGCGCTCGTAGGCGTGCCCGATATGCGGCGCCCCGTTGGCGTAGGGGATTGCGGTCGTGAGATAAAAACGCGGCCAGGTCATGCGGGCCGTCGTAGAGGATTTGGGCGGGGAAGCAAGGGAGGGGATAGGGCGAGTAGCGAGTAGCAAGTAGTGAGTGGCGAGTAGTGGACAAGGCGAAACCGAATTACCCTTGCCGCTCGCTATTCGCCATTCGCCGCTCGCCACTCGCTATTCGCTCCCCGCCGCCGCAACCTCCTCAAACGCCGCGAGCACATGAAGGCGTCTGTCGAGGTTCATCGCTTCCGTGTCCTGGCGAGCCTGGCGCAGGCGGTCCCAGAGGGAGGCGAGAGCTTCGCGCCGCTCGGTGGTCGAGGCTTCCTTTGCGCAGGCCGTAAGCCAATCCAACAGCGCCAGATGGAAGGTCTCGAGCTCGTCTTCAGCCCCACGGCCGCTCAGCGCGTCGGCGAGCTTCTGCGCGGCGCGCGCATCATAAGCGGGAAGCTTGGCGACCGCTTGGTCGATGAGGTCAGCGATCTTGCGGCCTTCAGGCGAGAGGCGTCTCAGCGCCTCGCGCACCGAGCCGTTGGCTCGCGCGGCGGCTTCTGCAAGCGCCTCGGGCGCCGCTTCATTCCAAGGCGGCCCGAGACCTGCGACGATCGTTTCGATGTCGGGGGGCGCGAGGGGCGCAAGCGTCAGGCGGCGGGCGCGCGAGCGGATCGTCGGCAGCGCCGCGCCGAAGCGATGGGCGAGGATCAGGATCAGCGAACGCGCCGGCGGCTCCTCGACCACTTTCAGGAGCGCATTGGCGCCGCTCGCGTTGAGATCGTCGGCGGCGTCGACGATCGCCACCCGCCAGCCGCCAAAGGCCGGCGACATCTGGAAAAGTTTCAAGCCGCCGCGCAAATCGTCGACCCCGATCT
>Ga0187782_10000221_pt1 | contig 36185 bp, 34 predicted proteins | sample 0715_SJ02_MP15_2_FD_132454 | JGI IMG/M metagenome (GOLD analysis project Ga0187782, IMG submission 132454) | Tropical peat soil microbial communities from peatlands in Department of Meta, Colombia - 0715_SJ02_MP15_20_MG | ecosystem: Environmental > Terrestrial > Soil > Wetlands > Peat | place... | reverse complement strand
GCCAAAGGAAATGCTGCCGGTGGTCGACCGGCCGCTTATTCAGCACGTCGTGGATGAGGCGCGCCAGGCCGGCATCGAAGCGGAAACAAAGCTGATCGTCAGGTCAATGCGCTGGGTGGAGTAGTACATCGCGATTGCCAAGGACAGCCAGCCGAAAGCGATTATGTAACGGACCTGGAATTTGGTTACCAGTTGCCCGACGACTGGCATGGCGAGCACCACGACTAAACCGCCGCCAGAAAGAACGAATCCCGCAAGTTCAGCCGTATATCCCAACAGCGTCTGGAGATACAGGGGCATCATGACCAGACTGCTGAACAACAAGATTCCGAAGCTGAACATCATCAGGTTCGAACTTAGGTAATTGAAATTTTTAAAAAGCCGAACCTCGATGACCGGGTGCTTGTTGAACCACTCCCAGATCACCAGCGAAACCAGGCATACAGCCGACACAATCGCCAGAGTCGTGATGATGTGCGAACCGAACCAGTCGTCTTCCTGGCCTCTGTCGAGGATGACCTGCAAGGCGCCGATGCCCAGCGCCAGCAATGCGATTCCGATGTAGTCGAGTTTTACGCCGGCAGCTTTCAGCCGGCCCAGGTAAGGCGGGTCTTCAATCAAGCGAAGTACCAGCACCAACGTGGCAATGCCGACCGGGAAGTTAATAAAGAAAATCCAGCGCCAGGAATAATTAAAAGTGATCCACCCGCCCAGAGTCGGACCGACCGTCGGGGCAAAAACCGCCGTGATGCCATACAAAGCGAAAGCCATACCGCGTTTTTCGGGCGGGAAAGTGTCGGCCAGAATAGCCTGCGCCATCGGCTGGAGCCCTCCACCGCCCGCGCCCTGCATCGCCCGGAATAGCAGCAGGAGCCCAAAGCTCGTAGCCATCCCGCAAAGCAAAGAACTCACGGTGAAAATTGCTAAGCATGCCATAAAAAATCGCTTCCGGCCAAAGCGGACGGCAAACCTGCCACTGATGGGGAGGACGATAGCATTGGAAACCAGATAGGACGTGAGCACCCACGTGCTGTCATCGTTGCTGACGCCGAGACCGCCGCCGATGTAAGGTAAAGCCACATTGGCGATGCTGGTGTCGAGGACTTCCATAAAAGCCGCCATCGCCACCACCACCCCAATCAGCCAGGGATTGTACTGGGGCACCCATGGGGCCTGTTCCAACGGAAGAGCCTGTGCCGTATCACTCATCGCAAATACACCGTCGGTTCAACGCTCATGCCCGGCCGAAGTTGCCGGTCGCGGTTTTCGCCGGGATCGAGCACGACCTTCACCGGAATCCGCTGCACGATTTTCACGTAATTGCCGGTCGCATTTTCCGGAGGCAGCACGCTGAATAGTGGGCCCGTCGCCCCGGCGACACTGTCCACGCGACCCTTGTAGGTCCGATCGTTTGAGTCCACGCTGATGTCTACCCGCTGTCCCGGTCGCATGTGCTTCATTTGCGTTTCCTTGAAGTTGGCCGTGATCCAGATATCCTCTAGCGGCACAACCGTTAACATCTGCTGGCCGGGTTGGACGTTCAAGCCAACGACAACAGTCTTGGTCACCTCGCCACTGATGGGTGCAATGACCTTCGTGTATTGCAGGTTCAACTCCGCTTGGTGCAACAACGCACGCTTTTGCTGAACGTCGGCAATCGCCGCTTGCGCGCGGGCCTTGGTGGAAGACACTTGTTGTGGACCGGTCTGTGCGTACTCGTGGTTGGCAGCTGCTTGTGTCAGGCGACTCTGGGCTTGTTGCACAAATTGCTGCGCGGCGGATTCGCTGGCTTGCGCGCCCGCGACACTGGCAGTGCTAGATTTCGCTGCGGCGAGGGCCTGATCATAGATTTGCTGTGAGACCTCGCGCGTATCTACCAGCAGCTTATATCTGTGGAGATCGTCCTGGGCTTTCACATCGTTCGCCTCGGCTGCCTCCACTTGCTGATGAGCCGCCGTCAATTGTTTTTCAGCAGCGCTGATCGCGGCGCGTGCGTCATCTACTCCCGAGGCGGTGAACTGTAATTGACTGGTGGAATTCACCGACGTGATCGGTACCGTGATATTCAGCGATTGCGCGGTAGCTTCGGCGTTGGCTAGATTTGCTTGTGCTTGTGCGAGGGCGACCTCATAGTCCGTCGGATCGATTTCGACCAGCACGTCACCTTTCTGCACCCACTGGTTGTCATTGACATTGACTTTGATGACGTAACCTGAGATACGGGCGCTTACTGGGTAGAGGTGGACGTCTACTTGTGCGTCGTCTGTCGATTCATAGCTGCTTAAATAACGCCACAAAAACAGACCTGCGACGACGACCACCACGGCAGTAATCAGGATCACGAGATTCCGGCGGCGCTTCCGGCGGGCTGCAGGGGAATACTTACTCTCGGTTACAGGCACTGGGTTGGTCTTTGAAGGAGTTTCAGAAACCGAAGGAGATGCGTTTTCGTCTGCCATTTTATTTTCCTGGGAAAAATTCCTTCACGCCCTGCTCTCCAGCACCCAGAGCACGAATGAGTGAAATTTTCGCGAAATTATAGTTGTACAAACTGGAAATGAATTGCTCGTGAGCGGCCGCGACCGACTCTTGCGACTGCACAACCTCGACCGTGTCAGTGACGCCGGCGCTGAAGCGATCGCGCGATTGCGTCAGCGTTTGGTCAGCTAAATCGATATTGCTGCGGGCGACTTCCACCTGTTCCGCCGAAGATTGCAGATTTAACAACGCCGTGCGCACGTCGGCCTCGATCTGCCCCCGCAAATTGTCGAGCTTCTCACGGGCCTGCTCGAGCTTTGCGTCCGCTTGCTGAACATCGCCGTGAACGCTGTTGCCGGTGAAGATGGGGATCGAAAGCGTTCCGCGGACGTCATAGACTCGCGTCGCATCCGCGGGATGCGCCCCTCCGGTTCCGTAGTCCGCGTCGAAGGAAAGCGACGGCAGATATCCTGCTGCTGCGGCCTTACGAGATAGTTCCGCTGCGCGCACGTCGCTCATCGCGGCACGATAATCGGAGCGGGAGGCATAGGCGCGTTGCAGAGCCTCGTCAGGCGTTAAATTTTCGAGCCGCTGATAAAGCGATTTGTCAGTGAGATCGAATTGCTGGCTGGGAGCCAGACCGATCACGCGGGCCACGGTGATCTTCTGAATGTCAAAGTCGTTCTTCGCTTGGATCAGCTCTTGCTGTCGAGTTTGCAGTTCGACTTTAGTGCGGAGCGCGTCAATATCGGCCGCCGTGCCGGCTTTGACTTGGTCGCTGGCTTGATTAAAAACTGCCCGCGCCGCCGCGACCTGGGCTTCGTCGGTTGTAATGCGCGCCTCGTAGGCTACCGCTTGAAAATAAACGTATCCAACAGCGAGGACGACGAGGTCGTGAGCGTCCAGCAGGGTGTAATCAGCCGACTTCACGCTCTCGGTGGCAGAGCGAGCCCGGTTGATAGACTTCCAGTCGAATAAGGACTGGTTCACGGCCGCGCGCGCGTCGAAGTAAGAAAACGGACCCACCGCGGTCGAAATACCGAAAACGCTGGCGACATGGGCGAAACCGAGTTGATCGAGGTTGATTTTCGATTCCGCGATGTCAGGGGCTGCGGTGACGTGAGGCAGCAACGCACTTAATTCCTCCCAGCGCTGCCCTCGAGCAGCGCGAGTATCAGCTCGAGACAGCAACAGCCCGAGGTTGCTCTTCAGTCCGAAGTTGATGGCATCCTGCAGCGATAGGGGGATACTTCCGGGAATGGTTTTTGTGGGAACGCTGCCGGAATACGGATTCGTCGCATTCCCGGCGGGAACAGATTGACCGGAAGGGCTCGAAAGTGAAGTCGAATAGGTTTGCGCTTGACCGATTATCGCTCCAAGAATCAAGGCTGGTGCGCATAGAAGGCGTATCGGGGCCCGTGAAGAAACCACAGTAAACCTCCTTGACTTCGGATATGCTCGGCGGAAATACCAAAGAGAATACGCCACTTAGACGACTCATCTCTGGAAATGGATGCAAGTCGCCCGCATCAAATACAGCTTGATCCAAACGCAACTGGACCCGAGCGAATGAAGCACGGCTGTCTTCGACTGCTCCAAGTCCGGCAGTGGCAGTATCGTCTTTGCCTGGGAGCGTTTCGATTTGCTGCGATGGACCATACCACCGGCCTTCTGAGCCGCGGCCAATATGGTCCCCCAGGCTAACGCTGATGGTCTCCAAGCCCGTTTCTGGCCAGTCTCCGGATTGCCGACAAACCGTCCAATCGCCCCTAAAAGTTGGGCTGGGGGCTCAAATAGCGGGGCAAAAGCCCCCATTCACTTAGTAAGAGCAACAATTCAGATCGATTCCCCTCACAATCACCAGCCTTTTTTCGGAGGGCCTGTGCCATCCGGCCCCGGTCGATTTGAGACTTTTCCAATCCCAGGGAGGGTAGGGGCCATCCGGCACCGATCCAACGGCATTTCATCTACCAATTCTTTGGGACAATCGAGAACGCCCCCTTTTCAAGACAGTGGAGAGGTTCCGCTTCACTGACAAACATGTGTTTGACTTTCGTGGTGAACCGGAACGCGCATTGAACCACAAAAGCCGCACGCTCTCCGATAGCAACCAGCGGGCCAGCAAGGGGTTTGTTCCTACCTACGCTTTCGCTCGCGACTATGGAGGGTTTGTGGGCCGTTTCAAACTTGATTGGATTTTCGTCAAACCATTCATCGATGATCCGCGCCCCCGCGGACAAAGCAATCTATTTGCCCCATACTACGCGCGCACCATGCGTGAGCTGAACGAATCTACTACGGAGCGAATTTCCGATCATCCTCCGATCACCGTGGATCTGCCGTTGCAGGAGCAGAAAACGTTGCCGAACCCATAGCTTGATGTTCAGGCATCCAGAATCCGAACGTCTGTTGCACCCGCACACAAGAACCAATGGTCGTCCGACTCGCGACTGTTCAGTAATGCTAGTTCAGTAGGCTGCGGTGACCGAACAGCTCCTACGACTGTTCCGCTTGATTCTGGACAAGGTGGCGAAAGGAAGCAGCTTGAGAGCGAGCATGGTCCTGCTGTTCAGCGCCTTCAGAGATAAGAGTGGCATGAACGATGTAGCGTTTTGGCGCCCCGCCAATGTAGTAAAACGGATAGCACGTCACAAGGGTTATGGTGGGTTTCGAGCTGGACCGCAACACACTAACATTGCGAGGATCTACAATCTCTATCCTATCCACGACGTACGTCAGGGTTCGATCTGACTCCTCCAAATCAATTTGATCTCTTAGTTTCACATCTTTTAAGCCGCGAAAAAAACTGTCACGATGGCCGGCAATCCCAACGTTCCCGTCTCCTCCGAAGTGTGCCGTGCCCGCAATGCGGCCAAGCCCGCGGTTGAGGGTCACTTCGTCGGTGCCCTCAAGTACTGGCGCTTCCAATTTAATTCTCTTGATGCGGAGTACAGCTAATGGAGAGGCAACGTGCTGGTTCAATGCTTCCTTGTAGTGCTTGATACGCTGATTCGACCACAGGAGAAAACTTGGACCTGAAAGGCGTAGTGTAGGCGCACTGTCCTTTGGCAGAGCCGGTGGGGAGTTCTTGGTCTGTTCAAACTGACGGATGGAAGCTCGGGAAAGAACCTTTTCATGGAGCTTAGCTGCAGCACAAAATACGAGCAACCCGAATCCAATCAACAACAGTGAGCGCTCGATGATTTTCAGATATTTGGTCATGACGATCTCGTCTTTGTGTCATCCTTCCTTAAACTTCTTCAGAATTCACTCGATTCGCGTCTTCTTCCATCCTTTCCCTGTTGATCCAGTCACGAATATAAATCGGGCAGTTGTGAAGCTCAGCGCCATGCATCTCGCAACCCGCAAGAAAAATCACTGCGTCGCGGTCTACCAGTTTCACGTCTTTCAAGTCTAAGACCAGATGCTGATCCGCAGCCTCCCTGGCGGTGATTTCTTGCAGTTGTGTCAAGTGTTTTCCTTCAAATCGGCCGCTTAGTTGAAGTGTCACCAATTGCTGTCCCACAATTTTGTTAATTTTCCACATTGAATGTCTTCTTTCAGTTGAGTTGCCTCCAGTGTGGTAGCGGCGACCCAGTCAGCACCAGAGTTTTTTCTGGTTGAAACTTCAACAAGCTTTCCACGGGCAGCTGCCCACCGACAGGTAGTGCAAGATTGTTGCCATCGCTCACATGGTGAGAAGCAGCGGCTTAAGAGGTGTTAGCTGTGTCACTAATTCCGGAAATTTTCGAGATTTCGTGAGCAGCAGCGCGCCCGGCCCGACAGAACGGAAGTGGATTATTGAAGATTTGTCGCCATTCGAGAGATTTGCAGACTCACGACTGCTGAAATTGCGTTTGGCATGGCGAATGCACATGGGAAGGGAAAGCTCTTCTAATAGCCCACCACCCGCTAGGGGAGATGTGAACATCTCCCCTTCGCGTCTTTTGGCGTGATGGAGTTTCCACGATCAATGCGGCAAAAGCCAATGTACCTCGGAACTCACCTGACTCAGATTTTCCGAAATCTCGGGAATTCCCGATGCGGGTGCAAACTGGGCAAGCGGTTAATGCGCCTGTTTTGAACTGGTTTCGATTTGGCGCTCACATTGCACTACAGCGGACTGTCCGTGGGGATTTCCCAAATCGACCAAACATTTGAAGGAGACAAAAATGAAATCACTTAAATTGCAAGCTGCCATGTTCTGCTTAATCATGTTGACGGCAGTCCTAGTACCGATCAATGCCAAGGCAGACTCATGGAACAAATCAACTAAACTGACGTTCAATGAGCCCGTCGAAGTTCCGGGGATGGTGTTGGAGCCTGGTACTTACTGGTTCCAGTTGGCCGACAGCGATTCCAACCGGAACATCGTTCAGATCTGGAGCGCAGACCGGATGCAACTGCTGAAGACTATTCTCGCGATACCTGACTATCGCTTGCACCCGACTGGCGATACGGTAATCAAGTTCGACGAAAGGCCGAGCGGTTCTCCGGAAGCGATTCAGGCTTGGTTCTATCCAGGGGACAATTTCGGGCAAGAGTTCGTCTACCCCAAGGCCAGGGCCACAGAACTGGCGCAGGAAGTACAGCAACCAGTTTTGGAGATGCGTGACGAGCAGGTAGCCGCTTCCGCTCCCGCGCTGGAACAGACTCCGGTCAAGGCGGTGCAGCCAACGGGTGAGGAAATTGAAATTGCCGAAGTGGTTGCTGCCGAAGAAGTGCTACCCACGACGGCGAGTCCTCTGCCGCTGTTAGCATTGGTCGGTGTACTGTCGCTGGGTGCAGGGCTTGTGTTGCGGCGCAGTCTGGCCAGCAATGTGGCGTAACTAAACCCGGCATGTCGTAAGCGCCTAAGCGCCCGAAATGGGCCGCCAGGCGCTTCGGCACCGCTGGTCTTCATTTTGGATATCTGTGAACCGTGAGTACCTGTCGGGTAAAGCAACAGTCAGAGGTGAGGGCAACACGAATACAAGTTGGAGAAACAACATGCGCACGCTTCTATTAGTTTTCTCTCTCTGCCTCGCCTTTTGCATCGTGACCGAGGCGGCACAGCATCCGGCCAACATCACTTCAACGGCGGTTTGGCAAATTCCGGCAACATTTCTCACCACTGCCCACACCGCGTGCGATTCGATGGCACCCTCGAACTTGCTGGAATGCATGGTTGGTCAGATGAAGAAAGCCGGCGCCCCGGCGCAATCCCTAAACTTCACCCGTGAGCTCTACAAACAGAGCCACGGAGAGTTCGGCATTATGACCGGTTTTCAGGACGAGGGCCCGGTCGCGTTTGCGTGGATCACATATCCTCTTCGCGCCAACACGAACTATGGTTTCTTGCTACTCAATGGACAACCACGAATCATCAATGTTGAGGATCTCAAGCTGCTCGACACCAAGACCATGAAGCAGAGCTTCCAGTTTCAAGACCTGAAGGGGCAATTCCCGAGCGTCGATGTCTGGCCGGGAGATCGAGATGGCAAAGTCTGGCCTAACTCACAAGCCGGGCCGGATGGCGGAATACAATTCACGGTGGAATATCCGCTGATCAATGGCTGCCACGCTTGCGCACGGGCTGGGTCCGCGGTCTTCAATTGGAACTTCAATGCGCAGGGGAAGTTCCTCGGGACGACGTTCGAGGGCCTGATTGACCCAGGGTTGCAGTAGAAAGACGTTCCACAGCACCCTGGTTCGCCCGTCGCCCTCGGCATCCCGTCTGTCGTTAAGTTAGGTAGAGACCTGGGCAGGAAACATATCGGCACTTCACTTTGGCGCAGAAGACCCAACAAGAGGAACATCATTACAAATGGCTTGAGCATCCGGATCACCGGGATGCACCTGGACGAAAGCCGTCGCGGTACCGGGCGCAATTGCTTGGGTTTTCCGGCGCGGGTCATACGCCGCAACCAGACGCGCGACGATAACCGCTATATAAAAGACACCAATCATGCCTTCAAGGCCAGCGACCAGCCTCACATAGGGATTCGCTGGCGTGATGCCGCCATACCCCACGGTGCTGAGCGTAATGATGCTGAAATAAAGGAAGGTACTCGTCTGCGATGCCGGGATGACTTGATTGAATGCATGATCAAGGAAGCGATTCAAAATGCAATAAACCTGAGAAAATGCCGTTGCCAAAACCAGATAACAAATGAATGCTTCCGAGATGACACCGATGGTGATACGGGCAATTGAATCAAAGCGGTCCAATATAGCCCAAAGAATTACGCATGATAATCCTAAGCCCGCGATCGGCGCCAACTGGGTATAGGGCTGGCGAGGATCTCCGACTGCCTCAAGTATTCGAGCCGCAATCCACAAACCTGCCATGGGAAGCGCTGCCAGGCGAATAATCCTTTTGTTTGCCATGTAGCTCGCGCCGGCAAGCATGACTAGCAGGACAAGAAACGCAATAATTCCACCAAGATGGGGATTGGCATCAGCCGCCGGAGACGCTAGGATGAGCGCAACGTATGCACTCATCAGGAGCTCGGAACGATGATTGAGCGCAAAGCGGATTAGCATGTTGGCTCCAGTTGCTATTGACCCGAATCTGGGACACCGAAGCGAGTGGCTGTCCACTGACCGATCCTTCCGCGGACGCCCCAATTTCCGCTCATGGTGTTGCCTTCGACAGTTCCCCGAAAGTTCAACACGAAGCGGGTTTGCGTCGTGAAGTGGATGTGCTTCCCGTTCACAAAACCGGCGATGGGCCCAGATTGTTTCGGTCCCTTGAAGTAGCCACGAATCTGGTTGCCCTGTTGCGTGATTTGAACGCTCTTCATCTCTTCTTGACCAAACGCACTAACCGAGAGAATCGACCACCTGCCGCTGACATCAACCGGCGGCCGCAGGTTCTGAGCCAGGCCGATGCGACAGGCAATCAGCAGGCAAAAAGTCGCGGACAGTGAGATCATTTTTAGACGATAGTTGCTCATAAAGTTCTCCTTGATCGAAATCGCCGTAGCTAATCCTTCGGCGGAAAGTTCTTGAACAGCTTCGAGACCATCTTTTCCAGCTTGTTAATGTTCTTCTGGTCTTTATTTGATACGGCTTGCTCGGCGAATCCGCGCCAGACCAGCGACTGCGTCTTCGCATCGAAAATGTCGACGACCAATGTGCCCTGATCAAAGGGAACTGGTTCACTCCAGCCACGCCATCTCCACCCCGGACCCCAGCCTCCGTAGAAGTGTTCGACGGTCGCTGCCTCTCCGTCGCTGCTGGTCGCACAAAGTACAGCATCGCCACCCTTGTCCAGGCGGACCCAACCTTTGGCTGCGAGTTGGGCATCGACGTCGTTCTTTATGCGATCTCCCCAGATGCTGTCCGGCGCACTGATCTGCTGCCAGGAATAACTCTTGTACTGCGAGAAGTTAGTCTGGTGATCGTAGTCGCTAATGATTTGTTGGGCGTGTGCCGCGGCCATCCCTGCCACGGAGATTGCCAATACCGCTAACATGTTGCGCAAGTCATTCATGACCAGTAACCTCGTTTGTTTTGGTGTTGTTTCTCCGCCGCCCTTGTCTAAGGCAACCCCCATGCCAAACGCAATTTGAAGCAAACAAAGGCTCCTTTAGTGGTTCAGGTGCTCTGAGCGTTCCGGGAATTCCCGAGAATTCGTGAGGTGTGAACTTTGGATTTACAAAACGCCGCTAGCTGGACAACCAGCGCCGCAGTACATCCGTCAGCTGAGCCGGCTGCTCAATAGGCGTGAAATGCCCTGCATCTTTAATAATCACCAGCTCGGATCCAGGAATCTGTTGTGCCAGAAGATGATGATCCGCCGGTGAGATGCGGCGGTCCTCTCGGCCTCCTACGATTACAGAAGGGCAGCGAATTTGATTTAGGTGAGCAAACGGCTTCGTGATCGCAAGCAGCGCTTTCATCTGCCGCAGGCCAGCCTCGACTCCAACCGCATGCGCCATGTTGAAGAAGACTTCCTTTAGATCTGCATCCTGAGCTCTGCTTGGAGCGACATAGGTGGGATAAACGTCATCGAGATACTGATCGAAGCCGCCTTGCTCGAGTACTGCCACAGCACGGCGGATTGAATCCTTTACGGTGGGAGGCAGGCCGCCATGAGTAGCACTCAAAAGCGCCAGACGGTCCACGCGCTGACTGGCAAGGCTCATGATTTCGAGGGCCACTTGACTGCCAAGAGAAAAGCCAGCCAGAGAAAAACTAGCTGGAGCGGTTTTCAGTATCTCGACCGCCATCTCGGTGATTGTCAGTTGTGTCGTTAAGTCGGGTACGAGGATATTTGAAATTTCATTCAGAGCATCGATCTGCGACTTCCACAGTCTTCGATCGCAAAGTAATCCGGGAACAAGAATCACGTTGAGCATCGGGTGTGTTTAGCAACTACCCCTTTATGGGTATTCGCTAGTGTTCTTCGAGTAGTACCAAAAAAACCTACGATTGCGTGATGTGCTGTCCGGCTCCGAGTCAGCATAGTAGATCTCATGAAGGACGCCCACAACCGAAATTGCCAGACACCAGAAAGGATTGACTTCTATGAGAGGCATCGCTTTATTTCTAATCTCCTCCATCTTGACCCCGGCGACCTTGGCCTCAGGCCAAGTGATGTGCTTGGTGGTTCCTCAGATAAAAATCGAGACCCCGTTGCCTGCCGGCGAAGTGAGACCGGGTTTGACTGTAATCTCGAACGGCAATGGCAGTTGTCCCGCGAGGCCGGACAACGTGCCGCTGCGCCCAGTCAGGTCGCAGCAGGCCATCGCGCCGTCACTGGTTACGAAGAAACCTAAGCTCGCTGATGTGATGGAGGATTTGGTCTCAAGACTTGGATGGGGGAATTATGGACAGAGCGCGGTTTCATTAGCGAGAGGCGCACGCCAAATGAACTACGGTCGTTCGAGAGGATTCAATGTCGCTGAGGGTGTTGATTCAAGCTACGCGTCCTACTCGGTAGAGCGAGACAATGCCGTTGTGCGGTTTTGATTAGCCCCATCACGTCGCATTCATTACTTCCGAAGCGGGCAAGTGGTAAGATTTTCTCCGCGAATTGGTGAACTCCGCAATCACTTGCCTTCGTGCCATTCTCGTCAGCTTACGTCGGCTGGCTCCGCTTTCGCTATCGCCGCCCGCGATAGTCCCTGTGCTGCTGATGGCGTTGGCGCTCGTGCTAAGCGGTTGCAGGTCGCATTCGGCTGACAGTAAACCCTCGATAGAAGTTGAGACGATACCGCCCGCGGCGGAGGGTGGCCGGGACCGAATAGGTAGAATCTCAGGGCGCGTCGAGGGTGCGCGCCCGGGACAGAAGATCGTGATTTACGCCCAAAGTGGCCCATGGTGGGTGCAGCCTAGGGTCGAAACGCCGCTTATTCCAATTCGTACGGATTCAACCTGGAGCACGGACACTCACCTCGGATTTCAGTACGCGGCACTTTTGGTCGATCAAGATTATCGACCATCCCCGACCCTCGATGTAGCGCCGGCGCAAGGTGGTTCCGTGGTCCTGGTTAAGATCGTCAAAGGCGCGGGCTCCGCGCCCGATCTTCCCACCAAGCCGCTTGAATTTAGCGGATACGACTGGAAGGTCCGCATGACGTCCGCCGTTCGCGGAGGGGAAGATAACCTCTACGACGGGGACAACGCCTGGACCGACGCGAGCGGAGCGCTGCACTTGCGGATAAGCAAGAAATCCGATAAGTGGACCTGTGCGCATATCTCGCTGACGCGTAGCCTCGGGTACGGAACCTACATTCTCACCGTGCGGGATATCTCTCACTTGGAACCCGCCGCCATTTTGAGTATCCATACGTATGATCCGATGGGAGGAGAACGGCACTTCCGGGAAATGGATATTGAAATCGGTCGCTGGGGTGAAGCCGGAAGGAAGTACAACGCCCAATATGTGGTCCAGCCCTTTTTCCTGCCGGGGAACATCGCGGAGTTCACAGAACCCTCTGGAACGCTGACCGAAACCCTACTATGGGGACCTGGGCGAGCTAGTTTTAGGACCACTCGTGGCCCGATTCGGTCCGATGCTCCTGTGACGTACGAGCACGCCTTCACTTCCGGAGTGCCCACACCGGGTCAAGAGTTGCTTCAGATGATGTTTTACGTCGTCGCCAGCGACAAGTACCCGCTTCAAAAGGACAATGAGGTTGTTATTGAGAAATTCGAGTACCTTCCTTGAAAGACCTTTGCGGAGGCTTTGCCTATCAAGACGGGCAATAGTCTTACTCGTCCTACTTTGTTTTGCTGTTCCGGCGCACGCCATTGATCCGCACCGAATGATCTCGCAGTATGCTCATGCCCACTGGGGAGAGAAAGAAGGATTTTCCGGAGGATCTGCATTAGCCATCACGCAAACTGCAGACGGTTACCTTTGGATTGGCTCGGACAAAGGTCTCATTCGTTTCGACGGACTGGGCTTTCAATCGTTTCCGCGGGCCACTCCGGAATCTTTTTCAATCGGTCCGGTGCGAGCACTCGTGACGGACCGTCAGTCTAATCTCTGGGTCTTGCTGCAGAGCACCAACGTTTTGCGATTCCACGACGGAAAGTTTGAGCCGGGCCGACGAGAGGCGGAATTCGGGATAACTGCCATCGGAGAAAAACGAGATGGCGCCGTACTTCTTTGGTCGATTGCGCTTGGCACGCTCACCTTCAACGGACAGCAATTTGACATTCTTCCGTCCGGGGCCCGACAGCAGCCAACCCCCGAAGCCATGGCGGTTGCGCAGGGCGACAACGACCTTTTTGCACGGCTCAGTTGGGCCACGGGGGTAGCTTCTCATCGCATTGCCGAGCCGAACTCCGCGGTGATTTCCCTGACTCAAACTGCGGACGGACGGATCTGGCTGGGAACCGCTGATAAAGGTCTTTTCTTTCTGCGCGATGGTCGCATTTCTGGGGTTAAAGGAGTGGTGAAGAACGTCAAGATCACCAGCTTGCTTCCATTGGAGAACGGGGGGTTGTGGGTCGGAACAGACAGTGGCATCTTCGAATGCGACGGAACGGAACTTAGCCAGGCAAAACTACCACCTTCTCTTCGTGACGCCCAGGTGCTTGCCATGATCCGTGATCGCGACTCGAACATCTGGATCGGAACGGCCAACGGACTTGTCCGCGTCAATGGAGATGGCGTCTCGTTCGATCCAGGCGATCACCGAACCGCTGGACCTGTGACCGCTCTGTTCGAAGATAGAGAAGGGGATATATGGGTCGGACGACCGGACGAAATTGAGCGTCTGCGCGACAGCGCCTTTGTTACATATTCCCCAGTCGATCCTCGTTCAGGGAACATTGGGCCAATCTTCCTTGGCCAGCAAAGTTTGGCGTGGTTTGCTCCTTCGGATGGCGGGTTGCGCTGGCTGAAGAACGGAAAAACTGGAAGTGTAACGAACAATCAATTGAGTCAGGACGTGGTTTATTCCATCACGGGGCGGAATAATGACTTGTGGATCGGCAGGCAGCGCGGCGGACTGACACATATGCGATTTGATTCCGGCTCAATCGCCACAAAAACATACACACAGGCCGACGGCCTTGCTCAGAACAGTGTTTATGCGGTCTACGAAGCCAGTGATGGTGCGGTCTGGGCAGGAACATTGAGCGCGGGCGTCAGCGAGTTTAAAGGCGGTCACTTCACAAATTACACGACGGCGAACGGCCTGGCCTCAAACTCGGTTTCGGCGATCGAGGAAGGCGATGACGGCGCCATCTGGTTCGGAACCCCCAAGGGCCTCAGCAACTTGTCAAAAAGCGGCTGGAGGAACTATACGACCGCCGACGGATTGCTGTCGAACGTCATCAATTGTCTTTTCGAGGATTCCACCGGAACACTTTGGATTGGGAGTACTGACGGCATTGCCTTTGTGAGCCACGGGCAGGTACATGTGCCTCGCACTATGTCGGAGGCGCTGCACGAACCGATATTCGGAATTGCGGAGGACAGAAGCGGATCGCTTTGGGTTGCAACCGCCAGTCACGTCCTGCAATTGAACCGGCAAGATTTGGTGAAAGATGCCCTCACCGATGCCAGCGTACGGGAATATAGTATCGCCGATGGCCTGCTCGGCAGTGAGGGTGTTAAGCGGCAACGATCGGTTGTCGAAGCCCCGGATGGCCAAATTTGGATCTCTACGAACCGCGGGATTTCGGTGGTCAACCCCTCACGAGCGACGGTCGACCCTGCACCGGCGATAGTTCGAGTTCAGGCTGTACTGGCCGACGGTTTACCGGTCGAACTGCGCAATCCGCTAAAGATCCTGCCCGGAGAGCGAAAAATCACTTTTGAATTCATCGGGCTGAGCCTTGCTGACTCCGAACGGGTCAGATACCGTTACAAGCTGGATGGCTTTGATAAGAGTTGGAGTGAACCTGACGCGACGCGAGAGGCTACCTACGGCAACCTTGCAGCCGGACCTTATCGGTTCCGCGTCATAGCCAGCAATAGCGATGGGCTGTGGAATGGCACGGAAGCGGCGGTCGACTTCAACGTCGAACCTCAACTATGGCAAACGTGGTGGTTCCGGCTGTATTGCGTTCTAGCAGTCACCGGCGTGCTTTGGTTCCTCTATCATCTTCGCTTTCGCCGGCTGGCGGCAACCATCCAGGGCCGATTCGAAGAGCGCCTTGCGGAGCGCGAAAGAATCGCGCGCGACCTGCACGATACCCTCCTGCAAGGAATTTTCGGTGCTTCCATCCATTTCGATGTTGCGAACAACCGCTTGCCTGAAGACTCCCCTGCGAAATCCCCGATTCAGCGCGGGATCGAATTATTGAAGCAAGTGAGTATAGAAGGACGCAATGCGCTTCGCGCTTTACGTTCCCCGCAGTCCAATGATGACGGTCTGGAACAGGCACTTTCTCGCTTACACACAGAATTTGGTTTGCCGGAAGATATCAATTTTCGCGTAGTTACTCAGGGCGAGCCCAGAGCATTGCGTCCCTTGATTCGTGATGAAGTCTATTTGATTGCCCGCGAGGCAATCCTCAACGCTTCCCGGCATTCGCATGCGACCCTCATCGAGGCCGAGGTAGACTACGGGTCGCGCAAGCTGCGTGTTGTGGTTCGAGATAATGGTTGCGGGATCGATGCGCAAGTGCTAAAAACCGGACGAGAAGGGCATTGGGGCTTGGCCACCATGCGGGAACGAGCGGAAAAGATTGGTGCAAGGTTCGAGGTACTAAGCCGGATTAATACCGGAACCGAGATTCAACTCTCGGTACCCGCGCAGTTGGCATTCCAGGATATCCCTGGGGTGTGGTTCCGGAAAAGACGTACGCGAGCTTCTTCCTCGCCTCGCCGGCGAAACACAGTCGGGTAAGGAACGACCCAAATGACCGAGAAGGCGCTCATTCGTATTCTCAGTGTTGACGATCATCCGCTCGTTCGCGAAGGAATAGCAACCCTGATCAACGATCAGTCGGACATGACTTTGGTAGCGCACGGCGCATCAGGTAAAGAAGCCATCCAACGCTTTCGCGAGCATCAACCTGATGTGGTGCTAATGGACATTAGACTTCCGGATATGAGCGGAATCGATGCCATGATCGCAATCCGCAGCGAATTTCCAGACGCCCGGGTCATCATGGTTTCCTCCTCAGAGGGAGACGTTGAGATGCAACGCGCGCTTGAGGGAGGAGCGCGAGGCTATGTACTCAAGAGCATGCCACCCAAGGACTTGCTCGATGCGATCCGAAAAGTGTATGCAGGTAAAAAGGGAATTCCCCCGGAAATCGCTGCTCGCCTGGCTAACCACTACGGTGAAGAAGAACTCAGTGATCGCGAAATTGAGATTCTCCAGCAGATTGCAGAAGGCAATCGCAACCGGGACATCGCTGATAAACTCTTTATCTCGGAAGGCACCGTTAAGGTTCACATCCAACATATTATGGGCAAGCTTGGCGCCAGCGATCGCACCGAGGCCATCACGATTGCGGTTCGCCGCGGCATCATCCACTTGTGAGGCAATGTCCGTTCTAGGTGCCGCCTACTACCACTAAAGTGATACTGGAAAATTTCGCATTTGGGGGATTCGGGTCGGGCCATTGCCCTGTACTCTTCTCTCTGCGGTCCAGTTTGAACACGTTGCGAGGGGGCAAGATTGCGACGGTGGTATTCCAATTTTCCGGGTGGTTTCCCCGGCATAGGATTGCTATTGTTGCGTGCCGCCATTGGCATGACTTTTGTGATCCAAAGTTCTCCCGCCTTGCTTGAACCGCAAGGTTCCAACCCCGCCGGCTGGGCGCTTGATGCGCTTGTTTTCGTAGTTGGCGCATCGTTTATCTTAGGACTCTTAATGCCGCTGGCTGGTGCACTGTTAGCGCTGACCATCCTATCTTTTCGCCTCTGGCATCCCGCCTTTGATCCAGGCCTCTTAGATGCCCTGACTCTTAAAACGATGGTCACGGTTGTCGGCGTCGTTTTATTGGGTCCCGGAGCGTACTCGGCCGATGCTCACCTGTTCGGTCGCCGCAAGATCATCATCCCCCGCGCTACAAATTCCTAGGCGTTTCACTACCAGGTCGCTACTTCGTGGGGCGCTCCTGCCTGCGTTTCCCTCGGCCCTGGCTGGTTGCAGTCAGCGTTCGCCATATCCGAAAGTGGTACGAGATTCATTTCTAGTAGCGGTAGTTAAAAAACTGCTTATCTCAGGATGCGCCTTGCTATTCGAAAAAGGCATAGTGACTCCAGCGAACAACAGAAGGCTTATGAATTCGCTTCCGGAGGAAGAAATGTTGGAATCTGCGCACCACAACAACCCAGACGTTTCGGTTATTCATGATCAAGCTTTGCAGAACCTGATCGCGGCTGATCCGGGCAGCCATGAGCAGTCCAGAGTCATTGCACATATCATGGACGTTCTTCCGCAGCACATGTTCGTGCTGGAGTCGGACGCTACTCTTTCCTTCGTGAACCGCGCCGCGCGTGAGTACCTCGGCTCCGTTGAAGCTATATCGGGCGTCGAAGGGCTGGACAAAATCATTCATCCTGAGGATCTGGACTCCAGTCGTAATGCTTACAGGGACGCGAGCGCCCACAGGATCCCTGTGCAAGCGGAGGCGCGCGTTCGAAGCAAGGATGGGAGCTACCGCTGGTTCTTGCACCAACTGTTTCCGCTGTGTAACGAACACGGCCTGATCACACGCTGGTTTGGCATGCGGACCGACATTGAGGATCTTAAGCAGTCTGGAAGCCAGGCGGAGAGAGAAAACCTTGCGCTACGAGAACAGGTTGATGTGATCGCGATGTTTGAGGAGATCGTGGGGACATCGCCGCTCCTCAGAGCGGTTCTCGCACGCGTCGCGAAGGTAGCGGCCACGGACTCGACAGTTCTTATCACAGGAGAAACTGGAACCGGAAAAGAATTAATCGCCCGTGCCATTCATAAACGTTCCAATCGCTGCAACGGCCCTTTCGTCAGCATCAACTGTGCGGCCATTCCACGGGACCTGATCGCATCGGAACTATTCGGCCATGAGAAAGGTGCTTTTACAGGGGCGCTGCAGCGCCGCCTCGGCCGCTTTGAATTAGCCGCGGGAGGAACCTTGTTCCTGGACGAAATTGGAGAGCTGCCGGCTGAGACCCAAGTCGCCCTGCTGCGAGTTCTTCAGGAACGAGAATTTCAGCGAGTGGGCGGCAATCAAACGATTCGAACTGACGTACGAGTGATCGTGGCCACGCACCGCGATTTGCCGGCAGCTATTGCAGCTGGCACGTTTCGCAGTGACCTGTTCTTTCGTATCAATGTCTTTCCCATCGAAGTTCCCGCTTTGCGCGAGAGAAAAGAAGACATTCAACTGCTGGCTGAATACTTCATCGAGCGCTATGCCAGCAAGGCCGGAAAAACCATCAAACGGATTGATAGAAAGAGCTTGGAGCGGCTGCAATCCTACTCCTGGCCTGGCAACATCCGCGAGTTGCAGAATGTCATTGAGCGCTCTGTCATTCTATGTGAGACAGAGAACTTCTTCCTCGATCAAAGCTGGGTGAAGAACGAGGGTCGCGCTGTCCGGCCGCTATCGCATGAGATGGTCTCGCAGGAGAAGGAACTTATCGAAGCCGCGTTGTCGGAGTGTAAAGGCAAGGTCTTTGGACCGTCCGGAGCGGCGGTGAAACTTGGGTTGCCACCATCTACGCTTGATTCCAAGATTCGAGCGCTCCAAATCGACAAGCGGCGTTTCTATTCCAACTAAAGTCCTGTTTTCACACTTTGCATGTACCTGTAGTGGGCTGTTTTACACAAAACAGCCCATTTTCCATTGCGACCAGGGTGCACAGTTCAAATCCTTACCCCGGTGGCAGCTTTTTTCTGTTAATGAAGATAGAGTCTCTGGTCTTAGAGATTGTGCGACAACAAAGGTTTAATTCGTGCCGTCGCCGGCATTCACGCCGCTCATAGCCCGCCAAAGCTCCGAGCCTGTTGGTTCGCTTAGTGTTGAGTTCTCCTTCGCCACGTGAGCTTGGACAACATCACTCAGGTGAATGATTGCGGCCGCAGCGGTATCCTTGACTTCGATCTTGGAGTCACCAAGCGCTCGCTCGATGTCCGGCAGCCTGGCTGGATTTCCTCGCTTGGACAGAGCTTCCAGCGCGGCGACTTGCAACACCCACTTCGGGCTTTGAGCCTCTTTTACCAGAACAGCGTCGATACGAGTGTCCGGGTCTGTCGTCAGAGCAGAGATGAGCGCAGCCTTAGCAGCAGTCCCGGTCTTTCGATCCTTCATAATCGTTTGCACAGCTTCCCATCCTATGCCAGCAAACGGGGCATAGCCAATTCCCTCACTGAACCCCATCTCTGCGATCTGTTTGGGGTCGTGAATGACCTGCATTTCCTGAGCGATCATGCCCGAATTGTCCTTGCGTTCGCCGGTCAGCACCGCGTAATAAACCTGGTAACATGCCGGGTCATTCAGCAACCGTAAGGCATGTGCAGCGGCCATCACTACGGGCAATTGCTTATCATTTAGAGCTTTTTTCAATTCTGAATCTGCTTCCGAAGCATGCATCTGACCCAAAGCGGTCGCTGCCGCAGCCCGCACAGAGGCATTGGAATTTCTTAACGCTTTCTCAGCAAGTGCGATCGCATGCGGATCTTCGCGGATCAGGCCTAAGGCGCGGACAGCCGCCAGTGTCTGCGAGGTGCTCTTGCTCTGAACTCCGTCTTGCAAAACCGTCCATGCTTCGCTTACTCGCGACTGTGCAGTGCCTGCAGTACAGGTGACGAGGAGCGTTATAAAGTGTGCCAATAAGATCTTTCGCGTGTTCATGCCAAAGCGTGCTTTCATTTTGTGCTCCTAAAAACTCCGGGGGTTCGCGATTTCGGTTTTGCAAGATGCACGCCACCGGCCAATCGTGAAGGTCTGTAGATTCGGCATTTAGCAACTGCAACCGCCACGCTTCGTTCGGAAATCCACGAGAGTTCGCAAGGACAGCTGGAAAAAAGAGAGTGGCGCACTCCGTGCGCCACTTGTGTAGGTTTACTTACGGCCTGACGTTCTCGATCAGTATTGCGCCCAGTTGGTTCTTATCTACCTCGATTGCGATGCTGCGAGAACCGTCGATGGGATAGTAACCCCAGGCATCGGCTCCTGCATTGGTCACATCCAGACCGGTGATCATGAACAGGCCCTCCGAGCTGTTGGTAGTGGCATGGAGAGGCGCGTTCGTTACCTGATTAATGGCGGTGACATTGTAGTCGGTGAATCCGCTCCAGCTTCCTGCGCTGTCGATACTCACCGGGCCAGCGGCCGACCAAACCGGCTGGTTGCTGTTCACACTCGAAAAGCCGACAGCACCCAACGCATAACTGCCAGGATTTATTGCTGCGCTGGTCTGCAGATAGCCTGGCCCCGTCGTGGCTTGCGTCGGATCGATTCCCAACTCTAAGGCATTCCCATTTCCATCCAGGTAAAGCTGGAATTCGAATGGTGTCGACAGCGATGGAGTGATATTCGTGATGGTTAAGCGCCCATTCGCCCCGATGGCCCAGTTTCCGGATCGGATGCTGGGACCTCCAACAACGGTCAGGTCGTTGACAGCAATATTACCCGAGACGGTGCCATCAGCATTGAGACCGAAACCGCCAGCAAATGTGGCGATACCGTTTCCATCTGCTCCCACGGCGGTGTAGACATATGTCTTGCCAACGACGTTAGCAGCACTGAACTTCCCGGTATTCGAGCCCTGGCCAAGGGCCGTACCACCCAGGACGCCATTGAGCGCATCCGGCAAATCCTCGATCAGCTCAATCCGGTTAGTGCCAACGATGTAGCCACTCATTCCAAACTGTGGAACACCGGAAGCAGCGCTCGGACTCAGACTGATGGTGATTCGCCCAAATGAATCGGGCCCGCTAACCTCACCGGCGGCGAAGCTTTGAGCTTGGCCGACCGAACCGCCATCGTTGTAGTCCAAAATGCTTTCAGTTGTCGAAATCGTATTCCCGACGATATTGAGGATCCCTCCCATAACCAGAGGATTAGACGGATTCGCTCCATCCAAGCCGGACAGATTATAGGCGTACCCTTCTGACGGCATCGTTATGTCTGTCTGCAGATCTAGCGTGCCAGATGCGGAGGCAAAATCGTCAAACTCCGAGATAAGCACACGTGAACTGGAAACCTTGGAGCCATGAATTGTTACTATGCCATTTACCCCAACATTGGAATCAGCAGTAGCGAGAACAACTGCGATATTGCCATCACCGCTGGTATATAGACTGCTCTGAGAGGGGATGAAGCTGTCGCTTGCTCCGAGTGCCATATCAACAAAGTCCTGCTCACCTCCCGTTATCGTGCCGTTTTTCACTGTGAAGGCCCCAGCAATGTAGTACGGACTTCCACCATTGTTTACATCCTCGCCAGCCATATGGAAGACATACGTACCATCATTTAGTGCTGCCGGCGGAGGCTGAGGGTTGGTTGTGATAGTAATCGTCGTTGACACTGACTTTGTGCTGTCCGAGAGTGAAGTTGCGCTAACGATCACCGTTTTGCCAGTGGGGACTGCGGCTGGAGCCTTGAAACTGGTCATCGCACCGCTGGCAGTAGAACTGGGACTGAAGCTGCCGCATTGTGGGCTCCCGCACGTCACTGTCCAGGAAACCCCGGCTCCACGGCTGTCGTTGGTGACATCAGCGCTGAGAGTAGCAGTTTTGCTCGGCGCCAACGAACTCGGCGGCTGGGCTGCAAAGGCGACTGCAATGGGCTCCGGTGAATTTCCTCCCGAGCCACCGCCGCAAGCGGCGAGGCAAATTGCCAAAGCGAAGGTGCTAAAAAGAAGAATCATTCGACGCGGTTTCATTAGTTGCCTCCATTCAACTGGCTCTCGCCTTTGTGCAGCCGCGGAGCATTTTCGGATTGCGCACGCACGAGAAAGCCGTGCTCATTGCGGATGGTGACCTGCCGCCCGGAAATCTCCATCTGCCGGACGAGTAGATGATTTTGTTCGTTGGATACCTTTGAAATACCGACAACTCGAACCTGCTGGCCTGTGGCCAGGGTTTCCCGAACATCGTTGGGAACGTAAGGCCCCAAGTTGGCATCCGCCATGCCCTGCTCGGTTTTCACGAGGATGTGAATGCCCGTAGGCTGCGAATCTATCCTTTGAACAGTGCCGGCAACCGCAACATCATTATTTTGAGAAAGAGTTTGTGTGCGATGGTTATAAGTTAAGGTTGGCTGCTGCGAGTCGATCGCTTGTGCTATCGCTGAGCGGCAAAGAAGCCAACCGAGGCAGAAGGTAAAGAGTAACAGCTTATTTGCGGTCACTTTCTGTGTCCTCAGTGTCTTGAATTTTCGATCCTGCAAACGCCGGTTGTTTCAAGAGCCCGAACCCGGCGGCATTCACGACGTCCTGCACAAATGCAGCGCGGATTCCAAACCATAAACACTTACAAGTGCGATGCTTATGCACGATTGGCAAGCTCCACTCATTCGTGAATCAACGAGATTTCGGGAAATGATGATTGGCCGAATCAAAGCAACCGTTCGTTGCCTGGGAAAGGAAGAAAGTTTTCTTGGCAGTCCAGCGCCGAGGGTGGTGCGCAAGGGATCGCGCGAAGAAACAAAAGGTTTCAGACGCAATGAGGGATTCTTGGGGTCACTCGCTTGCAGGGTGTTTTTGCCATCTCTTTACGAGGTGCGCATATAATGCCTGCGGAGGTACGTTCCATGATGCGAACACTGTGCGTGGCAATCGTGTTATCGCTGACAAGTTGCGGACTTTTACAACCAGCGCAGGCTGCTCCTGCACAGCACTCATCCGATATTCACGGCCAAGCCAATGCCTCAGCGGACGAAGTCTGGAACGGCCTCATGGCCGGCAACAATCGATTCCTAGCCGGTAAACCTGAAGCGCGTGATCTGGTGCCGCTTCGGCGAAAGCTCGCTTCAGGGCAATCGCCTAAGGCAATCATCCTTTCCTGCTCCGACAGCCGGGTTGGCCCGGAGCTAATTTTTGACCAGAGTCTGGGCGATGTCTTTGTGGTGCGTACGGCAGGAAATGTGGCTGACGCTGTGGCACTGGGAAGTATCGAATATGCGGTGGATCACCTGCACAGCCCCTTACTGGTTGTACTTGGACACCAGAAATGTGGTGCTGTGAGTGCCGCATGTTCTGGTGAAAAGATGCCCAGCAAGAACCTGGACGCTATCGTGGAGAAGATTGGCCCTGCGGTAACTCAAGCCAAGACGCATGCCAGGCCAGACGATCTCCTCGAATCAGCAGTTAAAGAGAATGTTCATCGCAGCGCAGCAGATGTGCTCGCAAATAGCGACATCGTTCGCGACGCGGTGAAATCAGGTAAGCTTAGCGTAATCGAAGCAGAATACGAGCTTGACAGCGGCAAAGTTGTACGTCTTAATATGCCTGCCGACACTCGAAAATAGCGTCAAGTACGGCATGGTGATCGCAACGAGTTTGTTCACTGGGCTAGGTTCGGCCCTTTGAATCGACTTCCGCGACAGTCCACCATTAACCTCCTTTATTTGGTGCGCCGAACCAGCGCAACTATTGGGGACTTTCCTGCTTGGGGGCTTTGGGGGGCCTGCGCCTCCTCCCGTAGATTCGAAAATTTCCGACCGGGCTGCGAAACATTAAGTTCTTCGAAGAACTCACAACTTCAATGACTTGCAATTTGGACATCAGGATGCATCAGCCACGTGGACCAAGCGAGACTTGGAAATGAAATAAAGCAGGGAAAGGAGACAATATGCAATCGCGACTGATAAAGAGGTTCTGCTCGGCAGCGGCTTTGGCAGCAATCATGGCGGCTGCTCCGTTGCATGCAGGCGAAATTTCAGAAACAGAAGGAAACTCAACGCCTAACGTAGCGGTGAGAATGACGATTACCGCAAGTGTGGCAAGCGACAAACGTATGCCTGACCTCACTCCACAAGATATTGTTGTTAGCCAGGGCAAGGAACGCCTGAAGGTAAGCAATTTGGTTTCAGCTCAGGGAGAACGTGCCCGTCTGGATCTGTTCATTCTCATCGACGATGGCTGCGACCCTGGTGTGGGAATGCACCTCGACGACCTCAGAACATTCATCAACGCTCAGCCTTCAACGACTGCAATCGGGGTCGGATACATGAGCAATGCCACCGTCCAGGTCGTGCAGAATTTCACAACTGACCACCCTGCCGCTGCTAAGGCTTTGCGCTTGCCTATGGGTAATAGAGGCTCCTACGGCAGCCCCTATTTCTCGGTCATCGATCTGATGAAACGTTGGCCTGCCACCGAGAACCGACGCGAAGTACTGATGGTAACGGATGGAATTGATCGCCGACTCGGCATGTCCTGGCGCGGTTTGTCCATCATCCCGGATGTGGATTCAGCAGCCGAGCTAGCCATGCGGACGGGCACTATCATCCACACAATCTATGCCCCCGGTGCTGGGCGCCTGAGTCGCAACTATTGGGCTGCAACCAACGGGCAGATGGGCATTGCGAAGCTGTCGGACGTGAGTGGCGGCGAATCCTTCTTTCTGGGACTGCAGATGCCGGTTAGTTTCGCGCCTTATCTCGACAAGCTGCAGAAGATACTCGACAACCAGTATTTGTTGAGCTTTTCAGCCCAGCCGGGCAAGAAGGGACAACTCCAAAATGTAACCATCAGCACGGAAGTTGCAGGGGTAGAGTTCGCTTCTGCCGATGCGGTATGGGTCCCGGCAAGTAAGTGAAAGGTCACGACCAAGCTCGAGGGCTCTCTCTAGGAGAGCCCTCGTAGATCAAGAAGAAGGACTTCGCATGAAATTGTTCAGGGCTTATGAGATCAGGGAGTTGATGACCGAGCAGTTGATTAATGGCGATCAAGCAAGAACATCGGCGCCTAAGAAAACTGAGGAAATCCACAAATTCTATTGAGGAGAATGAGATATGAAAAAAGTCTGTGCCTTACTAATGCTAATTAATATGCTTGCTCTAACCGCCTTCGGGGAAAGCAAAGAAGACAAGCGCGTGGCCAACGCGGGAAGCGTGATGCAGGAAATTCTCAATATCCCGGACGACATTCCGCAAAGCGTGATCGACAAAGCTGACTGTGTTGTCGTTCTGCCTTCGGTCTTGAAGTTTGCACTCGGTCTTGGCGGAAGCTATGGAAGAGGTGTCATGACCTGCCGGGGTGGTGAAGACTTCAAAGGCCCATGGGGTGCTCCGACCATGATGGCCCTCGAAGGCGGAAGCTTTGGGCTTCAATTGGGCGGACAAGCGACCGATTTCGTTCTATTGCTGATGAGTCCTCGATCGGCCCACAGTATTCTTGGCAGTAAGGTAAAGCTGGGGGGAGATGTTTCCGCCGCAGCGGGGCCAGTCGGGCGTAACGCGTCGGCAGAAACGGACGCAACCCTGCGAGCCGAAATCCTTTCATATTCGCGGGCGCGTGGATTATTCGCGGGAATCTCTCTCTCTGGTTCGACCCTTCGCCCCGATAACGATGCCAACAAGAGGTTATACGGAAAACAAATTACCGCAAACGACATCGTGTTTAACAACAAGGTGACTGCCCCACCCTCGGCGAAACTACTGCTCGCTGAACTGACTAAGAAATCGCCGACGAATAAGTCGAACACTTAGACGGCAGATGCACTGATACGAAGCTGGTTGCTAAACAGTGGCCCACCGGAAAAACTCCCGGAGGGCCATTCCTTTCTGAAGTCACTTATCGATTTTCAGAGAATGATGTTGGAGTCCAGCGTAGATGCTGGCACGCCGAGGGCAACAGCACACCGGTGGAGTATCTATCTCAAATCCCTCGCCACGTAAGCATGTGACAGCACTCGGATATAGACATAAGCGTAAGCATTCCCGTCGCGAGAAAGATGCGGCGCTGCCACCCCACTGATGCCACCCGACAATCCAGTTCCGAATTCCTTCCATAACTCCATCTTGCCTGTGACGGTGTTCACCTTGTAGACCTTAACTGTTCTTCGGCCCAATTCGTTCAGGGTCGCGTAAACAGACAGGCCATCTGGCATCCAGCCGTTTACCACGTATCTTGGGTCAAGGTCGGGAATTATCTGCAAATCTTTGCCGCCCAGTGGCCAAACGCCAGTTCGGCCATCCGGCCCGCTCATGATCACCTTTGTGCCATCCGGAGAGATAAAGACTCCAGTGATTCCCTCTGGCGTAATAGCTTTAGAGTCGCCTGACTTTAAGTCGATCAGATAATCACGGGCGCCGTGCCCAGGTTCGACCGCAGTTGTCAGCAAACGATTGCCGTCCGGCAAGAACTCTGCCGTGCTATAGGTGATATTGTCGTGAGTCAGTTGTCGCGCTTCCCCTGCCCCGGTCGGTACCAGGCTTAGTGGGCCACCTTTTGCAGATTCTGTTACCACCCATTTGTTGTCAGGTGAAATCGCCAAGCCTACGCCTTCGCCGATGCGCACCGGAGGAGATCCGTCGGTATCGCGCAGGAACACGGTGTAATTGGGGCCGCCGCCGTCGGCTTCCTCCGTAAACAGAACTTTCTTGCCATCGCTGCTGATCTGGATATCGGTCGACCAGCCCAGCCATCCCAGTTCACGCTCTTCTGTCGACCCGGGAGGAACCCCGGAAATGTCAATTCTCTGCTGTTGTGCCACCACAAGCATCACACCATTCCGTATGTCTTCGGCCCACATGCCTCCGGGCACGTTGGCGATGGTGCGAAGCTTGCCGTCGAGAGTCACGCCCCGAAGGTTATCGGAGGAACCCGCATTGCAAGCGGAAAACCAGACCTCGTCAGACGCTGGCGACCAGACGATCCCCTCCACCGACGTCCAGCCGGAGGACAGCTTTTTTTCGTGCCCGTCCAAGCTGATCACAGCGACGGCGCCCCGGTCATCCCCGCCCGGAACCTCATGATCAGCGATTGCCACCCACTTGCCGTCGGGCGAAATCTTCGGCGTGCTGATCCAGTTGATGCAGTCGAACAGAACCTTTCCGATGGGATACTCCAGATGCCAATGGCGCGTCCCGGGAACAAAGACCGTGACCGCCATCTTCTCGCCGTCGGCCGACCAGTCGGCATCGCCGACATTCTCCAGCACCTCTCGCGGTGTTCCGCCGCTTAGGGGCAGGCGAGCGAGAGTGCCCGCTCGCGCAAATCCACCGAGATTAACTGTGTTGAGACGAATGGCCAGTTCACCGTTCTTTGAAACAGCCAGCAGATCGGCACCTGTAATGCCTAGGGGACGTGAACCATTATCGTCAGTCCGTGCCAGGTAAAGCTGGTTCTTGCTGTTCTCCCAGGAGGCGTTGTAAACAATGGTGCCATCTGGCGCAAATCGAGCATTCCCAATTTGCCCAGTGCGGAAGGTGATCTGCTGATACTCAGCTGGAGACGACGCGCTCGGGCCATGTCCCAGCCACCAGCCGAACCCAACCAAAAGGGCAGCAACTACAAGTGCCCCCGCGATCTGTACCAACTTGCTGTGCGAATCCCGAATCTCCGGCTGCACAGCCGTGGCCGGTGAACTCGACCGAGCAGCACCCGAGACGTCCGTCAGCGCTTCCAGATCGAAGGCAAGGTCGCGCGCTGACTGAAACCGTTGCCCGGGATTTTTTTCCAGGCAATGACGTATGATTCGCTCCAGACCTGGCGGTACACTGCGGATGGTTTCAGAAAGCTCAGGGGGATCCTCTTTCAGGATCGCACTCATCGTATCGGCGGCAGTTTCGCCGTGGAAGGCACGTTTGCCGGAGATCATCTCGTAAAGAATCACCCCGAAGGAAAACAGGTCAGAACGCTGGTCAGCCGTCTTCCCACGAACCTGTTCGGGCGACATGTAGCCTACCGTGCCCATCACCACTCCCGGTTCAGTCGCCGCTTGCACAGTGGCGGCATCGGCAGCGCCGCTCCCGTCGTCGGGCCGCGTGAGTTTGGCGAGACCAAAGTCCAGGATTTTTACGTGGTCATCCTCCGTGACAAATAAATTTTCCGGCTTCAAATCACGATGAATAATTCCCTTGTCATGCGCGGCTGCCAGTCCTCGCGCCGCTTGCAACGCGTAATCCACAGCTTTGCGGACCTGAATCGCCCCCATGCGCATCTTGTCGCGTAGAGTCTGGCCTTCCAGCAACTCGGAAACAATGTACGGTGCACCGTGCTCTTCACCGATGTCATACACCGACAGAATATTCGGATGATTGAGCCCAGCGGCGGCGCGGGCCTCCTGGACGAACCGCTGCAAGCGATCACGATCGGTAGAGAACGAGGCAGGTAGGACTTTAATCGCGACGGTGCGGCCCAGCCGCGCGTCACGAGCTCGGTATACCTCTCCCATGCCGCCTGCGCCGAGAGAATCCTGGATTTCGTATGGCCCGAGTTTCAGCCCTGGAGTGAGCATTGGGGAGAAGCGCCATTATATCGGATTCGAAAATTATCCCCACACTCCAAGACCTCCGTTTTTCTTGCAGTCCAGCTGATTTTCACAACGTCGCCGGACACACTTTGCGAGGCCGCCACGACAATCTCCGGCCGAATTTCTCAGCCGCGGTGGTTGAGAAATCCTCCCCAGGCTCACCTGAAACTAGGGACATCCAAATGCCCTAGGCGTGCAACTAAATATTTAGTTACCTTTTGATGCCTGCTGCGTCTAACTGTTTAGGAGTCAGAGCAACTTGCCCCCATCCAGATCCGTTACTTTGACCGAAGCTGAACTTCGCCTCATGGAAGTGTTATGGCAGCGAGGTTCCTCCACGGTTCAACAGGTCCTGGAAGCTCTCCCCAGAAAACCTGCGCTGGCCTACAACTCGGTGCTTACTACCATTCGTATCCTGGAGAAGAAAGGCTACCTCAAGCATGTGAAAGATGGTCGAGCCCATGTATACCGGCCGGTGGTCGAGAGGGAAGAGGCCACTCGCTCCGAGATCAGCCACCTGGCACAACGCTTCTTCAAGAACTCGCATGAGCTACTGGTGTTGAACATCTTGCAAGATGAGGGAATCAACGAGGAAGAACTGAGGCGCTTGCAGCAACTCTTGGCTGACCACGAGCGGAAAGGGAAGCAGGTATGAGCGGACAGGCGGCAGCATGGCTGGCCGAGCGCCTGTTGAACGGCGTACCCGCAGGAATCGTGGTCGCATTCGCGGCTTGGGTTCTGCTGCGTCTGCTGGCACGGAACAATTCCAGTGTGCGCTTTGCCGCCTGGTTCTCGGCATTGCTGGCAATCGGTGCAATACCCTTCGTCGGCAGCTCTAATGGCGAGCGTGCCGGCATCGGCAAGCCTGCGGCTTTTACCCTGCCAAGCTTGTGGGGAAGTGTTTTATTGGTGATCTGGGCGCTGATCGCAGGTGCCGCTTTCCTCAGGATCACTTTGAGCTTGTACCGGTTATTGAAGCTGCGGGCCGCGCAGAAACCGATTGCGCCGTTAGATCTCCACCCAATGTTGCAGCAAACCTTGAGCGAATTTTGCTCGTCACGAAAGGTGACTGTGGCAATCTCAGACCAGGTGCGGGTTCCGGCGGCCATCGGATTCCTGAAACCGATGATCGTGCTTCCCAAGTGGGCTGTCGCGGAACTCCCGCCGGAACAGTTGAATGCAATTTTGATTCACGAGTTAGCACACTTGGAGCGCTGGGACGATTGCACCAACCTGGCACAAAAAATAATCTCTGCGCTTTTCTTTTTTAATCCCGCCATCATCTGGATCGAGCGCACGCTTTCTGTGGAGCGGGAAATAGCGTGTGATGATGCGGTACTCGCCCGTACGGCAAATCCCCGAGCTTACGCCACGTGCTTGGTCGCTGTCGCCGAAAAGAGTTTCGTCCGGCGCGGAATGGCTCTGGCCCAGGCAGCGGTCGGTCGCATGCGGCAAACCTCCCGTCGCATCGCGCGCATATTAGACTCGCATCGTCCGCAGACGATTCGCAGCTGGAGCTCAGTTTTCGCCTTGGTGACGATATTTTCCGTCGCGGCAATCGTGGGGGTGTCCCGCGCGCCAGAGCTGATCGCTTTCCAGCAGCCGGCAGCCTTGTCGCTCGCAACGCGCTTGCCGGTTGCCAGTATTGAGAAGCCGCCTCAGGCCCTGCTGATCCCGACAAGCTTTAACCCAAAGACGATGGAAACGGCTATGGTGAAAACGCCGCGCAAGCTGGCTCGTTCGCGGGTCGTCGCTCCGATGGCAGTTGAGTCTAGGGTCGAGCCTATGCCGATGCTGGTTCAAACCTCCGCCTTTACTAAGGACGAGTTCACGGCCCAAACAGTGCTGGTGATTATGCAGTCGGGCGGAGCCTACTCGTCAGGTTCCTGGACCGTGTGCGTCTGGCGTGTAACTTTTGTGAACCATCAGCACGTTCCGCTGGAAGCCAGGCTTCCCGCGAGGTCAACCTAGGCAAAAATTTTTGCAAGATAGAACTAAATAATTAGTTATTCAGAAAGGAAAACATGAATCACTGGATCACCCAAACTCGCAACCTCCTTGGACGCCGATTGGCAGTCTCCGCCATGGCCATCGTCGCGCTCGCATCATTGACCGCGTATGAAACCATCAAACCCGTCCACGCCACGGCGGCGGTCGCCGCCGCCGCGGCGCCGCTCGATGAGAACAGCGTCAGCCCGTTGCTTTCTCTCGATCGCGCCATGGAAACTCTCGCTGCGCGCGTGACACCCGCCATTGTCAACGTTGCAGTCACCTCCAAAACCAAGCCGGATCTTGCCGAAGGCCCGATGCCCGACGACGCGCAGAATTTCTTCGGACAATTTTTCGGCCAGCAGATGCCGCACATGCAGCCGCAGCCGCAGATCGAACACGGAATCGGCTCGGGCGTCATCATTTCACCTGACGGTTATATCGTGACCAACCGCCACGTTATTGATGGCGCCGTCGATATCCGCGTAACCATGACCGATCGCAAAATTCTTGCCGCCAAGCTCATCGGCTCTGATCCGCTGACCGATCTGGCAGTCATCAAGATTGACGGTCACGATCTGCCCAGCGTGCCGTGGGGCGATTCCACGGCGCTGCGTCCCGGCCAGACTGTGCTCGCCTTCGGCAATCCGTTTGGCTTTCGTTTCACAGTTACACGTGGAATTGTCAGTGCGCTCAACCGTCCGAATCCGTATTCTGACGATCCGCGCAAGCCCGGCGGCTTCATTCAAACCGACGCTGCCATCAACCAGGGAAATTCTGGCGGACCATTGGTGGATGCCCGTGGCGAAGTCGTTGGCATCAACACCTTCCTGATCTCGCCTTCCGGTGCGTTCTCAGGCATGGGCTTCGCGATTCCCGCGCAAATTGTTCGCCCAACCATTGAGACTTTGATCCGCGACGGCAAAGTCACTCATGGCTACATGGGAATCGGCATCACCGACGTGACTCCGGAAAACGCGAAGTTCTTCAATCTCACTGACGCGAACGGAGCGGTTGTAAGCCAGGTGGAACCGGATTCTCCGGCGGCGAAGGCTGGCTTGAAAACTGGCGACGTGATCACTGAGCTGAACGGCAAGAGAATCACCGACGCCAGCGACTTGCAGCTTGCCATCGGACAAATGAAGCCGGGAAGCACGATCAAACTCGGCCTGCTGCGTGATGGCAAGAGCATGACTTTACCAGTCACCCTTGAAGCCATGGGCAGCCGCGACAAAGAAGGAAATGAAGTCGCTGAAAATGCTCAAGGCAAAGCGCGCTGGGGACTTGGCTTGGCTGACGTCACTCCCGAAGTCCGCCAGGATCTGCAAGCGCCAGGCAACGTTCACGGAGCCGTCATCGAGCAGGTGAAGCCGGGCAGCCCGGCCGACGATGCCGGTCTGCGACGCGGCGATGTAATCACCCAGGTCAATCGCAAAGACGTGCAAACTGCTGCCGAAGCCAAAGACGCTCTCACCAGCGTAAAGAAGGGAGAAGATGCACTGGTGCTGATCTGGTCGAATGGCGGCAGCACCTTCCGCGTGCTGCATTCGCCCGGAGCGTAGACGCAGCTATCGATCTCAGGTGTCGAGACCAGTCTCTCCCCACGCCTCGGCGCCTTGAGTGAAGCGGGCCGGTTCACCTGTCGAACCGGCCCGTCTTAGATTCTTCACAACATGGGTCCCCGCCGCGGGTGGCCCGTCCTATCGCGCAGCGAAGGGCGGGGATTTCCGGCGGTCACCTCTGTGCACCACAATGGTGTATACTGGTGCCATGTCAGCATCCAAGCAAGTTCGCCGCAGCGTCACGCTTCCTCTACAGGTTGCCAAACAGGTGGACAGCATGGCCAAGCGCCGTCGCCTAAGCGACAACCGTGTCCTGGTCGAGCTGATCGAGGAAGGCATCGAGGCGCAGAAGAGAAAGGAAAAAGCATTTTTCGAACTGGCAAAACAGTTCCGCGCTGCCAAAGACCCGGAAGAGGTCAGGCGCCTGGGCGACAACCTCGGCCGCCTCGTCTTCGGTGAGTAATGCCCCAGATCGAGACCTGGTCGAGACTCCCGGCGGCCATCCGTGACCATCTGGTTGACCGTATGCGTGAACGCAGCATCACTCTCGACGATCTGAACCAGCTCCGGCTCTGGGTCGAATCAAGGCCCAACGTTCCTGACGGACCCTGGTACAAAGATTTCGGCTCCTTCAAGCTTTGCGGCGAGGGCAGGTACCCGAAAACGTTTCTGCTGGCAGGGCAGCCCGCCACTGGCCAAGAATTGTAGGCGGGTGGCCCAGGTCCGCGAGTGGGGTCAGCGAGCTAACTTGGGATCAAGCGAAGTTTCTGCCTTCGGGCCGGGTCCCATGTTTGCCAAAACCGGCCGGCTGCCCACCCTTCGCGGTTTTCGAGAGGTAAACACGTCACCCGCGGAACGGGCATTCCCCCGACGCACTCGCCAGGCAGCGGTGATAAACGGAAATTTCCGGACTGCACTTTCCATCCCGCGGACAAGCCATCAGGCACCACGCCTCGCGATAGATTTCGAAGCGCGACTTGCTCCCGGGATGCGGATTAAACCACAGCCCGACACCCCCATTCAGAGCCTCGATAGGGACCACATACCATGCATCCTCAGGCACAATGTAGGCCACGATGAAATCGATGTCTTCTTTTGTGTAGGTGGCGCGATTGCCGGCAGCTCTCATCTTGTAACCCCAGTTGAGGTGCGGCTTGGCGGACTTAACCTGTACCCGCCAGCAGCGCGGGCCGGCGTGCACAATGAAGTCAAATTGCGCGCTGTCTCCCCAGGGTTTGGCTACATCGAATCCAAAGTTCGTAGCCTTGCTAAGGAACGCCGCCTCAGCCGCTTCCCCTTGGCGCTTGCGCGTGTTCCGGCGAAACCCTCCGACCGCGCCGGCTGCACATGTCGATTTATTTTGTCTTTTCATGCTAAACAAAAAGGCGCGGCATCTCCGCGCCTGACTCTCTCCCTTGTTGTCATCCCGAGCCGCCCTCTTTTGGCGACGAGAGATCTGGGCGCGCGGTGCGACCGCCCCGCGTTTCTTATGAGCGAGGCGCAAAGCGCACGTTTCGCGCGCATCCCTATTAAACACAAAAGGCGCAGCCCACGGGCCGCGCCTTCAATTTCCCTCTCTACTTTCAGAATAGCAAAACGGATAGGGGTCTTATGACACGTTTCGGAATTTTATTTTCGGAATTGAATCAGCAGCTTGGGCGAAATTCGCCGCTTTTGGGGGCTTGACAGAGTCTTTTTCAGATCGGGAAATTTCGTTGCAGATTGAGAAAATTCCCAAAGTGGGAAGGGGGTGAGCAGTACTGCGACATTTTCGGGCGGGTGGCCCGTCCTATCGCGCAGCGAAGGGCGGGGTGGTGAACGGGCCAAAAACTGCAGATTCCTCGCACGCCTTCGCCGCGCCAGCGCGGCTCCAGGCGGGTCGGAATGACAAGGCTGAATCGCGGACAGGAATGTCCGCGCTGCACGAGCTGTCGAGCTGCGCTCGACCGGACAGCCGAGGGCGGCTGTCCCTACGCGTGCCGATGCTCGAGGCTAATCTTCCGAATAAATCAGGTGGGGTTCCATTTCGAGTGAGGCAGGTGTGCCGGCTTGGGCGGTGCTGCCGTAGTCGTAGCCCTTTTCAAAAGCTTTGAGGTTGATTTCGCGAAAGGCGGATGGAACGGAATCGGCGACGGCCTTGCGCACCGCGTCAGGTTCCAGAAGATGGGTTACGGCGGTAAAGAATCCCACCATCACGGAATTCAGCACCATGCGCTTGCCCAGGTCTTCGGCCATACGGGTGGCGGGCACGCTGTAAACTTTGATTTCTCCTTTGAGTTGATCGACGCGCACCAGATCCTGCTCAACAATCAGAATGCCGCCATCTTTTAATTCCGGGACAAAGCGCGAATAGGCTTCCTGCGACATGACCACCAGAATGTCAGGGCTGGTCACATAGGGATACAACACCGGCGAATCGGAAAGAACCAGTTGCGCGCTGCAGGCGCCGCCGCGGGCTTCCGGACCGAAGTTTTGCGTCATGGTGGCGTAAGCGTTCTGATAAATAGACGCCGCCTTGCCCAGCACAACGGCGGAAAGAATTACGCCCTGGCCGCCGAAGCCTGCGATGCGAATTTCGGTCAGCTGCATACCATCTCCGGGCTCTGCACGTAGCGCTCGCCGAGTGATTCGGTGAATTGGGTTCGCATCATGCTCTGATAATCAGGGCGGTCGCGATCCACGAACTTTCCGACGATGATTTCGCCGGTCATGCTCAGGCCAACTTCGCTGGTGGGTGCGCCGTGGCGCACTTTGCTTTTCTCTTTGTAGTACTTCATGGTGTCTAGCCCGTCGCCCAATTTATTGCGGCGCTGATAGAGCGTAGGACAAGGCGAGATCACCTCAATAAATGAAAATCCGTTTTTCTGGAAGGCTTCGCTCATGGCGCGGGCGAGTTGGCGGACGTGGAAGGTTGTCCAGCGAGCGACGTAGACTGCACCGGCGGCTTCCACCAGATGCGGCAGGTTGAACGATGGCTCGAACACGCCGTAAGGATTGGTAGAGGTGATGGAGTGCTCGGGCGTGGTGGGTGCCGTCTGGCCGCCCGTCATCGCGTAGGTGAGATTGTTGACGCAAATCACTTTCAGATCGATATTGCGGCGCGCGGCGTGAATGAGATGATTGCCGCCGATCGCGGAGAGATCGCCGTCTCCCGAGTACACCACCACATTCAACTTGGGATTCGCCAGCTTCAATCCGGTGGCAAAGGGAATGGCGCGGCCATGCGTGGTGTGGAACGAATCCAGCTTCACGTATCCGGCGACCCGCCCGGTACAACCGATTCCTGAGACCAAGGCGAGCGATTGCAAGTCAACCTTCGATTCGATCAGAGCTCTGGCGAAGCAGTTCACGGTGGTTCCGATGCCGCATCCGGGGCACCAAATGTGGGGCATGCGATCGCTGCGTAGAAACGGCTCGACCGGATTTACGAAGTCGTTCATTGGGCGGCCTCGGTGATGACTTTCAAAATGTCTTGCGGATTGTGGACTCCGCCGCCGGCGTGAGGCACAGAGAAAGTTTTCGCCTGACCCGCGGCGGCTCGTTCCACTTCGCGCACCATCTGCCCGAGATTTAGTTCCGGAACCACAAACGCTTTCACTCGCGTCGCGATTTCCGCAATTGTTCTGTCCGGGAAAGGCCAGGCGGTGATCAGACGCAGCTTGCCCACGCGCAAGCCGCGTTGCCGCGCGATGTCAATGGCACGTTGCGCGACCCGCGACGTGATTCCGTAGGAGACAACCACGACATCGGCATCTTCAAGTTGATCTTGCTCGAACAGCGCGATACGGTCGGCTGCAGCCTCCACTTTATTTTTCAGGCGCCGCACCAGTTTGTCCTGGGCCTGCGGCGTCATATTCGGATAGCCACGCTCGTCATGGGTTAACCCGGTCACGTGGAAGTTGTAACCCTCCCCGGCATGCGCAATCTGCGGAACCATGTCACCGTTAGTTTCATACGGCAGATAATCGTCGACTGATTTGTGGGTGTACTTGCGCGGCACGATTTCGATCTGGTCGGCTGGCGGGATCACTACTTTCTCCGTCATGTGCCCGACCACCTCATCCATTAAGAAGATCACCGGCACGCGAAATTCTTCCGCCAGATTGAACGCCTTAATGGTGAGGTCGAAGCACTCCTGGGGAGAATTGGGGCAGAGAGCGATGATTGCGTAATCACCGTGTGATCCCCAGCGTGCTTGCTGCATATCTGCCTGGGCAGGCAACGTAGGCAGACCGGTGGAGGGCCCGCCTCGCTGCACGTCTACGAACACGCATGGGGTTTCAGTCATCGCCGCATAACCGATGTGCTCCATCATTAAACTGAAGCCGGGGCCGGAGGT
>Ga0187782_10000220_pt1 | contig 36240 bp, 24 predicted proteins | sample 0715_SJ02_MP15_2_FD_132454 | JGI IMG/M metagenome (GOLD analysis project Ga0187782, IMG submission 132454) | Tropical peat soil microbial communities from peatlands in Department of Meta, Colombia - 0715_SJ02_MP15_20_MG | ecosystem: Environmental > Terrestrial > Soil > Wetlands > Peat | place... | reverse complement strand
TTGTCGAGATCGGCTTCGCCCAGCAGCACGCCGATGACGCTATTCTTGAAGCGCGCCCACTCGGAGAGATTCAGCTCGAGCGTACGGAAGCGGTCGGTGAAGTGGATCGTGTCGACGACAGTCCCCGCCTGGTTCGAGAATCCGTTGGCCTTGACGATGTTCATGCCCCACGCGGCCAGCGCGCCGGTGAGCGTGGCGAACAGGAATGGTCGGTCGGTGGTCACCAGCGTCAGCTCGTACCAGTGACGGCCGCGCTTCAGCTCGACCTGCACGGGATCAAGGCCCAGGGCGTCGGCCATCTGCATGTGGCGCATGACTTCTTCGGCGGTGTGCACGAGCAGATAGCGCTGCGGGAATCCTTCAAGAAATTCCTTGAACCTGCTGCTGGTGACCGGGGCGAGGGAGCGCAGACGCGCCAGCTTTTCGTCGTTCGCGCCGGCGTGCACACGATGGTCGGCGCTGCGGTTCAGATAATTTTCGGCGGCCATGTAAAGCTGCCAGACGTTTTCCGCCTTCCACGGCGTAAGCGCTTCGGGATTCACCGCTTTAATGTCGGCGTAGGTGAGCAGCGTTAGCATTTTCAGGCGCTCGGGCGTGCCCATCTTTTCGGCGAAAGCGGCGACGGTCGAGTGATCGAAAATGTCGCGTCGCAAGGCGGCCGAGAGCTCGAGATGGTTGGCGATGAGGAACAGAACCTCGGCGCGCTCTTTGGGATCGACGTCGAGGCGATCCATGGCCCGGTTGGCGATTTCGAGGCTGGCTTCGACGTGGTTGCCGCCGGGAATGCCTTTGCCGGTGTCGTGTAGCAATAGCGCGAGGTAGAGCAGTTCGGGATCTTCGAGCTCGCTGAGGAGTTCAGCGTAGCGCCTGTCCCACTCCGATTGCGATTGCTTCAGGCGATGCAAGCATTCGATCGCGAGGAAGGAATGCTCATCGACGGTGAAACGATGGTAGAAATCGCGCACGACGAGTGAGTCGGTGAGTTTCAGCTCCGGCAAGAGCAAAGTCAGCAGCCGGAGGGAATGCATGGCGCGCAGGGCATCGGCGGCGAAGGGTTGCAGCAAGGTTTCCTGCAGGTAGAGCCAGAGTTCCGCGCCTTGCGGAGGAGTGGCGGCGAGGGCGGGAAGCGCCTGTTCGATCCGGTGTTCAGTGGTGGCGCTGAGTTTCAGGCCGTGATGCGCCATGAAGTGAAAAAGGCGGAGCAGCACCTCCGGGTCCTGCAAGCCGGAGGGTTGCTGCAAGAAAATGAGGCCCTCGACGACGGAAAAATCGGTGGTGGTGAGCCGCGAGCGCCAGCTCTGCAGCTGGCGATAGAGGGCCGAGCGGGCTTCCGGGATTTCTTCCATCAACTGGGTGACCGTGCGCTGCACGGCACGCGCGTGGCCGAAATAAATGCGCATCCAGTCGGCGGCGGTGAGGGCATCGCCTTCCGCCGACTCAGTGCGCTCGCCGATTTGAACACCGATCTTGCGGGCGGCGGCTTCATCCTGGGACTCCCAACTCAGCGTGTTGTCGTCGCGGCCGTAGCGGAAATGAAGGAAGCAGCGGGCCGACATCAGGAAATCCAGCGCGGCTTGCAGCTGCTTGCGCACGGGCGCGCGCAGCGGGCTGGCATCGGGCCAGTCGTGCAGCTTGTCGATGGCGGAGATCAGCGCGAGCCAGTTGGCGACGTTGCAGTCGCGCAACCCGCCTGGGGCTTCTTTCAGGTTGGGTTCCAGGTGATAGAGAGTCAGTCCATGTTTGGTGTGGCGAACGCGGGTGACCTCGGCGAGCCCGTGCAACAGGGCTTTGGCATCGCGCATGACGACTTTGGGAATCACCTTGTCATGCAGACGCGAGAACAGATCGCGATCACCGGCGAGATAGCGGCAATCCAGAAGAGAAATCGTGAACTCGGTGTTGTTGGCATCGTAGCGGTCGCATTCGGCGAGAGTGCGCGACGCCGGGCTGAGCTTGAGGCGCAAGTCCCACAGTTCCTGCGAAAATCTGCGAACGTGATCCTTGAAGGCTTGTTCGGCATCGCGATCGGCGAAGAGAAAAAGGATGTCGATATCCGAATAAGGAAACAGCCAGCCGCGGCCGAAGCCTCCGGTGGCGACGAGGGTGAAGTTGGAGGGTTGAGCGTCGTCGGGGGAAACGACTTCACGCCAGAGACGGAAGAGGATGCTTTCAATCAGTTGCGTGCGGCGCGCCACAGCGGCGCGGCCGTCGCCGGTGGCTTCGAACTCTTTCTGGATGTGGGCCGATTCTTCCTGAAGGGAGCCGCGCAGTTCGCCGATGAGTGAGGAGGCGGCCATCATGGCAGGCTCAGGGCGTTCGGACTATAGCGCTCCCTCGCCGCGTTCGTCGTTGCGGATGCGGATGGCTTCCTCCACGCGTGAGAGAAAGATCTTGCCGTCGCCGATTTTTCCGGTGCGGGCGGCGCTGAGAATGGCGTTGACGGCCTTGTCGACCAGGACGTCGGCGAGGACCATTTCCAGCTTGGTCTTGGGGATGAGATCGACGCTGTATTCGCGGCCGCGGTAAACCTCGGTGTGGCCCTTCTGCCGGCCATGGCCGCGGACTTCGAGGACCGTCATGCCTTCGACGCAGACTTCCTGCAGCGCAGATTTCACGGCTTCCAGCTTGGAGTTTTGAATGATGGCTTCGATCTTGGTCATGATGTTTTCAAATCCTGTGGGAAGAAATCTATGCCGGAGTTTCCCAATAATACCCTTCTTCGCCGTGCTGCGAGAGATCCAGGCCCTCGCCTTCCTCTTCCTCGGAGACGCGCAAGCCGATAGTCACATCCACCAGTTTCAAAATTACGAGTGTGCCGACAATCGCCAGCACCCATGCAATGGCGACTCCCACAAATTGATTCAGCAGTTGGTGGGCGTTGCCTTCGATCATCCCGGATGGAAGCGTTTTGCCCTGCTGATCTTTGAAAATCGGATTGACCACGCTCACAGCGAAGACGCCGGTGAGGAGGGCGCCCAGAGTTCCACCCGCGCCGTGAACGCCGAAGGCATCGAGCGAGTCGTCATAGCCGAAGATCGCCTTCACTTTCGCGACCATCCAGTAGCAGAAGACGCCAGCGAGCAGGCCGATCAGCAGGGCGGGCATGGGCTGGACGAATCCTGAAGCTGGAGTGATCGCGACCAAACCAGCAACTGCGCCGGAGATTCCGCCCAGCACGCTGGGCTTGCCGTTGCGAATCCACTCGGCTGCGGCCCAACCAATGGCGGCCGCGGCAGTGGCGAAATGAGTAGCCACGAAGGCGCTGGTGGCCAGGCTGCCGGCCGAGAGGGCGCTGCCGGCGTTGAAGCCGAACCAGCCGACCCACAGCAGACATGCGCCGATGAAACTGAGGACGACGCTATGCGGAAGCATAGGAACTTTGGGGTATCCGACGCGCTTGCCGAGATAGAGCGCGCAGACCAGCGCCGAAACTCCCGAAGTAATGTGGACCACGGTTCCGCCGGCAAAATCGAGCGTTGGGAAACGGCCACCAGCCGCGGCATTCAGCAGGCCGCCCTTGCCCCACACCATGTGCGCCATGGGATCGTAGACGAGGATCGACCACAGCACCATGAAGACGAGCATGGCGCTGAACTTCATGCGCTCGGCGAAGGCTCCCGCGATGAGCCCGGGCGTGATGATGGCGAACATGAGTTGGTAGACCATGAAGGTCTGCGCGGGGATCGTTGGGGCGTAGTCGGTGTCGGGCGCGGCCCCTACGCCATGCAGGAACAGATTCTGGAATCCTCCGATGAAACTGTTGCCCGGGCCGAACGAGAGACTGTAGCTGAAGAGTCCCCAAAGCACGGTGATGACAGCCATGAGGGCGAAGCTCTGCATCATGGTGCCGAGGACGTTTTTCTTGCGCACGAGTCCGCCGTAGAACAAAGCTAAGCCGGGGCCGGTCATCATCAGAACGAGCGCGGCGCTGGTCAGCATCCAGGCGTTGTCGGCGGAGCCTTTGGCGTCGGCGGCCTGTTGCTCGAGTTTGGCGAGACGGGCACTAGTGTCAGTTGAGGCTGGGTTGGTTTGGGCGCAAAGCGCGTGCGCGGAGATTAGAAATAAGAGAACGATTACCAGCATGGCGACCGGCGTTTTTCGGTTTAACACTTAGAAATGGCTCCCATGCGAAACGGGCTATTCACGTCAATCAGTGACGCCTCAATGTACCGTTCGCTCGGTCCTGGCGGAAATTGAAACTATTTATCGGGAGTATCAGGTTTTGTTATTGGCGGTGCGTTAGGGGGGACCTATTTTCCCTTTTCTTGCGGCGGCGCCGGTTGCGCAGGCTTCACAAACTTACCGTCATCGACGGGGACGTTCTGTTTGAGTTCACTGAGCTGAATTGTGAATCGTCCGGTGGGTCGGGCCAGGGTCCAACGATAAGGGATTTTGAGGCCATCGGCGTCGCGATAGTCGGCGTAATCGATTTGCGTGGGCATCAGCCCCAAAGCGGTATCGCCGTAGCGGACAAGGCGGAGAAGTAGTCCGGATTGCTGATCGAAATATAAGCGGATGGGCGGTTTGCCCGCGCGATTCCCCAAGACTTCATAAGTATCGCGATCACCAATTTTCTCGATGCGGTGCACGCGCATGTCGGTGAACATGGTTTTGAAATGCGTTGCCAGATGCAGGTCGGCATCGATGGAGGCGCCATCGAGATCGCTGCCGCGCATTTCGCGCAAGCGGCTGCCGGTCATGCCCAGCCATCCTTCTTGCCCGTTGAAGGCAGTGACGCTGTCGCCTTCGGGCATGTGGGTGAAGGAGATGCGCTTCTCCGGATCTTTGCAATAAATGTCGATGGGAAACGAGTTGTGGCCGAAGTCGATGGTGGCTTTCATGACGCGGCTGGTGACTTTGTCGACGGCGGCCGAGCCGCCGATGGCCTGCAGATATTTGTCGAGCAATTGTCCGGGGGTGGGGCCGGATTTTTCGGGTTCGACGCTGGGCAGAGCACTCAGGACAACTGGTGCGTCGCCAGTCATGACGGCAGGTATGGCTACCGGGATCGCTGCGCCGCGATGACAGGAATTGCAGGTGACCTGGCGGTGGCCATCAAAGTCGTCCCTGTTGATGGCGAACTCCATTTCCATCATCTTGCGGGCGGTTTGCTTGGGCTTCTTGTCGTCCTTTTCGAAGGCATCGGGGACGTGACAATAGCCGCACTCCACGCCGAGCGACGCGGCTATGAACTGCATGGTGGGAATGAACTGCTCAGCGGGAATTCCCTTGAGCACCTGGATGTTCTTGAATTGCTGCTCGGCGGTTCGAGAAGCGGGCACTTGATCGGTATGCGGTGTGGCAGAAGTTTGGGAGCGGCCGCTGCCGATTGTCAAACAGAACGCGGTGAGAAGCGCGCCGGACGAGAGTATACGAATGCGCTTGAGATCGGTCATGGAATTCTCTTCCCCAGAAAAAATCTGGTCTAACTGCTCAGGAGGTAGAAACCCACTCAAGGTTACCGAGGATAGGCAGTGCCCGCAAGTTGCTACCGATTTGCGGCGGGAGGCTTGGGCGGCTCACCATGCCGCTCGAAGAACTTCCATTTATCTATTGTGGCGGGAACTGCGACATCGAAGAACCCGACCATCATTTCGTCGGAAGTCTGATCTCCCCAAGTCACCATTTTTGTGGGATCGGGATTATGCGGATTGTTTTTCGAATTGTCATACCAAGCGATGGCGCGGAGCTTCGTGCCAGCCGGCAGCAGACGCGCCTGCGCCAGCTTGTAACTGAGCTGCCAGTGAAAGTGATAGTTCACGCGCAGCAAGACCTCGGAGCTGCCGTCGTCGTGGACGATATCGTATTCAAAACGCTTCCCGCGCAAATGCATGTGCGGAAACAGGCTGAGCAGGATGGCATCATGCGGAAGGGTGCCTTGCGCTTCGACGCGAAAATCGTTTGCGCCCGGAGGAATCAGCAAGGCGTGGTTGTTCAGCTGCAACGTAATCACGCGCTGTGTTGGCGGAGCTTTCGCGAAGACCAAACCGATGCTGGTTTGATCCTGATCGGCGGCGCCGTTGGCGGTGTAGTGCATCTGAAACACAAGGTCGGAACCTGCGGGAACGAACTTCGCCATGCCGTCGGGCCACTGATCGGGCGAACTGCCGGGGGCGTATACGAGCAGCAGGTCGCTGGTGGTTTCGTGGGCCTGGCGACGCTCCTCGGGGTCGCTCAGGGACGAGGCCGTGAATGGCTGGCCCACAGGTGCGTGCCGCAGCCAAGGCGAATCGGGAGGACGGATGTAGACGACTGCGTGGTGAACATGGGCCGGGCTCCCCGGACGGAATTCCGACATCTGCACCCAGCGCTCCTCAGCAAAATGCGTGGGCACGATTTCGTATGTATATTCCACTTCTCCGTTGGCAGGAATTGGAACCGGTTTCGGCATTTTCACGATGAGGTCGGGCTGGGGAATGTTCCATCCTTCTGTCCACCTGCGCGGTGGCGGCGAATCGTGGACGTCTCCGGCGGGAGCGCCGTTCCGCGCCCAGTTCGTGATCGTCGCGATCTGCTGATCGCTGAGCGAAGTGTCGTTGGCGAAGTGGCCGTAGCCGGGATCGGCGAACCACGGCGGCATCATTTTCATTTCGACGTCGTGGGCGATCGCGTCGGCCCAGAGGCTTGTCTGCTCATACCCCAGGAACGGCATGGGGGCGATCTCACCCGGCCGATGGCAGCTTTGGCAGTGGTCCTGGAGAATGGGCAGCACGTTCTTGTAGAAGGTCGGGGGGCCGGAAAAGTTTTGTGAAGACGCGTGCGCCAGGACGAGCGCAACGGCAATCAAAGCAAACACGCTGGCAGATTTCGGTCCCACAATTTGATTCTACAAGCGGGATTGCGCGTCCCGGGTCTTGTGCATTTCTTTCGGCATGGAACACGGCAAGTTACACACAAAAATGCTACTCTCAGAGGTTCATGTCGGCTTCAAACTCCAGCTTTGTCCGTGCCTGCCGGTCGCAATCCGTTGAGCGCACCCCCGTATGGTTCATGCGCCAGGCCGGACGCTACATGGCTGAGTACCGCGCCATCCGCAAGCAGCATTCACTGCTCGAAATTTGCAAGAAGCCGGCGCTCGCGGCTCAGGTCACGATTGAAGCCGCTGAGATTCTTGGCGTTGACGCCGCCATCATTTTTGCCGATCTGCTGTTGCCGCTGGAAGTGATGGGCTTGCCGTTTCATTTTTCGGCGGGCGAAGGTCCGGTGATCGAAAAGCCGGTGCGCAGCAAAGAAGACATCGGCAATCTGCGCACCGATCGCGGGGCAGAGCTTGGTTATGTGGCGGAAGCCGTAGCACTGGTAGCGAAACATTTTGCGGACCGCGTTCCGGTGATCGGATTCTGCGGCGCTCCGTTTACCCTGGCCAGCTACATGATCGAAGGCGGCGGGTCGCGCAACTACGTTCACGCCAAGAAAATGATGTACAACGCGCCCGCCGACTGGGACGCGCTGATGAGCAAGCTGGTCAGCGTGACCGTCGAGTATTCGGCCGAGCAGGTGCGCGCGGGAGCCGACGCCATTCAGATTTTCGATTCTTGGGTCGGGTGCCTCAGCGTGGAGGATTATCAACGCTACGTGCAGCCGCAGGTCACGGCGATGGTTGCGCGTCTCAAGAAAACCGGTGTGCCGATCATTTATTTCGGCACCGACAGCGCGACGTTGCTGCCTGCGATGAAAGAGACCGGCGCGGATGTCATCGGGCTCGACTGGCGCATTCCGCTGGATGAAGGCTGGGCGCGCATGGACCACGAAGTCGCGGTGCAGGGGAATCTGGATCCAGTTCTGCTGTTTGCCGGCTGGAAAGAGCTGAAGGCGCGGGCGGAAAATGTGCTGCAACGCGCGGCCGGACGGCCGGGGCACATTTTCAATCTTGGACATGGAATTCTGCAGGAAACGCCGGTGGAGAACGTGAAGAATCTGGCGAGATTTGTGCAGGAGTATTCCCTCTCCAGTTCTGCCGCGACGCCCCACAACAAGCGGAAGCCGAAAGCCGGAAGCCGGACTTCATGATTCGCATCGCCATCATCGGCGGAGGCACGTCCGGTCTTCCTGCAGCCTTCGAATTGGAAGAACGGCGGCGTGCGGGCGCGCAAGTCGAATACGTTCTTTATGAGGCGTCCTCGCGCTTCGGCGGCGTGCTGCGTACCGAGCACATTGACGGATGCGTGGTGGAAGCCGGGCCCGATTCGTTCGTCAGCGAAAAACCGTGGGCGGCCGATTTGTGCCGCGCTCTCGGAATTGGCGATCAACTGATCGGGTCGAACGACTCGGACCGCAAGACCTACATTTTGACTCGCGGACGCCTGATCGAAATGCCCGACGGGCTGATGTTCATGATCCCGACCAAAATTTTGCCGACCGGGCTGTCGCCGCTTTTTTCCTGGAAGACCAAGCTGCGCATGATGGGGGAACTGTTTCATCCGCCGCGCGCGGTCGATCGCGACGAATCAGTGGCGGAGTTTGTCGAGCGGCATTATGGCATGGAAATGGTCGATCGGCTGGCGGATCCGCTGCTTTCGGGCGTGTATGGAGGAGAATCCGCACGTCTGAGCGTGCGTGCGGTGCTGGCGCGGTTTGCCGAGATGGAGCGTTCGCACGGCAGCCTGGGGCGGGCCATGCTCGCGGCGCGCAGGAAGATGGGAAGCAGTTCGCGGAAGACGGCGCCGCCGCTGTTTACGTCGCTGCGCGACGGCATGGAGCACCTGGCGGAGACCGTCGTATCGCGGCTCACGCCGTCAGCTTTGATTGCCAACGCGCCAGTGCAGGCAATTCAATTCGAGGCAGGAGGCTGGGTGGTTTCGGCGGGAATGCAATCGGATCACTTTGACGCAGTGATGGTGGCCTTGCCGGCTCCGGCCGCGGCGCAGGTGCTGCGGCTTGCGAGTCCGGAGCTCTCGGCGGAACTTGCGGCGATCCGGTACAGCTCGTCGATCACCGTGGGGCTTGCGTATGGGCGGGAAGTGCGCGGGTCGCTTCCGCCCGGATTTGGGTTCCTTGTGCCGCGCAGCGAAGGCAGGCGCCTGCTGGCGGCGACGTTTGTGCACAACAAATTTCCGCATCGCGCGCCGGAAGATCGCGCCTTGCTGCGCTGCTTTTTCGCGGGCTCGAATGCAGAGAATGTCTGGGAGCTTTCCGACGATGAGATTGTAGGAATCGTGCGCAACGAACTGCAGCAGATTCTTGGCCCGCAGGTTCTCGGGTTGCGCAGCGAGCCGCTTTTCGCGCGAGTCTACAAATGGAAGTCCGCCATGGCGCAGTATGGCGTGGGACATTTGGAACGTTTAGAGCGGATCGAATTGCTGCGGCAGAGGCTGCCCAGACTGGCGCTCGCGGGAAATGCTTATCGCGGTATTGGCGTTCCAGATTGCGTGCGCTCGGGGCGGGAAGCGGCCAAGCAGCTGCTGCAATAGTTGCCGGGCTCGTCAGGCTGACACGGGGACGGCTGTCGTTTTTTGCGCTTGCTCCTTACGCAGCTTGGCTACGACGAGGCGAATCTCGTCATAGCTGATTTCTGGCGGCAGAGCGTCTTTTAGTGGCTTGAGCCATTCGAGCCCCCGCTTGGCGCACGCGGCCTCGATCACCGCATATCGATTGCGGTCGATCCAGTCGGGAGAAAACTCGATCAACCCAGCTTCCACCAGCGAAGCCACGGCACCGATAACAGTCGAAAGCTGGCGGCCGCGAATCTCCGCAATCTCTGCGAAATTCTTCCCGGCTTGCAAGAGCCGCAAGGTTTCCATTGCCGGAGCCGTTTTCTTTTCCTGTGCGGCCGCGGCCCGCGCACCGGCGCGAAAGCGTGCCAGCGCATCGAGCAGCTTCTGCCCGAACATTTCCGCTTTGCGTTCTCCGATGCCGGTGATCTGCCGCAGTTCCGCGAAGAACTTGGGCTTGCGGCGGCAAATTTCTTCGAGCGTGGAGTCGTGCATGACCATGAACGCTGCCATTCCGTGCTCTCGCGATTCAGCGCGGCGCCACTCGCGGAGGTACTCGCGCAGCTCGGCTTCTTCGCCGTCGGCGGGCGGAATTGCAGGTATCTCGGCCTGCGCGACGGGCACGTCGATGCGATACCTGCGCCGCTTCTTCGGTTCAGACACCACTGTCTGCGCGAGCCACGCTGGCGCCTGGCTACATACGTCGCAAGCGCCACACGCTGTCCACTTCGGAGTCTCGCCAAAATGCTGGCAAATCTGGCGGTGCCGGCATTTGCCCGACTCCACGAATTCGCGGATGATGTGATACCTCTGCCACGCGCGCTCGCGCTCCGCCGGGTCGAGAATCTGGTTGGCGAAGTAGCCCAGCAAGCCGGCATCTTTTTTCTGCCACAGCATGAGGCAGTCGGCGGGATCGCCGTCGCGGCCCGCGCGCCCGGCTTCCTGGTAGTACTGCTCGATGGACTTGGGAAGCGCCAGGTGAATGACCGCGCGCACCGTGGCCTTGTTGATGCCCAATCCGAACGCGATGGTTCCCACCAGAACGCGCACTTCGTCCGACATCCAACGTTCCTGATTGCGGCGCCGGTCTTCGTTTTGCATCTTGGCGTGATAGGCCACGGCGGCGATGCCCCGGTCGCCCAGATAATCGACGGTTTCTTCCACGCGGTTGATGGTAGGGGAGTAGACGATCACGTTGCCTTCGCCGTAGTGGCGCAGGCCGGCGAGCAGAAGATCGAGTTGGTCCCAGCTCTCGCATTCGCGGACGAAATACCGCAGATTCGATCGGTGGAAGCTGGCAATGTATTTATCGGGATTGCGCAATTGCAGCTGCGATAGGATGTCGTGCCGCACATGCCGCGTGGCACTGGCGGTGAAAGCCGCGATCGGACGATCGGGGAAGCTGCCGCGAAGTTTGCTGAGCTGGCGGTATTCGGGGCGGAATTCGTGACCCCATTCCGAGATGCAATGCGCTTCATCGATGGCAAAGAACGCGATGGGCACCTGCTGCAGCCAGACCAATGTGTCGGGCCGCTGTAAGCGTTCGGGCGACAAGTAGAGCAGACGGTATGCACCTTCACGTGCCTGCCGCATAACGCGGCTTTGATCTCCGCTGCTTAGCGTGCTGTTCAGAACCGCCGACGGAATCCCCATTTGCGCCAGCTGCGCCGACTGATCCTGCATCAAAGCGATCAGGGGAGAGATGACCACCGCGGTCTTTTCCGAGATAACTGCAGGAAGCTGGTAGCAGAGCGATTTGCCTCCGCCGGTCGGCATAACGACGCAGGTGTCGTGCCCGGCGAGAAGGCTCTTGACGACGCGTTCCTGCAGCGGCCGGAAGTAGCTGTATCCCCAGTAGCGGCGCAGCGGGGTCAACAGATCGACTTCGGTCGGCATGGGATCAGTATAGGGGCTGGACGGAACGACCAAGCGAGAATAGACCCCTGGGGTGCGAATCCAACTCCCAAAACAGAACACGATCAGGCGTCACGCTCGGGAGGGTTTCGGATACATCCGGCCGAATGCGATCCAAACGATAGCAATGACGGCAAAACAGAGCACGCTACCTTCCGGGCCGACCGAGCCTCCGCTCAGCCACTCTGGGCCGCGTAAAGACGAACTCAGCAGGTGCCCGGGGGAAATTGTGCCACTGTCGGGCACGGAATAGAAGTACGTCTCTCCCCAATCCCACGCAGCATGAAAGCCGACGGCAAACCACAGATTGCCGGTGCGACGAAGGGTCAGGCAAAAGAAAAATCCGATGCCGGCCGCGGCAAGCAGGCCCGTCCAATGTTCTCCGCCGTTGCGCAGGTGAAACAGCCCGAAGGCGCAGGAAAGCGCCACAGCGGCAGGCCAAAACCCGATTCCGCGAGCCAGCGTGAATTGCGAGTAGCCGCGCAGAAGAAATTCTTCGAATAGTCCGACGAGCAGAAACATCGCCGCCCAGAACATGGCGAATCGCGCGAGCCGCGCCCCATGCAGGACGAGGTGGCCGAAGGCAAAGCAATGCAGTCCATACAGGGCCAGCATCAGGGCGCTGATCGCGCCGAAGCCCCAAAGTGTTCCGATCCACAACAGTCTGCCAAAAGCCTGTGCGTGCGGCAGACCGTAGGCTCCCCAGGGTCGCCTTTCTGCGTGCGCCAGAATCACCGCTGGAATTACCGCAGCAGCCAAGTCTCCGAATTCCTCGATCAGCATGGACCATAAACCGCCGGCACCTAAGTTGCGGCTCCATGCCAAGTCAGATGCGAAATGCTGCAGAGCGAAGAACGTGACGGCGTAGAAAGCGAATCCCCATCCCGGACGTAACCCGTCGGGGCCGAGAAACAAAGTTCTGACGTACGACGGCTGGGCGGCGGCGGCAAATTGCGGAGCAGGAGGCGCCCCGGGCGGAGAGCTCGGAGGTGGGTCGAGGTGGAGATCGCTCATAGCCGAACTGTCCCTCAAGTTCCTGCGGACCAAATTCCCGCAGGCCAAATTCCTTCGCACGCAATTCCTCCAAACATGGTAAAACACTTCGTTTCGAGTTTATGGGCCCATATTTCACGCGCGAGCGCTTCGGACGTTCGCAATTTCTGGCCGGAAGCCTGCTGCTGGCTTTTCTGGCACAGGCAATCTGGCTGGTTTATGCGGAACTGAGCGCAACGCAAGAGCCCAGCGCACAGGAAGCCATCCGCATCGGCGAGGGGTGGAAGCAGTGGCATGGAAAAGGCGTGGCCGGAGCCCCGATGCTGGAGCCGGCGCGGAATGCGATGGCCGATCCGTTCCTCAGCGATGAGAGCGGATTCGACACGGAACACTCGCCGCTGCTGTATTTGGTTTCAGCGGCGCCGCTGTTGGCCTGGCCGCGCGATTTCGATGCCGACTCGGCGAAGTACTGGCGGTGGCTTCCCCGGTTGCCCTTTCTAGCCTGCGGAGTGTTTCTCGGCGCATCACTCTGGTATGTAGCGCGGCGCCTTTGTGGAAATGCTGGAGGCCTGATCGCGCTGACCTTGTATGCGTTCTCTCCTTCGCTGATTCAGGCCAGCGCAGTGTGGCACGCGGAACCGGAGATCGTTGCGGCTTGGGGAGCGTTCGGGTCGATCTTCACTGCCATTGCCGTGGCGCACACGCTCTACGCCCCGCGGGAAGTGGTTCTGTGGAACTGGCGGAGGATCGTGCTGCTGGCCGTGTCGCTGGCGATAGCCGTTGGGGCACAGTTCTCGATGGTTGTTCTCATCCCGCTTGCGCTCGGGTTTCTGTTGTATGTGGCGCCGGTTCGGCTGCGAGCGGGAGTGGTCATCTGGATGGCCGCATGTTTGGTTGGAACTCTTTTGCTGTTTGGGATGTACTTCTTGCACTGGCACGCCTTCGCGGAAAGCATGGAACATGCGGCTTTCTGGGGAGCAACCTGGCGTGGGTTCGCCGTTCCTGGGCTTTACCAGCACGTCGCCATCGAGATCGGACGCGCCTGCCCGGCGCTGGCACTATTGATTCCTGTCGCTCTCGTGGCGTACGCGGCGTGGCCGAAAACACGCTACTTTGGCAATACTGCGCCGTTGCTGGTGGCCCTACTTTTCATTGTGCTGGCCATGGCACATCCGCATGATGGGGGATCGGGATTTCTGGTGGCGGCAATTCCGTTTATATTCATCTTTGTTTCCGGAATTTTGGCGGATTTGCTGGGGACAAGCTACCGGCCTTGGGTTCTGGCAAGCGTGGCTGCGTTGCTGGTGACCTACATTGCGCGAACGCTACTGGCTTTGCTACAGGTGCCACGAGGGTGAAGATTTAGGTGCGCGCTACAGTGCGATGTTCTGAGAGTTGCTGAACCAGAAAGTCCAAATAGTCGGCCATGCCCTCGCCGGTTTTTGCCGACAGACGAAAGATGCGCATTCCGGGCCGTACCGATTCGATGCTCTTGCGCGCAGCTTCCCAGTCGAATTCCGCGGCCTGGGCAAGTTCGTTCTTGGTAATCACGGCAACGTCGGCGCTGTTGAAGATGGTGGGATATTTTAGCGGTTTGTCCTCGCCTTCAGTCACCGACATCAGCACGAGGCGAAGACTTTCGCCGAGATCATAAGAGGAAGGACAGACCAGATTTCCCACGTTCTCGACAAACAGAAAATCGAGCTGCTGCAGATTCCAGTCGGCGAGCGCGTTTTGAACCATCGCAGCTTCGAGATGGCAGAGCGTGCCAGTCGTGATTTGCCGTACGGGAGCCTTGCTGCGCGAAAGGCGCACGGCATCGTTTTCCGTGGCCAAGTCGCCAACTAGTGCGGCCACGCGATAGCGCGGCTGGAGTTGCGTCAGCGTCTTCTCCAGAAAGGTCGTCTTGCCTGAGCCGGGGCTGGAAACAAGGCTTACGACGAAAACTCCAGCGGCGCGAAACTGCTCGCGCAACGCGCGCGCGATCACGTCGTTCTGCTTCAGCACATTGCGGCGGACTTCGACCAGACGCGGCTCACTCATGTGCGCACCCCCGACGATACATCCTGCTCTTCTTCTTCCTCAACTTCGAGCGCGAAGACTTCCAGTTCCTTGCCTTGGCGAACATCCATGGTTGGCGTGCCGCAGCCAGGGCAAGCGAACGACTGCACCGACGCCAGTGTTCGCGTGTCCTGACATTGCGGACAGAACACGGCGACAGGAATGTCTTCGATCAGCAGCTTCGAGCCGGCGAGCGGAGTATCCTGGCACGCCACTTCGTAGGAAAACAGCAGCGCATCCTTCACCACGCCGGAAAGCGCGCCCAGCTTGAGATGCACAGCGGTCACCTGCACCTGGCGGCGTTGTGCTTCCTCCGTGGCCGCTTCGACAATGCCCATTGCAATTGAGAGTTCGTGCATTTCTGCCGCCGTTGGTTTTCCTACTTCGTGAGCTGGCCAATAAAAACACCGTACGGATCAAGAGTTACGGTTTCGCCTTTGGCGGAAGACTTGCCCGTTGCGATCAGGCTCTGGGCCGAAGAGAAACCGTTTTTCTGTATATCGAACTTCACTTTCTGCTTCTCGCCCGACATGTTCAGCGCGACCAGAACCACCTGGTCTTTGTAGGCACGCAGGTAAGAGAGCACGTTGGGATCATTGTCGTTTACGGGAACGTAGTTGCCGTCGAGCAGGGCCTTGTTTGTGTGGCGCAGCTTGAGGACCTTGCGGTAAAACTCGAGAATCGAGTCAGGATCTTTCGACTCATCCGCCACGTTGTGCGTTTTCGCCGTCGGCGGTACGGGCAGCCACGGCTTAGCCTTGGAAAAGCCGCCGTTCTCGCTGGCATCCCATTGCATGGGTGTGCGCTCGCCATCGCGACCCTTTTCCTTGGGCCAGCCGGTGCGGCCGACTGGATCCCGCACGTCTTCCTTGTGAGTGGGCGGAGTCGTCTTCATGCCGATTTCCTCGCCGTAGTACATGATCGGCGTGCCCCGCAGGGTCAGATACAGGCCGGCCATGAGCTTGGCGATCTGATCATTGTGTTGCCCGTCGCCATAACGATCGTAGGAGCGAACGATATCGTGATTGCTGATAACGAATGTGGGCCAACCCGACGCGGAATCGACGGCAGCGATTTGCTTGCGAAAGTCCGCCGGCGAAAGCTTGTTGACCATGGTGAAGAGAAAATCCATAGGCAACTGCAGTTCGTTGTTGCCCTGCCCGTAGTAACGATTCAGTTCGGCGATGTCAGCCGTCCAGGTCTCGCCAATTAGAACCGCGCCGTATTCGTCTGCTCCCTTGCGCAATTCGCGGAGTACGTCGTGGACTTCGGGCAGCTTGGTGTTGTGAATTCGGTCTTGATTGGGATCGTGGTATGCGTTCTTGCCCGGCTGGACGGGGTTGTCGGCAAGGTTGGGGTCCTCAAAAAGTGTATCTACCGCATCGAGGCGAAATCCGGAAACGCCACGCTTGTACCACCAGCGGGGAATGTCGAACATGGCATCCTGAACGGCAGAGTTGCGCCAATTCAGATCGGGTTGCCCAGCGTAGAAAAAATGGTAATAGAACTGGCCGGTCGCAGGATCGAACTTCCAGGCTGAACCGCCAAATTCTGAGGTCCAATTATTGGGCGGCCGGCTCGAGCCTTTACCGTCGCGCCAGATATACCAGTCGCGATGCGCGGCGGTGCGTGAGGACTTGGAATCGAGGAACCAGGGATGCTGATCGGACGTGTGATTCACCACGAAATCGAGAATGATGTGAATGCCGCGCTTTTCGGCCTCGGAGGCGAGCCTGTCGAAGTCGTTCAGCGTTCCATACATGGGATCGATGTTTTCGTAGTCGGAGACGTCGTAGCCGAAATCGACCTGCGGAGAAGGAAAGCAAGGTGAGATCCAGATAGCGTCGACGCCGAGATCGTGCAGGTAGTCGAGCTTCGAGGTGATGCCGTTCAGGTCGCCGATTCCGTCGTTGTTGCTGTCAGCAAAGCTGCGGGGATAAATTTCATAGAAGACCGCATGCTGCCACCATTGATGACCTTCTTCATCAACTGGCTTGCCGCCGGTCTGAGACGAAGCAACAGCAGACAGAAATAGGCAGATGAACAGCACGATCCCGGACTTGCGCAGCGTCGTCATCGTTCCTCACAGGGGTTTGATCGCGTTGCCGCTTTGGCGTTGAGAATGAGTGTACCGCTTCTGCCCGCCGGAATGCTGCACTGGAGCCGCGATTTCCTCAGGGCTGCCCGAAATGAATCACCAATTGCTGGGTGACATAGGAGTCAGATTTGCCCTCAGGCATTTTAATCTCCAAGATTCCGATTTCGGTGACGGCTGCGCCGTCGACCGAGGAAATCTGTTCCGCATTCCAAGCATGAAGCCAGTAGCGGCCTCCGGCGAGTCCGGACAGTTGCAGTGTCAACTGCGTGCGTGCGGAATTCCAGGACTCGGAAAGGATGCGCAGGCCGCTGCTGGTGCTCCCGAGGAACGGCAATCCGCTGGAGAGCGACACTCCGAAATCATGTTTTACATGAACAACAACTGTGTTCTGCCCGCCATACACTGGGAAGCGTAGGGATACGTGCTGATCGTTTGCGTTAGCCAACGCTTTGAATGGTAAGGGCCGCCGGTTCATTTCAACGCTGACGACCTGCGCGCGCAGACTGAGCGCGGGAGAGAACTCGACCCAGCAGTCGCCGGGTCCGGTGCGAGTTGTTTCAAGAATGAGAGTGTCGGCGGACCTGTGGAATTGGAAGTTGACGCTGACCTGGCCGACGTGGACGTTGCGAATCGCATAAGAAGTCCAGTCAGCAGGGGTATGAGGCGCGAGCGTGATCTGCTGTTTTTCCGAATCGAGTTGCAGGCCAAACATTCCTCGCAGGATCGGACTGATCACCATGGCCGCCGACCATATCTGATGCGGTGAGCTGGTCGAGAGCGACTGGTAGTAGTCGCCGGACAAAACTTCCGTGAAATGGCCGAGGGCGCCCTCGAGAGCGAGCAGCGCGTTGGAACGAAGATTGAGATAAGCGGGAAAAGCGCGGTGATAGCGATACTCGGCCACCGATGACCATCCGGTGAAAAGCGGCCAGACTGCGCCGTAATGATAACCGGACCCGTCGTAAAGCTTCGACTCGCGAGAGATGATGCGCATGCCCCAGTCGGACTGGTGGTTTTCGGTGGCGAGCGCGGTGATGTTTTGATCGGCGTGATCGGCTTCGGCTAAGCCGAACCACATCGGCACGGTGGTGAGCACTGTGGTTTCATTCACGCGTTGGTTGTCTTTATTCAGCGCGAAGGCGTAGCTCTTGGTCTCGGGCGACCAGAAAGCTTGATCCAGAGCAGGCCTGCTGCGCTCAAACTCCACAGCCAGTTGCTTGCTGATGTCGTCCTTGCCCACCAACCGAGCCAGATTCGAGAGGGCGTGCAGCGCCTCCACCGCCAGTCCGGCCTGGTAATACTCGTTCTTGACCGGAAGCAGCGGTCCGCCTTCCACCCAGCCGTGACCGACGCCGGCGTTCTTCGCGAAGCCTTGGGAATCGTAGGTGGAGCGCAGAAACTGATATGCGCGCCACAGATTGTCCCATTTCTCGCGGGCAAACGCCACATCTCCGCTTTGCGCGACATAATCATCCATCGCGAGGATGAACAGCGGCGTCGCATCGGCCGAAACGTAGGCGTAGGGATAATCTTTGAACCACGGCACCAGGCTGGCGCTCTGCGAGATTTCGTGCGGAACCTTGCCGTCCTCGCGCTGATATTTGCTGATGAAGTTCAACGCCGTTCGCGTGGTGGAGTAGTCTCCCTCGGCATTGAGTGCAAAAGAAGTCCACAATGAATCGCGCCCAAAGAACCAGGCAAAGCCGGGGCGCTGGCTAGTACCGGAAGTGCGATATCCGGCGACCAAGCCGGAGCCAAGATAAGGATTGCTCACCAGGCCTTGCAACGTGCTGATGCGCGCCCAGTCGTAGGCCTGCTGCAGCTCGACGTCGGGCATTGCGAGGCTGACAGTCTTGCCGAGATAGGAGCGGTAGTAGTCGGCTGATTCCCGCATCGCGTCGGCGTGCGATGTTGCCAGATGATGGTAAGTCTTTGAAGCATCTTCGAGGCCATTGACCGAAGCGGCGATGATAAGTTCTTTTGTTTCTCTTCCCTTTTGTGTGACGCCTAGCCGCAGCGAATCCTCGTTGGACGAGGAATAGTTCGTTTCGTAGGCAAGATGGGCGCCCGTTGCGGTTGGTGAGCCCACGAGGGCCGCAAACTTCTTCGTTTCCTCTCCCAGCACAAACGCGTGTTCTGTCGCGTCCCAGCTCGCGTAGGTGCCGCCCAGAGCGGCAGGCCATTCCAGTTGAAAATCGCGGATGAAAGCGGCTTCGACTTCGAGCGGTTGTTCGGTTTCAATTTCGAGGAGAATGACCGCTCCCGCATCGTTCACCGGAACGCACAGAGTTTCGCGGACGCGAAATGAATCTCCGGCATAAAGAATCGACGCGGACTCCGGGTGCACGGTGAGAGTGCGTGCCAAACTCTCAGCGGGAAAAGCGCGACCGCCGGCATGGAAAATCAGGTGGAACTCGCGGAAAATTTTCAGCGGGTAAACCCAGGCCTCAAAGCGTCCGGCTTCGTTGCCGAAGAGCCCTGCGCGTGTGCCGACCACGGGGAGAAATTCCCAGGTGCGGATCGTGCGGGTCAGTTCCAGGGATTGTGATTGCTGTGCCATCGCCGAAACCCCGTAGCTCAAAATGCCGATGAGGAGTGCGCAGATCGTGCGCGGCGACGCTGCGAGGCCCATCCGGCAAGGGCGGGACCAGCGCGGGAAGCCAGTTCCGAATGAATTCGCTTGCGCATACGCTTGCAAAGTCGCGGCTCCCTTGCATATAAGAGTTGAGGGCGAATTCTAGCACGAGCCGGGTAAGCCAGGTAGCGATCTCTTGTTCCCTTCACGCCGCGTTTTCCTAAAGTCTCTCAGCCGTTCCGCACTGGTACTCTCGCTGGAGAGCGTGCTGCAGTTGGCGCGACCCCGATGGCTGTGGGCCAAGCCGCAGCTACAGCAGAAGCCTGCTGCGCAGGACAAACCGGCGGACCTTCGCTCGGATTTGGGCATCAGCTTCATCAATGTTGCCCGTGAGTCGGGACTCAACGCCAAAACTATCTTCGGCGGCGAACACAAGAACAAATATCTGCTCGAAACGACCGGCTGCGGAGTGGCCTTCTACGATTACGACAACGACGGCTGGCTCGATATTTTTCTCGTAAACGGCACGCGCCTTGAGGGTTTTCCCGCGGGCAGCGAGCCCACTTCTCATCTGTTCAAGAACAATCGCGACGGCACATTCACGGACGTGACGGCGAAAGCGGGAGTGGCGCACGCGGGTTGGGGCCAGGGATGCTGCGTCGGCGATTACGACAACGACGGCTGGGACGATCTTTTCGTCACGTACTTCGGCAAGAACGTTCTCTATCACAACAACGGCGACGGCACGTTCACTGACGTCAGCCAGAAGGCTGGCCTGGCTGGCAACGGCAAGCGATGGAACACAGGCTGCGCTTTTGTCGACTACGACCGCGACGGACGCCTGGATCTGTTTGTAGCCAACTATATCGACATGGATCTGGCGACGGCACCCGTGCCCGAATCCGGGCCGTGTCTGTACAAAAGTGTAATGGTGGCCTGCGGCCCGCCGGGTCTGCAAGGCGGGAAGAACATTCTTTATCACAATAACGGAGACGGAACGTTCACTGATGTTTCTGAGGGAGCGGGGATCTTCAGCGCCAACGGCACTTACGGATTGGGCGTACTGACCGCGGATTTTGACAACGATGGCTGGCCCGACATCTATGTGGCTGACGATTCGACCGCGAGCGCGCTCTACCAGAATAAGAAAAACGGAAAGTTTCAGGACATCGCCATCGAAGCCGGCTGCGCGCTGAGCCCCGATGGCAAGCCGCAGGCCGGCATGGGCGTGTCTGCGGGAGACTACGATCTGGACGGCAATCTCGACATCGTCAAGACAAACTTCGCCGGCGACACGCCTTCGTTGTATCACAACCAGGGCGGAGCGAATTTCGAGGACGCGACGTTTACTGCTGGGTTGGGTGCGCATACGCAATTTCTCGGCTGGGGTGTTGGCTTCTTCGATATGGATAACGACGGATGGCCCGATATTTTGATCTGCAACGGGCACGTGTATCCAGAAGTCGAGCAGTTGAAGACCGAGGCGGGTTACGCGCAGCGCAAACTGCTGTATCAGAACCTGCACAACGGACATTTCGCTGACATTTCGTTTCAGGCTGGGCCTGGGATTTCCGAGCCAAGCCCATCGCGCGGCGCGGCATTCGGCGATTTCGATAACGACGGAGACATCGACGTAGTTGTGAATACAGTCAACGATTACCCCCAGCTCTTGCGCTGCGATTCGAAACTCAACCACAACTGGATCAAGGTCCGCACCGTCGGAACCAAGTCGAACCGCAGCGGGATTGGCGCGCGGATCGCATGCGTTACGCATCTGCCGGGCGAAACCAAGCCGCATCGTCAGATCGATGAAGTCCGCAGCGGCGGAGGATACCTTTCGCAAAACGATTTAAGAGTTCACTTCGGGTTAGGAAAAGCGGAAAAAGTCGATGAGATCGAGATTCGCTGGCCAAGCGGACAGGTCGACACGCTGAAAGACCTAAAACCGAATCAGCTGATTTATGTGAAGGAAGGCGAGGGGATTACGCGGACGGTACAATTCCCTTCGAGCGCTAAGAAATAAGGCGCCGTCGCCGTGCTTTGATCATGGTTTCTTCTCCAGCGGCTCAGCCGGGCCTCCTGAACCCTCTTTCAGCGTGTAAATTTGATCGACCGGAAGATTTGTGAATCGTTCCGTCAGGCCGGTGGGCCAACGAACTTCCACCCACTCGATCTTGTCGGCTTTCCCAAGGCCGAAGTGCACTCGCATATCGCTGTTCGAAATGTAGCTCGACCCGCTGCGAACTTCATCGACCAGCGTGCGCGTTGCCGTCTTTACGCGAATGCGTGCCCCGATTCCGTCGCGATTCGATTTCGTTCCCACTGTGCGAAAGGCGATCCAGTGATTGCCGTTGCGAATCTGATTCACGAGCAGGCTGGGAGCGGCATTCATGTTGTTGATAACCGCCGAGATTCGCCCGTCGTTCCATAAATCCCCAACGGCAAGGCCCCGCGAAGATGCGAGGGTGGTGATGGCCGGGCCTGCTGACGAGGAAATGTCGCTGAACGTCCCATCACCGTTGTTGTGATACAAAATGCGCGGCTCCTTGTAGCTGCTGCCCAGGTGTTGACTGTCGACTTCTGGATAGACGTGGCCGTTGACGAGCAGCAAATCAGGCCAGCCGTCGTTGTCGAAGTCAAAAAACATCGTCCCCCAGCCTAAATACTGCGTGTACAGACCAAGTCCGGCAGCCGATGTCGCATCAGTGAAGGTGCCGTCTCCGTTGTTCTTGTAGAGCGTGGAAGTGTCGTCAGAAAAATTCGTTTTGAAAATATCCAGGTGGCCGTCGCCGTTGTAGTCGGCGACTGTCGAGCCCATGCCCGCCTGTTCGCGCCCGTCTTCGTTGAACGCCGCGCCCGCTACGGCGGCGACGTCGGTAAATGTGCCGTCGTGATTATTACGGTAAAGAATGCTGGGCGTGCTGTCGCAGGCGATGAAGATGTCGGGCCAGCCGTCTTCATCGAAATCGAGCGTGGAAACGCTGAAGGCGTAGTGGCCGTCGGTTTTGTCGATGTGCGCCTTCTTGGTGACGTCTTCAAACGTTCCGTCGCCACGGTTGTGGTAGAGGATGTTCTTCGCCCCAGCCAGACCGCGCGGCCCGCACATTACCGGCACGCCTTTCCAGATGCAGGTGGGCAGGTCCCCGGGCGAAGGAGCAGTGGACAGATCGAAATCCACATAGTTGGCGACCACCAGATCGAGATGGCCGTCGCGGTCATAGTCAACGAAAGCGCAACCCGTTCCCCAGGCCTTGCCCGAACCGGCCACGCCGGCTTTCTCCGCGACCTCGTGGAAGACGCCGTGATCGTTGTGGTACAGACGGTTCTTCCCGTAGTACGTAACGTAGAGATCTTCCCAGCCGTCGTTATCGTAGTCGCCGACGCAAACGCCCTGCCCCCAGCCGGTTCCGCTGAGGCCCGCTTGCACGGTCACGTCGGTAAAAGTGCCGTCGTGATTGTTGCGATAGAGACGGTTGGTGGGACCTTGCCCCGCCGGGAAACCTTCGAGCCGTGTGCCATTGACCAGAAAAATGTCGGGCCAGCCGTCGTTGTCATAATCGAAGATGGCGACGCCGTTGCCGGTCGTCTCGATGATGTACTTCTTGGTGTTAATGCCGCCAAAAATGTTCTGAGCAGTCAAGCCGGCTTTTTCGGCGATGTCGGTGAAAGTCGCAATCGGGGCAGGAGTTGGCGGCTTCGCCTGCTGCGCATCGAGTTCGGCAATCAACAGGACGCATCCGAGGAAGTGCAAGGCAAGTTCGCGCGCAACCGAGGAACACGGGAATCGCATGGGCCGTACTCGATGTTAGGGGCGCTCAAAGGAGTGGGTCAAGCAACAAAACCGGTCCGGGCTGTACAGCACAAAACATCCGACAAGCGGTTTGTCAATTTCTCTACAGATGCAGACAACTGGCGCAAAATGCTTTACCCTGACAGCTTATGAGTTCGACGCAGGCATCGGCGGTACTCTCTCCCACAGACCGTAGGTCCAATGGCGCGGACATCCTCGAACTGAGCGGCGTCCGCAAATGCTACGACGAGTTTGTCGCGGTAGACGATCTCTCCCTTCGCATTTCACCGGGAATCTACGGACTGCTCGGCCCCAACGGCGCAGGCAAGACCAGCACGATCCGCATGATCATGAGCATCATCGTGCCCGATGCCGGCAGCATTACCGTCTTTGGCGAGCCGCTCAACCGCGCCCACATGGACCTGTTTGGCTATCTGCCCGAAGAGCGCGGCCTGTACAAGAAAATGAAAGTTCTGGAGCATCTTGTCTTTCTTGCCCAGCTCAAAGGCCTGACCGCCACGGAAGCTACGACCCGCGCCCGCCGCTGGTGCGAACGATTCGAATTGACCGCATGGACCGAGAAAAAAGTCGAAGAGCTCTCGAAGGGTATGCAGCAGAAAGTGCAGTTCATCGCCACGATCCTGCACGATCCGCGGTTGATCGTCATGGACGAACCGTTCACCGGCCTCGACCCGGCGAACGCAGTCGGATTGAAAGACGTCATGCTGGAACTGGCCAAGCAAGGCAAAACCATCCTGTTTTCCACGCACCGCATGGATCAGGCAGAACGCCTGTGCCAATCGATTTGCCTGATCAATCACGGCAAGGCCGTCCTGGAAGGCGATTTGAATCAGATTAAGGCGAGATACGGACGAATCAACGTACAGATCCGGTACGAAGGCGATGCCCGGTTTTTGCAGGAAAACAGGCTGGTGCAGTCGTTCAACGATTATGGCAATTATGTGGAAGTGCGCCTGGCGCCAGGAGCCGACGCGCAGGAATTGTTGCGGCTGGCCTCGGCCAGCGCCAGGCTGAGCCGCTTCGAAGTGATGGAGCCTTCGCTGGAAGAGATCTTTATCGACGTGGTGGGCAAATCCAATGCGTAATATCTGGCTGATTCTCAAGCGCGAATATCTGCAGCGCGTGCGCACGCGCTCGTTTGTGGTGCTCACCGTGCTGCTCCCTGTCATCATGACGGCGTTCATGGCGCTCCCCGCGAAGATGGCTACCGTCGGCGAAAAGCCCACGCATATCGTGGTCGTAAGTTCATCGCCACGGGTAGGAGAGATGGTGCGGCAACAACTTCTGTTCCTGGCTACGCCGGCATTTTTTGATGAGGATGAAGAAGGCAGCCGCGCTACGAAGAAGGCCGAGGACAGATACACCATTGACCTGGACGGCAATGCCACTGAGGCGGAGAAAGCCACCCTCACCGGCAAGGTGAGCACGCGCGCGATCGACGGGTTCTTGTGGGCCACCGACGCTGCCATGGCGGATCGCAAAGTAGTTTGGACCAGCCGAGGCATGCTCGATTTTCCCGAGAGGACGCGGCTGAGCGAGGCGGTCAGTCGCGTCGCCGTGCAGAACGACCTCGCGGCCAACGGCATGAGTGCGCCGCAAGCCGAGCAGATGCTCAAGCCGGTCAAGCTGGAACCGGTCCGCATTGAAGGCGGCAAAGAAGCCAAGGGAAACGGAAATGGACGCCTGCTGGAAATCGTCGTCATGGTCATGTTGATTTACATGGCCGTGCTGTTCTATGGGATTTCGGTGATGCGCTCGGTGCTGGAAGAAAAGAATTCGCGCATCATGGAAGTCCTGCTCAGCTCGGCCTCTTCGACCGAACTGATGGCTGGCAAGCTGCTTGGCGTCGGGGCGGTAGGGCTGACGCAAATTCTCGTATGGGCGATTATGGCGGGCACGGTTGCCCTGCCCGCGCTGGCGGCGCAGCCTAACTTCGCCGATCTGCAGATTTCGCCGGGAGTGATCGTCGCCTTTGCGGTTTATTTTCTGCTCGGCTATCTGCTGTACAGCACGATGTACGCCGCCATCGGAGCGGTCACCACCACCGAGCAGGAGGGCCAGCAAATTCAGTTCATCATCGTGATTCCGCTGGTGATGTCGGTGTTCATGCTCATGCCGGCCATCCGCACGCCCGACTCGCCGGTTGTCTTCTGGATGTCGCTGATTCCCTTCTTTTCTCCGATTGTGATGTACGCGCGCATTGTGGTGCAAACGCCGCCCCTGTGGCAGATCGCCTTGTCGGTGATGCTGCTGGTGGGCACCATCTGGGGCTTGGTGGTCCTGTGCGCGCGCATCTACCGCATCGGCGTGCTGATCTATGGAAAACGCGCCACGGTGCCGGAAATCCTGAAGTGGTTGAAGTACGCCAAGGCGTGAGGTCCGCGCTCCCCCAAAATCCTCCCGTCATGTCATGCCGAGCGCGGATTGATCTTCGCGCGTAGAGCGATGATCAACCGCAGCATGCCCTGAGCGAAGTCGAAGGGGCGAAGCATCCCTACGCCTTCACCTGCGCCGCGGTGCTAGTGCGCGATTGTCGCCTCTGCTACCCCGACGTACTTGTCAGCGCCCCCGTAGTAGAGGAAATAGCCATCGCCACGTTGCACCATCCCCTCCACAAAAACCACGTTGGGCACTTGCCCAACTTTTTCCCAGTCTTTCTCGGGGCTAAAGACCGGCTCATCGCTCCGCCAAACCAGCTTGCGCGGATCGTTCTTGTCGAAAACCGCAATGCCGGTGCGATATACAAGATTGTCGTCGGCGCCGTTATAGATCAGGACAATTCCATCTGGCGTCACGATCGGCGGCGGGCCCGGTTCAGCGACTCGCGAATCAAAATGACCGGGACGAACCGGCAAAACCGGGGTTTGCGTAGCCTCGGACCAATGCAAAAGATCAACGGAATATGCCAAGCCGGCTTGGTCATTGTTGTCTGCGCTGGTACCCAGAAAGTACATCCAGTATTTCCCGTCGATTTTCTGCGGAACAATGGCGCCGGACTTTGTCCACTTCACGTTCCAGTTGCCTTTGTTGGCGGGGATGATGACGCCCTGGCGGTGCCAGTGGATCAGATCTTTCGAAGTGGCCAGACAGAGCTGTGCGTCTTTCTTGTTATAGCCGGTGTAAGTCAAGTAATAGGTGTCGCCGAACTGCACAAGGCGAGGATCTTCTACGCCGCCATCTTTTTCGTAGGCGGCAGACGGGCTAAGAACCGGCTGGTCGCGGCGGGTAAAGTGAATTCCGTCCCGGCTCTCGGCGTATCCCAGGCGCGAGGTGCCGTTCTTATCCTGAGCGCGGTAAAGCATGACGATCTTGCCGCCGCGCACGACGACTGCGGGATTGAACGTGCCGGCCGACTCCCACCTGTCGCCGCGCGGAGCAACAATGGGCGTCTGGGACAGGCGGCGCCAGGCATCGAATGGCAGATGCCCAGTTGGGGCGTTCACGGCGTTTTGCGCGAGCAGGGGAGCCGTCAATGCCAGCAGCAGCCCCTGCAGGCACCTGGAAGCAGGTAGGGACGGCCTCCTCCGCCGTCCAGCCGCGCAGCCGAGCACTTCGTTGGTCGGGCTGATTCTACGGATGTTTCGCACTGCTGTCATGGTCATGGGCAGCAATAAAAAACGGCAGGGCGACCCTGCCGCGATGCGTTGCAAATTGCCTTCCTTTACTTCTTATTGACAGCCTTTTTGAGTTCGGCCCCAGGGGTAAACTTTGCGACTTTGCGGGCGGCGATCTTGATGGTCGCGCCGGTTTGTGGGTTGCGGCCGTTGCGGGCCTTTCTCTGCGAAACCGAGAAGGTTCCGAAGCCTATCAACGCCACGCGGTCTCCTTTGCGGAGAGCAGAGGTGACGCTGTCGACGGCGGTATCAATGGCGGTGGTGGCCTGCGCCTTGCTGATTTCGCAGGCGCCTGCGATCTTGTCCACCAGATCGGCTTTGTTCATAGTTTCTCCTCGCAGGTCTCGTTCTTGCCCAGCCTGCACCGGGAGGGAGAAGTGGCTCGGGCTGAGTTGGGAAACCTGACCGCTCGTATTGTGCGCTCTCTGCGCAGAATGTCAACTGTGAAAATCCGCGCCGGAAGCCCGTTTCGCACCCCTAGGCCCAAAAAAGGACCATTTGAGGCGGGTTTTCTACCGGGGAGCAAGGTTTTCCTCCGCTCTCCACAGGCCGGTGGTCGCGTTCACAGGATGTACACAGGCAGCGAACGATTCTCACTTGCAGAAACGCGGCCTGCGGGTGCAAAGTCAAAACAGATATTTTTTTCTTGGAGTAAGAGATTGTTACCAGCGATTCAGGCTCCCGCGGAGGTTTGTCCTCAGTGCAACGGTACAGGGTGGAAGACGGCAACCGATAACTCCGGCAGCGGCGATCGGCGCGTTACGCGCTGCGATTGCCAGCTGCGGGCGAGACAGCAGTCTCTGTTGGCAGCGGCACGGATTCCGCGACGCTACGAGCATTGTGAGCTTGGGAACTACGATACCGATTTCCCCGGAGCCCACCCTTCGCTGGCGGACGCGCACTTCGTCGCGTCCCAATTCGCGCAGAAGTGCGATCCCCGCGGCGATAAAGGCCTGCTGATCATCGGCAGGATCGGAACGGGAAAGACCCATCTTGCGGTCGGAATCATGAAAGAGTTGATCCTGAACCGCGGGATTGCCTGTTTGTTCTACGACTATCGCGAACTGCTGAAGGAAATTCAGAACTCCTACAACGCAACCGTGCAGGCGACGGAACTCGACGTTCTCCGGCCGGTGTTTGAAACCGACGTCCTAGTGCTCGACGAACTGGGCGCGGTCAAACCCACCGATTGGGTGTGGGATACGGTGAGCCTCATCCTGAATACACGCTACAACGACAATCGGACTACCATCATCACTACGAATTTCGAAGACCAGCCGGCCGCAGGGGCTAACGGCACGCTGTCCCCGGCCAAGGCCGCGATGCGCGGTGAGACTCTGGGGGATCGCATCGGCGAACGAATGCGCTCCCGGCTGCACGAGATGTGCCGCATCATCACGCTCGACGGCGCCGACTTCCGCCAGAAGTTTCGCAGCGCCAGCTTCCGCTGACCGCGACCACGGAGACACGGAGGACCGCAAGCCTCTGCTGCGATTGCGTTGATCGGAATTTCTCCGTGTCTCCGTGCCTCCGTGGTGAATTCCCTCTAAAATCGACCTGTGCTGACTGAGCGGCTGGCATTTACACCCGAAATCGATGCCGACGTATTTTCCTCGGTCCCGGCCGCGCCGGCCGTGTTCCTCTTGCGCGCGGAGGATGCTCACGCCGAGCCCTACGTCAGCAAGACGGCTAATCTGCGGCGGCGTTTGCAGCGGCTGCTGGGTGTGGTCACCGAGAGCACGAAGAAGCTCAACCTTCGCCATCGCGTACGCGTCATCGAATATTCGCCAACTGGATCGGATTTCGAGTCCGGATTCCTGCTTTATCGCGCGCTGCGACAAGCCTTCCCCAAGACCTACCAAAACCGGCTGCGCTTTCGCTTCGCGCCGTTCGTCAAGTTTCATCTGGAAAACGAATATCCGCGGATGTCCATAACGACGCGGCTGGGCCGGCTGAATGGGCGATCGCTCTACTACGGCCCGTTCGTTTCGCGCGCGGTCGCCGAAAAATTCATGAACGACTCGCTCGACTTCTTCAAGATGCGGCGCTGCGTCGAAGATCTGCAGCCCGATCCGAAGTTTCCCGGCTGCATTTATTCTGAGATGAAAATGTGCCTCGCCCCCTGCTTCAAGGGATGCACGGATGAGGAGTACGCCTCGGAAGTGAGCCGGGTGCAGGCGTACTTCGATTCCGGCGGAAATTCCCTGCTGCGCCAATTCTCCGAGGAGCGCGAAGCCGCGTCGGCCAATCTGGCGTTTGAAAATGCGGCCGCGATCCATGCGCGTGTGGAAAAGCTGAAGCCGATCGTGAACCAGCTTCCCGAGATCGTGCAGCGGCTCGACCGCCTTTCCGCGCTCATGATCCAGCCCAGCCACATTGCGGGCTCGGTCGCTTTCTTTCGATTCGAGTCCGGACACGTGCAGGGACCGCTCGCGTTCAGCATTCAGCCCGCAGAGCACGCGAAATCGCAATCGATGGAAGCGCGAGTACAGGACGTGATGCAGTCGTTTCCGCCGACAAAGGCCAAATCTGCGATGGAGTCGATGGAGCACATCGCGCTGCTGAAGCGCTGGTATTACCGCGGCAGCCGGACCGGCGAAATCTTCATTGCCGATGAAAAGGGCGGACTACCCATGCGCCGCATCGTGCGCGGGATTTCGCGAGTTTTCCGGGGCGAAAAAGCGCAGGCGGAAAAAGCCCCGGTATCGGAACCTGCCCAAAATCCTTGATTCGCGTAAATCCGCGGCGAGAACGGTCTAGATATCCAGGTTCTTCACATCCAGCGCGTTTTCTTCGATGAACCTGCGCCGCGCTTCCACATCTTCGCCCATGAGCGTGGTGAAAATCGTTTCGCACTCGGCGATGTCTTCCAGCTTCACCGAGAGCAGCGTGCGGCGCTCCGGGTCCATCGTGGTTTCCCAGAGTTGCGGCGCGGTCATTTCGCCGAGACCTTTGTAGCGCTGGATGGAAAAATCCTTGCGGCCTTCGTTGATGACGTAATCGCGGAGGTCGCGCACGTTGGTCTTCTCGACCACTTCAATTTCTTTCGCGCGCTTCGCAGGCTTGAGCGCTTTCTTATCCCCTTTTTCTTCGCTTGATTCCGCCTCGCCCTCTGTGCCATCCACGTTCGAACTTGCTGCTTTGGCTACAGCTTCCACCACGAACGGCGGCTCCATATACGGCTCGATCTGCCGAAACTTGGAGATGAGCTGGCGGCATTCCGCGCTGGACGCCAGTTCCCAGTTGATGACATGTTCGGCGCCATGCTTATTGACGAAACTGATTTCCCACAAATTGTGCTCTTCGTCGAACTTCGCTTCGATCGTCTTGAAGCCTTCCTCTTTCTGCAGCTTCTTCAGCTCTCTTTCGAGGCGCTCGATTTTCTTTGGCGGCTCAGACTTCTGGCCTTCAAAGTCCGCGCGTTTCGCGAGATCGAGTTTCGGGATCAGTTCGGTCACGCGCTCGTTGCGCACTCGCTTGTCAACCTTCTCGAAGAATCCCAGATACTCGTCAAGCACGGTCATGAAACGAGCCAGGTCGCGGCCTTCGAGCTTGGCCGCGCCTTCGCCGTAGCGGATCGTCAAACCATCGGCCGCACGCTTCACCATGACTTTCACGAACTCGCGCTCGTCTTTGATGTACTGCTGCGACTTGCCCTTCTTCAGGGAGAACAGCGGCGGCTGCGCGATAAACACATTTCCGCGCTTGATCAACTCCTGCATGTGGCGAAAGAAGAATGTGAGCAGGAGCGTGCGGATGTGGCTTCCGTCCACGTCGGCGTCGGTCATCAGAATGATCTTGCCGTAACGGACCTTGGTGGGATCGAAGTCATCCTTGGCAATGCCGGTCCCCAATGCCGTGATCATGGCGCGGATCTCTTCATGCGCCAGCATCTTGTCGTAGCGCGCCTTTTCCACGTTAAGAATTTTTCCCTTGAGCGGCAGAATCGCCTGGAATCGGCGGTCGCGGCCCTGCTTGGCGGTCCCACCTGCCGATTCGCCCTCGACCAGAAACAGCTCGCAGCGATTGGGATCGCGTTCCGAGCAATCGGCGAGCTTGCCGGGCAAGCCGCCGGAATCCAGCGCTCCTTTGCGGCGCGTGAGATCGCGGGCCTTGCGGGCTGCTTCGCGTGCGCGTGCGGCTTCAATCGCCTTGTTGATGATCTTTTTCGCGACGGTCGAGTTCTGCTCGAAGAACGCGCCCAGGCGCTCGTTCACGAATGCCTGCACTACGCCGGCGATATCGGAATTCAGTTTGCCCTTGGTCTGGCCTTCAAACTGCGGCTGCGAGAGCTTCACGCTGATCACCGCGACCAGACCTTCACGCACGTCATCGCCGGTCAGGTTTTCTTTCACGTCCTTGAACAGGCCCATCTGTTGCCCGGCGTAGTTGATGGTGCGGGTGAGCGCCATGCGGAAGCCGGAGAGGTGCGTGCCGCCGTCGACCGTGTTGATGTTGTTCGCAAAGCTGAAAATCGTTTCCGAGTAGGCGTCGTTGTACTGCAGGCCGATTTCCATGTGCACGCCGCTGCGGTCGTCCTCCATGTAGATAGGCTTGTCGTGCAGCACTTGCTTGCCGCGATTGAGATGCTTGATAAACTCGGCGATGCCCCCGTTGTATTTGAATTCGGTGCGCTTCGCCTCGCCAGTTTTCGCATCGATAGTGCGCTCGTCGGTGAGCGTAATCAGCATTCCCTTGTTGAGGAACGCCAATTCGCGCAGCCGCTGCGCCAGCGTGTCGTAGTTGTACTCAGTGACGGTGAAGATGGAGCGGTCCGGCAGAAAATGGACTTTGGTTCCCGTCTTCACTTTTGCGACGCCGGTTTTCTTCAGCTTGCTGGTGGGCTCGCCCTTGGAATACGTCTGCTGCCAGGTCGCACCATCGCGCCAGATTTCGAGCTCTAACTCTTCACTGAGCGCATTCACGCACGACACCCCCACGCCGTGCAGCCCGCCGGAAACCTTGTAGGTGGAGGAATCGAATTTTCCCCCGGCATGCAGCTTGGTCATGACGACTTGCGCAGCGGAGACCTTCTCGCCCTCAATCTCCATGTCGTCGACGGGAATGCCGCGGCCGTCATCCACGACGGTAATGGAGTTGTCGTCGTGAATAGTGGCGTCGATTTTCGTGGCGAACCCTGCGAGAGCTTCGTCAACGGAATTGTCGACAACTTCGTAGACGAGATGATGCAGGCCGAGCTCGCCGGTCGAGCCGATGTACATGGCCGGACGCTTGCGCACAGCTTCCATCCCGCCCAGCACTTTGATCGACTCGGCAGTGTATTCGTGATTGCCGTTGCCGCCGTTCGCTGTGCTGATGGAAGTCACTTTGCCGTTCTTTGTCTTCGTTTCGACGATGGGAGTTTGAATTTCTTTGGTGGCCATTCCGCTCCGCGCCAATGCCGAACTTATCTCTGCTACGGTCTCGCTAACGCCTTGGAAATTTGGCTGGAAATTTCGTCGCAATCCGATCGAACCGAAGTCCGCAAAATCGACTTCAAGTTATTGAAATTGCTAATACTTAGGATCGTCGGCGACTGAAGAAATTATACCACAAGAGTGCCTGATCCTGGGGGCCCTCTTCAGGCACTGGCATCGAGGGAGTAACGCACGTTTAGGATTCGCCTAAGGTGGGCGAGTGTGATTCCCGACAGCGTCAAATAATCACGCCTTGGACGCTTGCTTCCATCCCCAGAGAGTCTCATTCCTCAGCTCGCAACAAGGCATCTGCCGTGAATCGAGCGAGGTCAGTGAACAGGGCCTCGGCGCCAGCTTCTTTTTCCTCGCGTGGTAACGCGAGGTGCTGTTCGACCCTCGCTTCCATCTGTTGCAGTGAGGAAGCGTCCACGGTTGCGGCCAGGGATTGAAACAGAAGGCGGTGGGCATGCTTGCGCTCCATGACCTCCAAGCCATCCAGAATCTGCCGATGCGCGGGCCCCTCCCAAATCGCCAGGATCATCGCCTCTCGCAGCCAGCGCTCAGCGCGATATTCGTGCAAGGTACCCATCCCGCCATGCACTTCCATCGCCCACTTGGCGGTTTGCACTGCGACTTCCGCGGTCCAGTATTTTGCCAGATGGGCAACCAGCCGGAACAGGTGATAGCGGTCAGAATACGGAGGCCGTTCCTGCCACACCTCGTTCAAGAGCACCACGGCCTTCCAAGCCAACTTTGAGGCTGCTTGGAGTTGCCGCAGCCGATCCTCAAATTGACGCCGCATCAACGGTTGTTCGATCAGGGGTTTGCCAAAGACGACCCGGCCTTGAGCAAATGCAGCCGCATCCGCCATCGCTCGTTGGGCAAGGCCCACGCTCCCCATGCTGTTCGCCACGCGGGATACGTTGAGGACTTCCAGAATGAGATAGATCCCATCTTCGGCCCGGCCGAGCAGCCAAGCCTCGCTGTCGCGCAATTCCACCTCTCCCGTCGGCACGGAGTGGGTTGCGATCTTGTCCTTGAGACGTCGAATGGAGTAGTTGAGCTGGCCATTACGGCCATATCTGGGAACGAGGAACAAAGCCAGCCCGCGCACGTTGCGGGCGCCGCCCTCGGGCCGTGCCGCCACGACGGCCAGATTCGCTCCGGCATTGCTGGCAAAATACTTGTCGCCGGTTAGCAGCCATTGAGTTCCGGCCGGGCGTGCCATGGTCTCAACCGTCGCACCCAGGTCAGAGCCGCCCTTGATCTCGGTCATCCAAGTTGCCCCTTGCCAAACCGCTTCGTCTTTCTGCAACAAACGCGGCAGAAAGCGCTCCTTCAGCTCAGCATCGCCGTATTTTGAGAGGGGCACGAGTGTGCTCAGCGAAACGGTATAAGGGCACGCCAGCCCGGGATCGTAAAACGACGTTACATAAATTCCCAGCGCAGCCGGAAAAACCGCATTTTCTTCGCACACACGCCAGATCAAGCCGGCCTGATAACCGTGTTTCAGCATCCTCCAATATTCGGGCGAGTACAAGATCTCATCCACTCGCGTCCCGGAAAGATCGAACATCCCGAGTGGCGGTGCACCTACACGATCGGTATGGTCAGAAATATCCTGGCCCTCTTTTTCCAACCAACATTGGTATTGTTGCAGCCAGTCGGGCAGGCGGAAATCACTCAGTGTGGACTGCAGAAAGCAAAGCGGTGACTGTAGTGTCTGGAAGCTCACAGCCAGAATTATGGACGCCGCACGGTTCGCCCGCAAGCGAACTCATGCTTTTCCTAAGACGCATGCTCTTTCATGCCGCTGCGCTTACGTTCCAGCTCGTCGGTCACTGGGAGATCACAGCCCGAACCATGGTTGGCGAAATCTGAATCAATGCCCTCGGAAGTGTGCACCCTCGGCCAAAAGAAAACGGGCGGCCGGATGGGCCGCCCAGTGGAACGTACCTGTCAAATTCTAGGCCGTTGCCGGCCGTTCCCCAGTCTTTGGGGCGCGCCCCGGCTGCAGCTCCGGCTTGATAACGTGCTGCACGCTGTCGTCTGGCTTGGTGGGAGGCTGAATCGGCGGAAGCTCTTTGCCGTCGACCAGCAGCTTGATCTCATTCGCGTCAAGAACTTCGCGTACAATCAGCGCCCGGGCAATCTTCTCCAACGTATCGCGGTTCTCCGAGAGGATTTGCCTTGCAGTGTTGTAGCCGGTGTTGACCAGCTTGCGGACTTCCTGATCGATCTTGATTGCCGTGTCCTCGCTGTAATCGCGATGCTGCGCGATTTCGCGGCCCAGGAAGATCTGTTCTTCCTTCTTGCCGAAGGTCAACGGACCCAGATCGCTCATGCCCCACTCGCAGACCATCTTGCGAGCCATGTCGGTAGCGCGCTCGATGTCGTTGCCAGCGCCGGTGCTCATCTGATTCAGGAAGAGCTCTTCGGCGATGCGTCCGCCCATCAGGATCGCGATTTCGGTCTCCAGATAGCCTTTGTAGTAGTTATGCCGGTCATCGATCGGCAATTGCATGGTCACGCCCAGCGCCATGCCGCGCGGAATGATGGTGACTTTGTGCAGCGGATCAGAGTTGGGGAGCTTCGCCGCCACCAGCGCGTGCCCGGCCTCGTGGTAGGCAGTGTTCTTTTTCTCCTCGTCGGTGAGCAGCAAAGATTTGCGCTCTACGCCCATCAGCACTTTGTCTTTGGCGAGTTCGAAATCGTATTGCAGAACGGCTTTACGATTTTGCCGCGCCGCCGCCAAGGCGGCTTCATTCACCATGTTGGCCAGGTCGGCGCCAGAGAATCCCGGAGTTCCACGAGCCAGAACCGAAAGATCGACATCTTCGGCAAGAGGAATCTTCCGCGTATGCACGCGAAGTATTTCTTCGCGTCCGCGCACATCGGGCCTGCTCACCACAACACGCCGGTCAAAGCGTCCGGGCCGCAGCAAGGCCGGATCCAGCACGTCAGGACGATTCGTCGCGGCCATCAGAATGACGCCTTCGTTCGATTCAAAGCCGTCCATCTCGACCAGCAACTGATTCAAAGTCTGTTCACGCTCATCGTGTCCGCCGCCCAGTCCAGCGCCGCGATGGCGGCCCACGGCATCGATTTCATCAATGAAAATGATACAGGGAGCATTCTTCTTGCCCTGCTCGAACAAATCGCGCACCCGGCTGGCGCCTACGCCCACGAACATCTCAACGAAGTCCGAGCCGGAGATCGAAAAGAATGGAACATTGGCTTCCCCGGCAACCGCACGCGCCAGCAAAGTCTTGCCCGTGCCCGGAGGTCCGACCAGCAGCACGCCTTTCGGAATCCGTCCGCCCAGTTTCTGGAACTTCTGCGCTTCCCGCAGGAACTCGATAATCTCGCGCAGCTCTTCTTTGGCTTCCTCCACGCCCGCCACGTCTTTGAACGTGACTTTCTTTTGCTGCATGGAGAGCAACCGCGCCCGGCTCTTGCCGAACGACAGAGCTTTGTTACCGCCGGTCTGCATCTGGCGGATCATGAAGAACCACAGCGCGCCCAGCAAGATCAGCGGAGCCCACGTCCCCAGCAGTTGCAGCGGCAGGCTGCCGCTATTGGCATCGCGAGGCGTAACCTGGACGCCCTTATGGTTCAGGCTGTTCAGTAGTTCGGGAGTAAAGTAGCCGGCCAGCGCGGTGGTATGGAACGCCGACCCGTCGAGGTACTTCCCGCGCACTTCCATCACGTTCAGGTTGACCGTCAGGTTGAGTTCACGAATGTGGCCCTGATCCACGTCCGTCATGAACTGGGAAAAGTTTATTTCCCGGTCTTTTTGACCTTCCCGGGCTCCCTTCACCACTTCCCAGAGAAGCAGGGCCGATACCCCGATCAACAACCAGAACAACACCGTCTTTACCGTTGAGTTCACCTGGCAGACTCCTGACTTCTAATGCCCATTCCACCGCGCCGAGCGCCTACGCTCAATTAGATGCCTCGGGTCACGTTTTGAATGGCGAAATCCTTGAACGCTCTATTCTACCGTGTTCTATGGCCAACGCGCGTTTTGTTCGGCAATGACTTAAGTTACTGCGGAGCCTGTATTTGCCGCTGCCAAGTAGGGTAGATTCCGGTTGGTTTGCTCCACCGCTCCCAGGCCGTAGCCGACCAAAAAGGCGTCGTCCACCAGGAATCCGAAATAATCCGGCTGCAAAGCCACGCGCCGGGCCGACTGCCGGTCGAGCAGCGTCACCAGCTTCACGGACGCGGCGCCTCGGGCCCGCAGGTCGTTCATCAGGAACTCGCTGGTTACGCCGGAATGCACCAGCCCCTCGACGAGCAGAAGGTGTTGCCCCCGGATATCGG
>Ga0187782_10000219_pt1 | contig 36314 bp, 27 predicted proteins | sample 0715_SJ02_MP15_2_FD_132454 | JGI IMG/M metagenome (GOLD analysis project Ga0187782, IMG submission 132454) | Tropical peat soil microbial communities from peatlands in Department of Meta, Colombia - 0715_SJ02_MP15_20_MG | ecosystem: Environmental > Terrestrial > Soil > Wetlands > Peat | place... | reverse complement strand
GGTCCCTTAGGGTGGAACTCCACCGGGGTGGCACGACCGAACGCCGAAGCCCGACATCGGTGGACGCAGGCCCCTGTCGCCCCGTCGTGGTTCTCGCCGGGCGCGCGCCCCCACGGGCAGCCCTCATGCGCGAACGGGCGTACGACGCCCGGGGCGGCTTCTTTGCCCGGCCAGACCGTGCCGCCGCCTACGATCGCATGCTGCGAAGTTGTGGGTCGAAGATGTCGCGCAGCGCGTCGCCCAGCACGTTGATGGCGGTGGCGCACACCACGATCGCGGCCCCCGGGAGTACCGTCAGCCACCACGCATTGCCCATATAATCGCGGCCCTCCGCAAGCATGTTGCCCCACGAGGGCGTCGGCGGTTGCACACCGAGGCCCAAGAAGCTCAAGGCGCCCTCGGTGATCAAGATCTGCGCCATCTGGAACGAAACCACGACCATGACCGGGTTGACGACGTTCGGAAAGATATGGCGGGAGAGGATGCATCGCGTGCTCTGACCCAGCGCGCGCGCCGCCTCGACGTACTGCAACTCCCGGATCACGAGCACCCGCGCCCGGATCAGACGTACGTACGGCGGCCACCCGGTGACGATGAAGGTGGCGATGATGTTCGGAACGGTGGGCCCCCACAGGGCGACGACAAACAGCGCCAGCAGAATGAACGGAATGGCGAGATAGAGATCGACTACCCGCATGACCGCGCGGTCGACCCAACCGCCCCGATAGCCCGTCCCCAACCCGACCGCCACACCAACGAACGCGGCGCCCGCAACCGAGACGCCGCTGATGAGGAGGGAGAGCCTCGAGCCGTAGAGGATGCGGCTCCACACGTCGCGCCCCAAATGGTCGGACCCGAGCCAGGCCACGTGCCCGTTGACGACGGTCCCGGGCGGCTCGAGCCGGTACGCGATCGCCTGCCTATACGGGTCCGTCGGGGCGAGCGCCGGCGCGGCCAGGGCGACGATCAGCGTCAGCGTGAGGACCGCCAGCCCGGCGGTGCCCAGTGGGTATCTGAGGAGATACCTCCAGACCGATGGGCCCGCCGATGCCGGTCCTGTCTGCTGCGGGGACATCAGTCGTACCGCACGCGGGGATCCACGACGACGTACAAGAGATCCATGAACGCGTTGATAACGACAAAGATGAGCACCGACAGCAGCACGGCGGTTTGCACGACCGGATAATCCCGCTGGTACACGGCCTGGATCGTCAGGTAGCCCAGGCCCGGCCAGGCGAAGACCGTTTCCGTAATGACGGCGCCGCCGAGCAGGGCGCCGACCTGCAGCCCGATCACCGTGAGCACCGCGATGAGGGCATTGCGCAGCACGTGGCGCCACACGACAATCGCCCCGGGCAGGCCTTTGGCCCGGGCGGTGCGCACGTAGTCCTGCCCCAGGACATCCAGCACCTCCGTCCGTGTGATGCGCACGATGAGGCCCAGCAGAAAAAACGCCAGCGTCACAGACGGCAATATGAGGTTCTGCACGGTGCCGTAGCCGGAGGTCGGCAGCCAGTGCAGCGCCACCGCAAAGACCGTGATCAGCACGAGCCCCAGCCAGTAGTTGGGGGTGGATTGTGCGAGGATCGCAAGCCCCGTGGCGACGGTGCTGGCGGCGGAGTACCGGTGCGTTGCGGATAGCACGCCGATCGGGATGCCGACGAGGACTGCGATCCCGACGGACGAGCCGGCCAGGAGTAGGGTGGCGGGGAACCGGCTCAGCACGTAGGGGACGCTCGGGACCTGCGCCCGGATCGACTGACCCAGGTCTCCCCGCAGCGCGCTCTCCACGAAGATGAGGTACTGCTCCGGCAGCGAACGGTCGAGGCCGAGTTCGTGGCGCTTCGCCGCGACGGCCTGCGGCGTCGCGATGTCTCCGAGCAGCAACTGCGCCGGATCACCAGGCAGGACCCGCAATAGCAGGAAGATGACGATCGACGCCAGCCACAGCACGACCGCTGAGTCGATCACCCGCTGGATCAGGATTCGGCCCATGAGCACCGGACCGGGCAACCGGGGCCCGGGTTGATATCCCGGGCCCCGGCGTGGAGACTATCTGATCGCCGTATCGTGGAAGAAGATGTACTCGTCCGGGCGAACGGTGTACTGCACGCTCCTGTCCGCGCCGAAGATGGAGTTGACGTAATGCAGAAACACCCAGGGTGCATCCGCGACGATCCTTTCCTGCGCCTTATAGTAGATGAGACGGGCTTGATTGTCATCCAGCGTGAAGAGTCCGGCGTCGATGAGTGCGTCCACTTCCGGGTCGTCGTAGGCCATCCATCTCTGATTGAAGGAGGAGTGGAAGCGCAGGCGGAGGAGACTGTCCTCACTCGACGCGCTCTGCGCCGCCAGCCAGATGTCGTACTTGCTCTGGGGGCCCTTGCCGAAGACCTCACTCGAGAGCACGCCCCACTCCGGCGACTCGAAGTCGACCTTCACGCCGACGTCGTTGAAATACCCTGCCACCGCCTCCCCGGTGGCCCGGTCGCCGAGGTATCGTCCCGTCGGGCAGGCGAACCTCAGGGTGAAGTTGCTCGGGTAGCCGGCCTGGGACAGCAGCTCCTTCGCCTTCGCCGGACTGTAGGGATAGGGTTTGAGGTTGGGGTTCGCGAACGGGATCACCGGCGCGAGCGGTGAGTTGGCGACCTGCGCGTGCCCTTGCAAGATGTTCTTGACGATGGCCGCCTTGTCGACCGCGTAGTTCAAGGCTTGACGAACGCGCACGTCCTTCAGCGGTCCCCGGTCTTCCCGCATTCCGATGTACACGCAGCGGGAGGTCACGGATTCCAATACCTTCAATTTCGGCGAGCTACGGACGCGGTCGATCTGATCGACGGGGAGGTTGTTGACGAGCAGCACGTCTCCGGCGAGCAGCGCCGCGGTGCGGGTGCCGTCGTCGGCGATAAGAGAGATATCGATGCCGCCCAACCGCGGCTTCGGCTGCCGCCAGTATTTCTCGTACGGGTGTAGTTTGAGGCTCTGGCTGGGGACGAATTCCTCCACCTGGTATGGACCGGTGCCGGCCGCCTGGGTACTCATCCCCCGTCCAAGCCGCGCGCCCATCTTCGGCGGCATCACGTCCAGCGCGGCGAGGTTGGTGATGATGGCGCGGTCCGGCGCGGTCGTGTGAACTCGGACCGTGGATTCGTCCACCACCTCTACCGCGTCGATGGACGGCGTCAGGTACGCTCGGACGGCCCCGTAGCTCTTCTGGTATACCGTGTCGAGACTGTACTTCACGGCCTCCGCATTCACGACCTCGCCGTTGGCGAAGACCACTCCCTGCCGGATCCGGAACTGAATCGTCTGCTTGTCGGTGCGCTCCCACGATGTCGCGAGCCGTGGAGCGAGCGTCATTCGTCCGGTCGTAAAATCACGAATCAAGAGCTGGTCGTAGATCGTGTCCGCGATGCCGTCGTTCTGGATCGTGTCGGAATAACGCGGGTCCAGGGTGGTGATGGGTGACGAGAGGCCGAATTTGAGGCGTGGGGCGGTGGTCGCCGCACGTGCTGCCGAACGACCGGTCATGAACTGCCACCCGGCGATGCCGGCTCCCAGCGTCGCCGCCTTGCGGATGAAGGCCCGTCGGGTCATCGCTTCACGCGCCCGACGTACGCGCCCACGCGATTGGTCTGTCATAGGTTCCCCCCTCGCATCGGATCGAGTGAGACGATCTACTTCCACACTTCGCTATAGACCCGCAGCCAGTTGCCTCCCATAACCTTCGCTACATCATGATCGGCGTAGCCCCGGGCGAGCAGAGCCAGCGTGAGGTTCCCCCATTTCGCCAAGGAGTTGGCTTCCTGGGGGAAGATCCACGGAAGCGGCGGGTACACCGGCGCCTTGTACGGCCGGTTCACCATCTGGCCGAGTTCCCCGGTCTCCGTCATCATCTCGGCCGGGTCGATCTCCTCCGTCAGGTCCGAGCCGAAGCCGACATGGTCCACGCCCACAAGGTCGACCACATGGTCGACGTGGCGGAGCAGGTCGTCGAGCGTCGCCTCCGCGCGGCCGTCCTCGGTCAGGAGGAAGGGGAGGAGGCAGATGCCGATCACGCCGCCCGTCTTCGCCATCGCCCGGATCAGCTCGTCGCTTGCGCTCCGGGGGTTGTTACGGAGCGCCCGACACGCCGAATGCGAGATGATCACCGGTGCGCGAGACACCTGGGTGGCCTCCAACGCCGTCGCCTCGCCGGCGTGGGACACGTCCACGAGCAGCCCCACCCGGTTCATCTCTTCGATCGCGGCGATGCCGAAGTCGGTGAGGCCGCCCTGCACCCGCTCTTGGCAGCCGTCGCCCAGCAGGCTGCGCTCGTTGTAGGTCACCTGGAGGGTGCGCACGCCCATCCGGTACAGAGGCTCGATGTAGTCGGTGTCGTCTTCGATCATGGCCGGGTCCTGACTGCCGATGATGACGCCCACTTTGCGTTCCGCCTTCGCACGCCGGATGTCGTCGGCGCGCCTGACGAAGATGGCCTGATCGGCCGTATGCGCCACTCGGTGCTCCCACTGACGCACCAGTTTCACGGCGTCCTTGAACGATCTGGCGCCCGCGCCGCCCTGATCGAAGGCGGTGATCCCACCGTCGAAGAGCCTGCGGAGGTACGGCTCATTGAACCGCAGCTTCGAGTGTGGATGCGGGATGTGATCCGTGCACATGCCGTCGATCACGATGGCCTCTGAGTGCACGCGCGCCGCGTGCGCCCGCAGTGTGTCGTCGATGGGGGTGGTTCGTCTCACCATAATCCTGCCTCCTCGATGCGGACTCGTACGGCCGCGTCTTGATCAAACAGGGGCCGGCAGGCCGCAGACCGTCCCTGTTGTTGCGGCTCGGTACCACGCCTCGACGATCGCCAGTCCGTCGAGACCATCGTCACCCGTCGCGGGAGGTGGTGTCCCCGCGGCCAGCGCCCGAACGAAGGCCGTCGCGACGCCGCTGCGCGGCGCGCCCGCGGGATTGAGAGGAGGCGGAGCAAACCGCCAGGATTGCTGCACCGGCTCCGGATCCTCGAGCTGCATCACCACCCCGTCGGCGGCGACCTCATCGGCCACGATGCGCCCACGTTGTCCGGTGATCTCGACGCGCCGAACGCCCGGGCGCATCGCCCAGCTCACGCTGATCACGCCGAGGCAGCCATTGGGGAACCGCAGAGTGCAGACACCCTGGTCTTCCAACGGCGAGTTCTTCTCGACGTGCGACACGCTGCCGGCCACCTCCCGTGGCATCTCGCCGAGCAGCCACACGACGAGATCGGCCATGTGAATGCCGAGATCCATCACCGCGCCGCCGCCCGCCCGGGCGGGGTCGAAAAACCAGTCTGCGTGCGGCGCCCAGTGTTCGGGACCGGCATGGCCGAGAACGGCATGAACCATGCGCGGCGGCCCAATCGTCCCCTGGCGCAGCAAGCGGCGCGTCTCCTGATAGATCGGCTTCAAGCGCCGCTGATATCCGATCATACACATGACCTCCGCCCGGCGCGCCGTCTCCACGATTCGCCGGCCTTCCGCAACCGACGTCGCGATCGGCTTCTCGATCAGCAAATGGCGGCCGGCCTCGGCCGCGGCGGCGGCGACCTCGAAGCGCAGCGCGTTCGGCGTGCTGATGACGACGGCGTCGAGGTGCTCTTCTTCGATCAATCGTCGCCATGCGTCCTCGCCCGTGTAGACGTGCGCAATGCCGTACTGTTCGGCGACGGCCTTCGCACGCGACTTGCCGCGGCTCGCGACGGCCTGGATGCGGGCGTCGGCGAGCGTCGACAATTCGGGGATGTGTTGCTTGGACGCGATCGCGCCGACTCCGATCACCCCGACACGGACCGGCGGTTGCACCGGCGCGCGGTCCTTCGACTTGTCACTCCGCGGTTCCATCCCCGCACCTCCCCCCGTTCCGATGGGTTCTACGTCGACCGCCGCAGGATCAACTGCGGTGGCAGGAGGACCTCCTTCGGATGCCAGTCCGACGGCTGTTTGAGATGTTCGAGCAGGAGGTTTGCGGCGGTCGCGCCGATGTCGGTCACAGGCTGCGCGATGACGGTGAGGGGCGGGTCCGCCGCCTCCGCCAGATACAGATCGTCGAAAATCATCAGGGCGACGTCGTCGGGAATTCGCCGCCCAAGGGCTTTGATCGCGCTGACCGCGCCGATGCCTAGCGTGTTGTTGCCCGCGAAGATGGCGTCCGGCGGGTCGGTGAGCTCCAAGAGACGCCTGGTCGCCGCCACGCCCTGTTCAACGGAGAACCCGGTGACGGCGATGTACTCCGGGACTTCCGGGAGGTTGTGCAGCCGCAAGGCCGTGCGGAATCCTTCCAGCCGCTCGCGGGCGGAAAGGAGTTCCTTCGGGCCCGACACGATCGCGATCTTGCGCCGGCCCCGGCCGGCCAGATGGGCCACGGCTTGAAGCGCGCCGGTGTGATTGTCAACCCGTACGCTGTCGAGTCGATCGCTGCGTGGCCGGTCGACGAGCACGATCGCCGGCACGCGCGAAGCGAGCTCGTCAAAGAAGAACGGCGAGGCGTCGTTCGAGATGATGAGAAACCCGTCGACGCGCTGCCCCTCAAAGAGATGGGCGAAGCGCCGTTCCACATCGACGGAGTGATCGGTGTCGACCACGAAGGCCGCGAGGCCCTGGCTGAATAGCACCCGATTCGCAGTGCGCGCGACGCCCGAAAAGAAGGGGTTCGTGATGTCGGGCACGAGCACGCCGATCGTGAACGTGCGGCGTCTGCGGAGGCTCGTGGCGATGGCGTTTGGACGGTACCCCAGCGCCTTGACGGCGGCGAGTACTTTGCGCCGCGAACGCGACGACACCGACGCCGAACCGCTCAGGACTCGTGATACGGTCGCCGTCGACACCTTCGCCCGAGCCGCAACGTCGTGGATAGTCACCATTCGATGTAAATGATACCACTTTAGGCAGGAATTTCAAGAATGAACTCCGCAATTTATATAGATGTAATCGTTTTATCGAACTTCATTTGCTAACGGGGATAGTAATGGGCGGAGGCGACGAAACTGCGGCGGCCCGAAGGGCGCGCGCGCTTCTCGCGGGCGCTGTCGTCATCGATGGCCTCAATACCTCACCCGTGACGTGGGAGCAGTACAAACGGTTTCGTGCGGGCGGGGTGACGGCAGTCAACCTGACGGCGTCGCCTGTCGACCTCGATCTCGATCGCACGCTGAGCGATCTCGCGCGCATTGTCGGCCAAGTGGCGGCCCTCCAGGATTGCTACCTTCTCGTCACGGACGTTCGAGACATCCACGCGGCGAAGGCGTCGGGCCGGGTCGGTGTGATCCTCGGCCTGCAGAACGCCAAGCCGCTTGATGATCGTCTCGAGCGCGTGTGGGTATTGCACGCCCTGGGCGTCCGGATCATGCAGCTGACCTACAACGAACGGAACTGCATAGGGGACGGGTGCACGGAGCCCACCGACGCAGGATTGAGCAGGTTTGGCGTCGCCGTGGTCCGCGAGATGAATCGCATCGGCATGCTCGTCGACCTGTCGCACTGTGGCGTTCGGACGACGCGCGACGCGATCGATGTGTCGGAACAGCCGGTCGCGATCACCCACGCAAACCCGTCCGCCATCGTCCCAAACCCCAGAAACAAACCCGACGACGTGCTCTGCGCCCTCGCGCAGCGCGGCGGGATGCTGGGGCTTTGTCCGTGGTCCCCGATCAATGCGGCGCCGGAAGGCGGCCGTCCGACCCTCGATGACTGGCTCTCCATGATCGACTACGCGGTCGACCTCATGGGAGTCGATCACGTCGGCATTGGGACGGATCACAGTGCGGACAGCGCGACGAAAGAGGAATGGGAGCGCCTGTTCGGCCGCTCCGGCCGCTACCCGGAGGTGACCGGACACCTCGGTTCGTGGTTCGGCTTCGAAACCCGGTTCGTTGACGGATTTCAATCCATCGACCGCTTGGGGCGTGTCCCCGAGGAGTTGCTTCGGAGAGGGTATGCCGAGGCGGACGTGAGGGGCATCTTGGGCGAGAACTTCCTCCGGCTGTTCTCGTCGGTGTGGCCTGGGCGGACGTGACCCCGAGGCTCGCGAGGACCAGCCGGGACTACACCCGCCGGTAGAACCAGCGCTCGAGATCGCGGGCGCGCACCCGCACCATGGTGGGGCGTCCGTGGAAGCACGAGAACGGATCACGCGCCAGTGAAAGATCACGGAGCAGGGCCGCCATCGCGGGCGGATCCAACCGGTCGCCGGCCCGGATCGCGGTATGGCACGCCGTCGCGATCGCGAGGCGCTCCTCCAGGCCGCGCTCGGCGTGAGGGCCCTGGTCCGCGCGGAGGTCGTGGAGGCACGCGCGCAGGAGCTCGTCGGGGGCACGCGCCGCCGCGATCGCCGGTACGGCGGTCAGGCGGATTGCCGATGGCCCGAACGCCTCCGTGTCGAAGCCGAGCGCGTGCAGGGCGGGACCGAGCTCGCTCAGCACGATCATCTCGGAACGGCTCAACTCGAGCACGGCGGGTACGACCAATCCCTGGGCCTGCACACCCGCGGCGTCACGCTGCTCCAGGAGGCGTTCGTACAGGACGCGCTCGTGCGCCGCGTGCTGATCGATCAGGATCAGGTCCCCGTCTGCATCGCCGACCAGATAGGTGAGCGCCAGTTGTCCGATCAACCGGATCGCCGGCCACCCCTCCGCTCCGGTCGAGGGAGTCCACAGGGTGCCGGGTTCGGCGACGCCAGCGGCCCCGACGGCACCGGGCATCGTCGAAGACCACCCGGGCGGCGAGGGAGCAGCTCCCGGCGCGCGATCGAAATCGGCTGGCCGCTGTGCCGTCTCACCTGCGGTGCGGCCGATTCCCGGGGAGTGAGCTGCGTCGGGTCCAAGAACGTGAGCCAGCGATGTCCCACGTAGCGTCCGGCGGAGCTCTCGAACCACGTCGTCGAAGATCTCCCCGTCCCGGACGAATCGCACCTCGGCTTTGCGGGGATGGACGTTCACGTCCACCTCATTGGGGGGGATCCGCAGGCTCAGGACGGCTACGGGGTACAGATCTTCGGGGATCAGGGTGTGAAATGCGGTGCTGAGCGCACGGGCCAGCAAGGGGCTCCGGACCGGCCGGCCGTTCACGAGGAACCACTGGTGGGAGCGTCTTCGCTGCGCGGCCTGCGGAGTGCCGATCACCCCGGTCACCTCCACCACGCGGCCCGTTGCGCTCATCTCGAGCGTGCGGGACGCCAGTTGCGGGCCCATGACACGCCGCGCCCGGGCACCGAACGGTTCGGCCGGCGCCCAAAGGATTTCGCGCCCGCCGTCGATCAGCTTGAACGCCACGCCGGGCGCGGCCAGGGCGAGCGCCTCGACGGTCTCCACGAGAACCGCGGTCTCGCGGGCGGGGGAGCGTTGAAACTCCTTGCGGGCGGGCGTGTTGAAGAAAAGATCCCGAACGGTCACCGTGGTGCCGTGGCCGCCGGCGGCGGCAGCCACGTCGGAACGGACCCCACCGGTAACCGTGATTCGCGCGGCGGCGTCGCCGGTGCGGGTGCGGCTGATCATCTCGACACGCGCGACGGCGCCGATGCTCGGAAGCGCCTCGCCGCGGAACCCGTACGTCCGAACCCGCGCGAGATCGTCCGCGGACCGGATCTTGCTCGTGGCAAACCGCTCGAACGCGATGGCAAGCTCGTCGGCAGGAATCCCGTCTCCATCGTCCGTGACCCGGATCAGCCGCCGGCCGGCGCCCTCGATCTCGATCGTGATCCTGTGAGCGCCCGCGTCGAGGCTGTTCTCGATGAGCTCCTTGGCCACCGAGGCCGGGCGTTCGATGACCTCGCCGGCCGCGATGCGCTCCGCCGCGGCACGGGGCAGGACCGTGATGGCGGCGTGGTTGGCGCTCACGCGGGCACGGCCGTTCGGACGCCCGGTCGAACTTGAGATTCGGCCACCGGCGTCACGACGCGCCGGAGCGGGGCGTGCCGGGTCGGGGGAACCGCACGATCGTGTGTCCCGCATCGCCTCCCCGCGCAGCCTCGGGGGACGGCGCCGCCGGGGTGTCGAGCAAGGCGCGCAGCCCGGAGAGGAAGTTGAGGGCGTCGAGCGGCGTCATCGTTGCGAGGTCCGCCGACCGCAGCGCGTCCTCGATCGGCGAAGAGAGTGCCAGCGCGAGCTGCTGGGCCCGCGATGGGCCGCGTCGTCCCCGGTCCGGCCTCGAGACCGCCGCGCGCTCCAGGCCCGCCAGGACCTCTCGTGCGCGCCGAATGACGGGGTCCGGGACCCCCGCGAGGCGCGCCACGTGGATGCCGTACGACGAGGCTGCGGCCCCGTCCGCGACCCGGTACAGAAAGGTGATCCGCTGACCGTCCTCGCGGACGAGCACCTGGAGGTTCGCTACCCGGTCCAGCTGGGCGGCAAGCTCGGTGAGCTCGTGATAGTGGGTGGCGAACAGGGTGCGTGCTCCGACGCGGTCGTGCAGGTCCTCCACCACCGCCCACGCCAGACTCATCCCGTCGTACGTACTGGTGCCCCGGCCGACCTCGTCCAGGATCACCAAGCTCCGCGGCGTCGCCTGGGTGAGGATCCTCGCAACCTCGATCATCTCCGACAGGAACGTGCTCCGTCCTGCGGCGAGGTCGTCGGTGGCGCCGACCCGGGTGAAGATGCGATCGACCACGCCGATCTCGGCCTCGCTGGCGGGCACGAAGCTGCCGATCTGGGCGAGGATCACGGCGAGCGCGGCCTGGCGGATGTAGGTGCTCTTGCCACCAAAGTTCGGGCCGGTCACGATCAGGATGTCGCGAGGAGCAGCCCCGCCGGCGCCGAGGGTGAGGTCGTTGGGGACGAACCGCTCGGGCCCGACCGTCTCCTCGACCACGGGATGGCGTCCGCCGCGGATACGGATCACCCGGCCGTCCGTTACTTTGGGCCGCACGTACCCGTACCGAACCGCCGCTTCGGCCAGGGCGGCATAGACGTCGAGTTCCGCCACGGCGCGCGCGGCGGACTGAAGCGCGGCCGTATGCGCCCGCGCTTCGTCTCGCACCGTTCGGAACACGTCGTACTCCCGCGCGACGATGCGCTCCTGGGCCGACAGGATCAGGGTCTCGCGTTCCTTCATCTCCGCCGTGATGTACCGCTCGGCGTTCACCAGCGTGCCCTTTCGGACGTAGCCCTCCGGGACGCTGCGCGCGTGCGTCTTATTGATCTCGATGTAGTAGCCCATGACCTGGTTGTAGCCGACTTTCAAGGTGCGGATTCCCGTGCGCTCTCGCTCGGCCGCCTCGAGGTTGGCCATCCAGTCCCGTGCGGCCTGGCTTCCCGACCGTAGCTCGTCGAGGGCGGCGTCGAAGCCCGGGCGGATCACGCCGCCTTCCTTTGCCGACAGCGGCGGCGCGTCGACGATCGCTCGGCGGAGGAGATCCACGAGCCCGGGCGGCGCGGTCAGAGCTGGGAGGAGCGCCTGCACAGCGGGCGCGGCGGCGGCGCCGGCCGCCGGCGCCACCCGGGGCAGGGCCTCCGCGGTGTCGCGCAGGGCGGCGAGGTCGCGCGGACCACCCGCCTCATGCGCCAGACGGCCCACGAGCCGCTCGAGGTCGCCGAGGGTCCGCAGGCGCGCGCGCAGCGCTTCCCGCGCCTCGCCGCCGCTGATCAGCGCGTCGACGGCGTCCTGCCGCGCCGCGATGGCGGTGACGTCCGCGAGCGGCTGCGAGAGCCAGCGGCGGAGCAAGCGGCCGCCCATCGGCGTTTCCGTGAGGTCGAGCACGTCGAGGAGCGTCTGAGACGTTTTGCCGTCACGCGTCGCGCGCCACAACCCGAGCGCCCGGCGGGTGACCTCGTCCAGCACGAGCCCTTCGTGTGGAGGGATGAGCCGGACCCCGCGCAGGTGCGGCAGAGGTCCCTTCTGGGTGTCTCGAAGGTACTGGATGAGCGCACCGGCCGCCGCGGTCGCAAGCGGCGTCCCGCCCAGGTCGAAGGCGTCGAGGGATGCAACGTCGAGATACTCGCGCAACGCCTGCTCTCCGATGGACGGATCGAACCGCCATGCCTCGTACGGCGTGGTCGTCGCATCCTCCATCGCGTAGGCGTCGTCGCTCGCCCCGTCGGGGACGAGCACCTCCCGCGGCCGCCAGCGGGCAAGCACGTCATCGAGCCGCACCGGGGAGGCGCCCTCCGTTGCGAGGAATTCTCCCGTGGAGAGATCGGCCAGCGCGAGGCCCCACGCGCCGCCGCTTACCGTGGCGGCGGCGAGGAAGTTGTTCTCGCGCGCGGTCAGCAGGTCGTCCTCGATCACCGTCCCGGGCGTGACCACGCGAACGACTTCCCGCCGTACGAGGTGCTTGGCACGCGCCGGATCCTCGGCCTGGTCGCAAATCGCGACCCGGTGCCCGGCGTCGATGAGCCGGCGCAGATATGTGCGCAACGCGTGGTGCGGAATCCCGCACATCGGGATGCGCTGTCCCTTCGCAACGGGACGGCTCGTCAGGGTCAGGCCCAGTTCGCGGGCGACCACGTGCGCGTCCTCGAAAAACGCCTCGAAGAAGTCGCCGAGCCGGAAGAGGAGAATCGCGTGCGGATGCCCGTTCTTCAGCGCCTGATACTGGCGCATCATTGGCGTGAGCTCACTCATCTTCCGGTCGTGTTCGCCGCCCGGCCGCGGGGTCCTGTCGCCGCCGGGGCACGCGTCGAGAAGGTTTGTGCGGTTCGGCGCGGTGCGGGAGGCAGGCGTCCCCCCGGCGAACACAACGGCACTATGACGACACCCGAAGCCCAACCGCCGAAACGGCGAAGGCGGCGCGGCGGCCGGCGCCGGGCATCACCCGCGCCCCTCGAGACGCGAGGGGCGTCGTCCTCGCGCCAGGTCGTGACGCCGCCACGACGAGGCGCTACAGCGGCGCTGCCGGCGTTGCCGGTCGCGCCGGAACCGATGGACGGTGCTCCGGAGACGACTGCGGCCGTTGCGGCCGCCGCCGGCGAGGAGGCGTGGGAGCGAACGCACCTGGAACAGATCATGTTCGATCTGGCGCGGGCGCACGCTGCGGAGGCAGAGCGGTGCGCCCGCGGGCCGACCCCCGACCGGCAGGGAGAGCGCACGAATTCGCTCGTCGCGATCCTGATGTCGTACTTCGCGCTGGAGGCGTTCATCAGCATGGTCGGTGCCGACCGGCTTGGAAGTCGGTATCGTCACTATGACCGGATGACGCCGGAAGGCAAGTGGGTCGAGGTTACGCGTCTGGCAAGCAAGACTGGCAGGACGTTCGCTGAGGGTGGTGAGGAGACGCGGGCGCTCTCGGCGCTTCGCTCGTGGCGGAACATGCTCACCCATTACAAGGGAGAGTATGAGGAGCTCGAGCCGTCCGAGCGCGGGCAAGAGACGCGGACCGACGCGCTGCTTTCGGCCATGAACGCGGCACGGGCCGTGGAGATTGCCCGAACCATGTATCGGAAGTTCTACGAGTTTGACCGGCGCTCGGCGCCGCGACAGCTCATCTGGCTCGACGACCGTCCTCACCGGCGCCATCGCGCACCGACGGACGAGGCGAGGGGAGGTGCTGCGGAGGCGCTCCAGTCCGGCCGCACGCGTGCGCCGCAGGTCGCACCCGACGCTGGAACGAGGGGAAGGGGGTCGCTTGCCGGCGGGCGAGAGCTTCCGAACCTCGTTTTGGAATCTCTTGCGGCTCCCGTCGCCGCGCCGGTAGGAACGGAGGTGCCGCGCAGGCGTCGCCGCGGTCGCAGGGGCGGGCGCCGAGCCGCGCCGTAGCGCGTGCACGACCCGACCCGCGCGCTGTTCCCGGGGCCGTGCCTGGCGTCGAGCAGGGACGCGCATGGACCCTGAGCCGCCCCTTTTGGTGATCGCCGGGCCCACTGCGGTCGGCAAGACGGCCGTGGCGCTGGCAGTTGCACGCCGTGCATCGGGGGAGATCGTCTCCGCCGACTCGCGCACCGTATACCGGGGTCTGGACATCGGGACCTCCAAGCCGTCCCCCGCGGATCTCGAGGCTGTCCCGCACCACCTCATCGATGTTGCGGACCCTGGCGACATCTTCACGCTCGCAGACTACCAGCGCCTCGCCACGGCGCGGGTCGCGGAGATCTGCCGTCGTGGGCGGATGGCGCTGCTCGTGGGCGGCACAGGCCTGTACATCCGCGCCGTGGTGGACGGGCTCTCGATTCCGGTCGCCAAACCGGACTGGGTTCTGCGGGCGCACCTCGAGGAAGAGGAGCGTCTCGGCGGCGCTGGCACTCTGCATCGTCGTCTGGCGGTCGTGGATGCGGATGCCGCGGCGCGAATCCATCCCCACAATGTGCGGCGTGTGATTCGCGCTCTCGAAGTTTACCATCGCACCGGCATGCCCATCTCCGCGCTGCAGCGCGGCGTTCCCCCTCGTCTTGCCCCGGCAGCGGACGGTTCGGGGCAGGCGCGGTGCGCAGGTCCGGTCCCATCGGCGCAGCACGTCCCTCGGCGCACCGTGATGGTCGCGCTGACGTTGGATCGAGGCATCCTCTACGAGAGGATCGACCGGCGCATCGACGAGCAGCTCGCTTCCGGGTTGATCGATGAGGTCCGCCGACTGCTCGACCTGGGATACTCGCCGGACCTGCCGTCGCTCCAAGGCCTGGGGTACAAGGAGCTTGTTCCCTACGTGGCCGGGCGAATGACACTCGGCGAGGCCATAGCCCGCCTGCGGCGCGACACGCGCCGATATGCAAAGCGGCAGTGGACGTGGTTCCGGGCCGATGCCCGCTACCGATGGATCGACGCCGGTCGCCCGCCGGAGGTAGTCGCCGCAGAGATTTCTGCTATGATGGAACGAGAAAGTCCGTCGACTACATGACGAACGTGTTCGGAGGCGTGATGCGAATCGCGCGACGCATGCAGAAGGTCCCGCCGTATCTCTTCGCCGACCTCGACCGCCAGCGGGCGGCGCTCAAGGCACGGGGCGTGGACGTGATCAGCCTCGCCGTGGGCGACCCCGACTTGCCGACTCCCGATCACATCATCGATGCGCTCGCGCGGGCCGCGCGGGACCCGGCGGCGCACCAGTACCCTCCATACGAGGGGACGCGGGAGTACCGGCGGGCGGTCGCGGATTGGTACGCCAGGCGGTTCGGCGTGGCGCTCGACCCGGACACGGAAGTGCTGGCGTTGATCGGCTCGAAGGAAGGGCTGGCGCACGTGCCGTGGGTTTTCGTAGATCCTGGGGACGTGGTGCTCGTGAGCGACCCCGGATATCCGGTCTACGGAACGGCGACCATCATGGCAGAGGGCGAACCTTATTCGGTGCCAACGAGCCGGGAACGGGGATGGATTCCAGATCTGGGCGCCATTCCGCCGGAGGTGGCGCGGCGTGCCAGGGTGATGTTTCTCAACTATCCGAACAACCCGACCGCCGGCACCGCCGATCTGGACTTTTTCTCGGATGTCGTTGAGTTCGCGAAGCGTTGGGACGTGCTCGTTGTTCATGACAACACCTACTCCGAAATCGCGTACGACGGGTACCGGCCGCCGAGTTTCCTCCAGGTGCCGGGTGCCAAGGATGTAGGCATCGAGATGCACTCCTTGAGCAAGACATACTGCATGACCGGGTGGCGTCTCGGATTCGCGGTCGGCAACCGGGACGCGATTCAGGCGCTCGGGGCGCTCAAGACCAACATCGATAGTGGGCAGTTCGTCGCCATTCAAGCCGCGGGCGTGGCCGCGCTGACGGGGCCGGATGCGCCTACCCGTGCGCGTGTGGCCACGTGGCAGAAGCGGCGCGACATGGTCGTTGGCGGTCTTCGCCGGCTCGGCCTCGATGTGGATGCGCCGCGGGCCACGTTCTACCTATGGGTGCCGGTGCCGGCGGGATACGACTCGGTCGGGTTCACCGCTCACCTGCTCGATCGCGCCGGCGTCGCCGTGACGCCCGGCACAGGATACGGGGCGAAGGGCGAAGGATACGTTCGATTCTCGCTGACGGTGCCCGACGAGCGGTTCACCGAGGCGATCCGCCGGATTGGGACTGCACTGGGCGAGGTTTCTCAAGATCGTCCGGTCGAACCGTCGGGTCGTCGGTAGCGTCACCACGCGAACCACCAGCGGCCCCCTCGGACACAAATTGCATCGCGGTCTCGGCGACCGGGAATCGTCCATCCGACCGGACACGGTAGACCTCCTCGAAGACGGGCGGGAACGCGCCGTTCTGGTCGGCCTCGCCGAGCGCAGCGGAGGCGACGGGGCCGAGGCCGTTCAGGAACTGGCGCGACTGGCAGAGACTGCCGGCGCAGTCGTCACCGATGTCATTGTTCAGCGGCGCGCCCGTCCGGATCCGGCGACCTGGGTGGGCGCTGGCAAGGTCGAGGAAATTCGAGCCAGGGCGCGAATAGCCGGCGCGGCGACCGTGATCTTTGACCACGAGCTGTCGCCGGCCCAGCAACGCAACCTCGAGAAGGCCCTGGAGACCAAGGTGCTGGACCGCACGGCCCTCGTCCTCGACATCTTCGCCCAGCGCGCTCATACCCACGAGGGGCGTCTGCAGGTGGAGTTGGCGCAGATGACCTACCTGCTCCCACGGCTGGCCGGAAGGGGCGTACTGCTGTCTCGCTTGGGCGGAGGCATCGGGACCCGCGGCCCCGGCGAAACGAAGCTCGAAGTGGATCGCCGGCGAATCCGGACCCGAATCACCGATCTGCGCGAGGAGATCGGGGCGCTGGGCCGACACCGTCACCAACAGAGGCAGTCGAGGCGAGACGCCGCGATGCCCGTGGTGGCGATCGTTGGCTACACGAACGCGGGCAAGTCGACACTGCTGAACACGCTGACGAATGCGGGCGTCTACACGGCCGACAAGCTGTTTGCCACGCTGGATCCGACGACGCGCCGCGTGCTACTGCCGAATCGGCAGCCGATCCTGCTGGTGGACACCGTCGGGTTCATCCAAAAGCTGCCGCATGACCTGGTCGCGGCATTCCGTGCAACCCTCGAGGAGGTCACGGAGGCGGACGTGCTGGTTCACGTGATCGACGCGAGCCATCCGCGTTGGATGGACCAGCGAGTGGCGGTCGAGCAGGTCCTCCGGGAGCTCGGGGCGGACGGGCGGCCCACCGTGATCGCGCTCAACAAGGCGGATCTCCTCGTCTCGGAGGCGTTGCGCGATGTCGTGGCCGAGGTGCCTGCCGGGGTTCCGATCTCCGCACTCCGCGGCGTGGGATTGCGGAACTTGCTCCGGGCGATCGCGCGGCAGCTTCCGGATCGGTTGACCCGAGTGCGCCTGCTCGTGCCGCATGCGGAAGGCGGAGCCATTGCCGCTGTCTACGAGGGCGGACGGGTCGTCAGACGCGAGGACCGGGCCGAAGGGGTTGCGCTGGACGCCGAGATCCCGTCGGCGATGGCCCGCCGCCTCCGGCGCTACCTGATCGAGTCGCCGCCGCGCGGCGCGCGGTGATCGCAGCCCCCAGCTACGGAAGGCGGCGAATCAGGGCGATGGCCTTTCCCAGGATCATCACGTCCCGTGTGATAATAGGCGACATCGTGCTGTTCTCGGGCTGGAGCCTGACGTGATCACGCTCCCGGAAAAAGCGCTTGACGGTCGCCTCGTCGCCGACCATCGCGGCCACGATCTCGCCGCTGTTCGCGGTGGCCTGCTGGCGTATCACGAGATAGTCTCCGTTCTGGATGCCGGCCTCGATCATGCTGTCGCCGCGAACCCGCAGAATAAAGGACGCATCCTCACGCACGAAGTCCCTGGGGAGCGGAAACACGTCCTCGACATTCTCCTCCGCGAAGATCGGCTGCCCGGCGGCAATGCGGCCGAGCACGGGCACGTTCACGACGCGCTTGGGCGGCTGGCTCGCGCCGTCCTTGAGAATCTCGATCGCGCGCGGCTTGCTCGGGTCCCGATGAATGAATCCTTTCTTCTCCAGCGCGGCGAGATGACTGTGCACGGTAGAACTGCTCGTTAGGCCGAGCGCGGCTCCGATTTCCCGAACAGACGGCGGGTAGCCCCGCTGCTGCATGCTATCGAGGACGTAGGTCAGGATTTCCCGTTGGCGTTTCGTCAGTCCCTTACCCACGTATGCTCCCCCCGTTCCGCGATGTTTGAGCGCATCGGATTATAGCACACCGAAAAGTGCAAATGCAAACACGTGTTCGCGGTCGGGCGCGCAGCGAGCAGATGCGTATCCGTCCCCGAGTATCACTCCCGGCGACTCGGGACCACCAGCTTAGAAGTTAGCCCCGCCGTCGACGACGATGACTTGCCCGGTGATGAAATTATCGGCGGTCGCCAGCGCGAGCGCGATGTGCGCGATGTCGTCGGGGCGGCCGATGCGTTTCGACAGGAACCCTGGGATGCGCGACGCGTTCTGCGTCTCCCGCCCGGCATGCCACCTCGTGTCGATGAGACCGGGTGCAATCGCGTTGACGGTGATGCGCGGCGCGAGCGCGCGCGCGAGTGAACGCGTCATCGTGTGGATCGCGCCCTTGCTTGCGGCGTAAGCGATGGAGCTCCCGGCCCCGCTGATCGCGGCGACGGAGCCGATGTTGATGATGCGTCCCTCGTTCATCACCTTTGCCGCCGCGCGGGACACGAAGAACGTGCCCTTGACGTTCACGGCCAGGATCCGGTCCCACATGTCCTCCGTCAGGCCGTCGAGATCAGTACGGTCCACGAACTTCGTGGTGCCGGCATTGTTGACGAGGACGTCGAGGCGTCCAAACTCGCGAAAGACGCTCGTCATCATCGACTCGACCTCGCTCAGCCTCGCCACGTCGGCTCGTACGGCCAGTGCCCGTCCGCCTTCTGCGCGGATCAACGCCGCCGTTTCCTCCGCGTCGGCTTCCGACCGGCTGTAATTGATCACAACGGCCGCACCGCTGGCGGCAAGCGCGCGTGTGATGGCGCGCCCGATGCCGGTGCCGCCGCCGGTCACCAGGGCGATTCGGCCCTCTAATGCGTGATTCATGCCTCACAAGATACGGGGCTCGGACTCGACGTCCTGCTGCCGCGCCGTCGGCCGCAGGAGTCGGCGGCGGCACCGGACGAAACCCGTGATCCCGGGGAATCGTACAATTAAGAGGTTTCTACGGCGGGGGACGGTGGAACGGCCGGCGTCGAGGGTTGGAGGCGAAGCGGCATGCGCCAGGCGTTTGGTCTCACGGACGAGGATCTCCGGTTCGTCGCCGACACGGTGGGGTGGCGCCCGGGCGATCCCATGGACGCCCCCAGCGTCCTGCGGGCGCGCGAGGATCTCCTCGATGTGATGCTGGAGGACGATCGTCTGGTGGCGCGCCTGCTCGGCGACGAGGACGTGCTGCTCCGGGTGTCGCCGCGGTTTGTGTTCGCGGTGCTGCTGCGGCGCGTGATGTGCGATCTTCACGCCCACCCGTACACCTTGGAGCGCAGATCAGCGGAGACGGTCGCGGTCTTCGACGCCCCGCGCGTGCGACGCTTTATCGCGGAGCCGGGGATGTGGGACTATCTCGTCGGCTTGCTGACGTCGTTCGTGCGGAACGAGTCCGTGAGCATGGTCGTCCGGCGGGGCGACCGGATCGTGCGGCGCCGGTTCAGCACGTCGAGCCTGGAGGACATGATGGTCCTCGCGGATCTCGTCGACCGCGCCGATCTGCCGTGGTTGTTCCGGCGCATCGCGGACATCGCGTTGTTCCGGAGCGGCGTCTTTCCCGAGTCTCTCCGGTGGGCGCGGACGCAACGCGGACCGGCGGCACGGATCCGCGTGCTCCCGCCGACACTCGAAACGTACGAAGAGCACGGCCGCCGGTTCTACCGCCTGGCCGCGTCACAGCCCCAGGTTGGGGAGGAGGGGCGCGTGCTCGAGGTGCTGGCAGAGGAGTTCGCCACTGCCCGGAAGTCGCTCGAGATCCTGTCGGATCGGTACCTGAGATGGACGCGGGTCCGTTGGCTCGAGGCGCCGGGCACGTAGTCCGGTCAGCCGAGCCTGTGCATCCACAGCAGTGAGACCGCGACGGTTGTGGCGAACAGGGCCGCGACGCCGAGTGATGCAGGACCGCTGATCTCAACCGGACGCCACTCCCATCCGATCAGGCGTCCAAGGCGCGTGTAGACGCGTTTGAGATCGTCCCCTGTCGTGACCCGCTGGTACGTCCCGCCGGTCATTCGAGCGATCTCTTTGAGGGTTTCCTCGTCCAGCTGCACGTACATGCTGTGCCCGCTGAGCTCCATAAATGTTCCCTCCGGGCGGCCGAGTCCGATCGTGTAGACCTTGGCATTGAGTCGCTTGGCCACCATAGCCGCCTGTTCGGGCGGTACACCTCGGTTGCTTTGGCCGTCGCTGAGGAGCACCACGACCGCAGGCGGGAGACGTTCCGCATCGACGGTCGGTCTGGAGGGGAGCGCGGGAGTCGCATATGGGTTCGACAGGTCGATCAAGCGCGGACGGCCGGGCAGGGCGTAGACCGCTTCGAGCAGTCCGTCGCCGATGGCCGTCGCGAACTCGACCTGCAGGCTGTTGATCGACTGGACGACTTGATCATGATCGGCGGTCGGAGGAGTGATCAGCGTGGCGTAGCTGCTGAACGACACCAATCCGACCCTCGTGCCTCTGGGCAGCGCCCGCACAAACTTCACCGCCGCCGCCTTCGCGGCGTCCAGTCGCGTCGGGACGACGTCCGTCGCCCGCATGCTGCGGCTGATATCGATGCTCAGCATGACCACCGTGCGATTGTCTGGCAAGGGGAGGGCGGCGGTGGGCCGCGCTGCCGTGAAGATGATCGCGCAGAGAGTCGTGAGGTAGAAGATCGCGGGCACATGACGGCGCCAGCGCCCGCTCACCGCGACCGCCTCGGCGACGAGGTCGAGGCTTGAGTACCTCAGCCGCTCCCGCGACCGGCGGCGCAGCATCCACACGTACGTGCAGAGCAGTATCGGCACGAGCCCGTACAGCAGCAATCCGGCTGGCCATAGGAAGCCCACGGCGATCCCCCGCGACAGTCGACCCCAGGCTGCTCGCCCAGATGATTCCCGCGAGGTTCGCCGGCCAGGCTGAAAATCCTCGTGCTTCGTCCCGCGGGGCCCCTCGGCGCGGGCCCGATGGCGCAGGTCAGGCGCCTTCGGGGCTGAGGCGTGGACGTAGTGACCCGATCCCCGCGCTGGTGACCCTTCGGACCGCGGTCGCAAGCACCTTCATCGCTTCGGCGGTACGGCCGGCGTGGGTGTAGAGGGCGATGGCCATGAGGAGGGAGGAGTCCGCTTTCGTGACATCCCCCCGTGCGGTGTACAAGCGCCCCAGCGCTTCCCGTGCCTCCGCTTCCAAAACGGGGTTGGGCACTTCGGCGGCGGCTTCGGTGGCGGCGAGCAAGGTCACCTCGGCCTCGTCGAGCCGGCCGCGCCGCTCGAGCAGGGCGCCCCGCGCCGTGGCCAGGCACGCCTTTGGAAAAGGCTGCAGGTCCGGCAGGTCGACCGAGGTCGCCTCGAGCCCGCGCTCGATGTCTCCGAGACGGAGCCAGATCTGCCCGATCGCGCCGCTTGCCGTCGCTGCAATGTCATAGTAGCCCTGCGCCCTGGCGCGCGCCGACACGCCGGAGAGCAACTCCATCGCGGTCGGTACGTCACCCGACCGTTCGAGGATCATGCCTTCGTAGAGCGCAGCCTTCATGGACAGGCCCGGTATCCCGGTCTGCTGCGCGCTCGACGCCAACTGGCGGAACGCCTCGGCCGACGTATCGAGCCCGCTGTTCGCTTCGGCCCACGCCTGCAGGAGTTCGGCCTCGAGCACGAGGCCCGCGGATGCACCGTGCACGATAATCGCGTCCCAGAGGCGCGCGGCCATGAGCGCGTCGGTCACCCGGCTCTGGATCATGAGCGTCCATCCCAAATTGATGACCCGACGTCCCCAGGTGGACTCGGAGACATCGTCGTCGACCCCTACGCCGAGACGGCGGGCGATGAGAATGACGCGCGAAAGCGGCAGGCGGTACCGGTCGCTTCGTTCGACCCGGCTGAGTGACGCGGCGCTCAAGCCTGGCACGGCGACGTCCACGAGGCGGAGGCCGCGCGCCAGCCGTACGCGCTGGAACCGTGCGCCTCGGACCCACACGAGGACCGCGCCGACGGCGAAGCACCAGTGAAGCCCGCGGGTGACCTCGGGTGTCATTCCAGGGACGTGCGTCAACATATCTGTTTCCTATCCTAGTATGCGCGGACGGCCGCGACGGAAGATTGGAGGAACTCTTTCGGACATTTCTCGGACATTGCCACATGACTATTCTGTGCGTGGTCGTCGCCTCGGACGTCCCTGAGAGGTATCGTTGTCGCCGAGGCGCCGGGCGCCATGCGGACGGAGCGATTTGCCGGGACATTCTCGCAGAAACTGGTGCAAATCTATGCGGATTCGAGGAGGCTGGCGGCGCTCGGGCGCAGGTTTGCCAGCAAACCGACGCCCTGACCTTGTGGGCACACCGGCTGCCTCCGAGCGTGACCCGCGGCGCGAATGCCGGGCTTCCTACCGGAGCTCCTGAAAACTGACTCCCTCTTTGCGTTTTCAATGCGGCTGTTATCGTGATGCGGGGATGTCCAACAGGTTTGGCGCCGCGCAACGAAGCAGGTTCGGCGCCTGCCGCCGGACCTAGCCCGCGTCTACCGGTCTTGTCACGTCTGTCCCCTTCACTCCGGTTCTCCCGAGCGGCGGGGTGCCGGGATGATGATCGAACAGTCTGCGCGGGGTCCACGGCAGGGATTACGGGCCGGAGTCGTGTCCGCCGCGGCTGCTTCTTGCGCCTGTCGCCGGCTGTCGGGCATCCCGGGATCGGCATGCAACGACCTCCGCACCGGGATGAGGGGGGTGACCCGTGGCCTCGGTACCGCTTTGGCTCGCGCACCGCGTTCGACAGGCACGCCTGAAGGCCGGGCTGACGCAAGTGCAGCTCGCCGGAAAGGAGGTGGCCGCTCGAACGATCTCTCGCATTGAACGGGGATATGTCCGTCCGTCCGTGCGAGTACTTTCTCATATCGCGCAACGAGTCGGACGCCCGCTGCGGTACTTCGTGGACGACGCCATGCTGGACGAGTCCGAGGTGGATTACTTGCTAGCCCGCGCAGGACTCCGGCAACTCGCCGGCGATCGGGAGAGCGCCGAGCGTCTCGCCGCATCCGCGGTCGACCTGGCAACGGCCACCGGCGACCAGGCGCGTCTGGCGCTCGCGCGTCTGGAGTTGCTCAGCATTCGCGTGAGCGTGCGCCGAAGCCCCGAGGTTGAGGCTGAGCTTGCCTCGGCACAGGTCGAGGCGGCGCGGTTCGGGCACGCTGAAGCTGTGGCCAGAAGCTACCTTGCGGTCGCCGCGACGCTCGAGAACGACGGGTTGGACGCACGGGCACAAGCAGCTCTTGACGCCGGCTTGGGGGTTCTGGATGGTCGGTGGCCCGAGATCGGCGTGCTGTTCGTCGCAGCCCTCATCCGGTTGGCGGCGACCTCGTCCGGGGACGTGCGGACGCTCGGCCGCCGCCTGAACGCATTGGGGCGCGCCTGCGATGCCCGGAGCATCGTTGACGCGTATGAGACCAGGGCGGAGCGCGCACATGCTTCGGGCGATACGCGACAGGCGCTCGAGGCCGCGCGACACGCCCTGGCCTTCCGACGGGCGATCGCCGCAAAGGCGGACGAAGCGGGAGCGCGCTACCAGCTGGCTCATCTCGCCCGCCGGTCCGGCCGGGTCGACGAGGCCGCAGCCGAGCTCACGACCGCGTGCGCACTGGCGCGAGACGCTGGTGACCATCTGACGGAGGTGCAGAGTCTCATCAGCCTCTGCGGGTTGCATACCGCCGCGGGCAGGGCCGGTCAGGCCACCCAGGCCCTCGAGGAAGCGCGCGCCGCGTTTCTGCGGATGGCCGAGGTCGGGTTGCTGCGGTACGGGACGCTCCGACGAGCCACCTCAGGCCTGGAGCCAGGCCGGATGCACCTCGATGCGGAGGCGACGGCGGTCGCCGACAAGAACGGGGGCGCACGGGTGACGGCGGGTTGGCTCGATGCGCCGCCAGATGATCCTGGAACGCAGAGACGGTCGTGAAGACGCCACGCCTCGGGCGCTCGGCCTCCGTGGAGTACGCCGTCCACGGGGTCGAGAGTCCGGCGTCCTGTAACGGTTGTGTGAGTTCTCACCTGGCAACGACGGCCAGGGCAGGGCCGGGCAACGCGCAAGCCGAAAGCGCGCGCGGGAGGTGACCAGACGTGGACGAGTTCTCCGGTCGGGCCGAGCGCCCGGCGCCGTCGCTCACTGATATGGGACGCTACGTCGTCGAAGAATGGGCGGAAGAGTACCGGGAGGGACACCTGAGCCGCCGGGAGTTACTCCGGAGAATCGGAGTGTTTTCGGGCGGTGCCGCGCTGGCTGGCGCGGTGCTCGCGAGCATAGGCATCCACGCGTCCGCCGAGGAGCTCGCCACAGCCGCCGTGGCCCCGGTGCCCCCTTCACTCCTGGCGCAGGCGCCCATGGTCCGGCCCGACGATCCATCCATACGCGCCCAAATGATCACGTATCCGTCGGGAAGCGCGTCGGTCACAGGGTACTTGGTCCAACCGGCCGGCAAGCCCATGGCCCCGGGCGTCCTCGTAACCCACGAGAACCGCGGTCTGTTGGAGCACCACATGGACGTCGCAAGACGCGTGGCCAAGCTCGGCTACGTGGCGCTTGCGCCGGACCTCGCGTCACCCATCGGCGGGACCGCCAAGTATCAGGACCTGGCCCAGGTGACCGCGTTTCTTGGCCAGACGCCGCCGGAGCAACTCGTAGCAATGCTGGACGCTGGCGTGCGCCATCTGCAGAGCCTGGCGTCGGTGCGGCGGGACCGGGTCGGTGCGGTGGGTTTTTGCTTCGGAGGCGGATTGACGTGGCGGCTCGCCATGCAAAACGCCGAGCTCAAAGCGGTGGTGCCGTTCTACGGACCCAATCCGCCGTCGCTTGACGGCGTGGCTCACATCCGGGCGGCGGTGCTCGCTTTCTACGGTGCCCTCGACGAGCGTGTGGACGCCGGGATTCCCGCGATGCGCGCCGCGTTGCAACAGGCCCGCGTAACTTACGAGATGGTCGTGGAGCCAAACGCGCGCCATGCGTTTTTCAACGACACCGGCCCGAGCTACAACGCCGCGGCGGCGGCCGATGCGTGGACTAAGACCGTGGCGTGGTTCGCGAAGTATCTCGGCACCTGACCCGGCGTCCCGGCCGCAAGACAAGAGGGCATGGGCGATCCGCCTGAGCGCGGCGTGGCGGCGCTGGCGTTTTGCAGTGAACGACGGGATGCCTCGCCCCCCGGATCGGCCTCGAAGGTCCCAGGGGCACAACTGAAGAATCGGAGTCGGTGGGCCATGCTCGTTGGCGGGGGGCCTTGGAGGCGACGATGGTGGCGATTGCTCGAGTGTTCGTAGCCGTGTGCATCGTGCTCGCCATCGCAGGCATCGCCCGGGCGCAGCTGGCTGCCGACGATTTTCTCGTCGTGCCTGGGGACCGGATCGGGACGCTCCGAGTCGGCATGCCCCTCAGCGACGCGGAGTCACGCATGGGCGAGCCCAAGTCCACGTTCCAGGCCGAGAATAGTCAGGGCACGATTGAGACGTGGTTTGCGACCATTCGCAACCGCGACGGCACGCAATCGATGGGGAGCACGGGAGGACTGTACGCAGTAGTGGACTCTTCTGGAACGATTCGGCAGGCGGGGGTGCATTACGATTCCCGCTTCGTCACATCTTCGGGACTCCACACGGGGGTGTCGGAGACGGAGGTACGAACGGTGCAGGGAGAGCCGTCGGTCGTCTACCAGCATCAGGGATATCACGAGCTGGCGTACGCGGCTCTCGGAATCACGTTCTCCGTGGTCGACGACCCGAAGCTTCGAGGATATCGGAGCGTCTACGAAATCGCCGTCTACTCACCCCAGCGCTGACAGCGACCCCGGTGCGCCTGCTCACTCGGACGGTTCATCGTGCACGCGCGTGAGCGCCGATCGGTGAGTCGAGTGTCCTTCGACGCTAGCCCCCGTGCATGAACGACGGGTAGAGTGTCATTCCGCCGTCCACAAACACCGTGGTGCCCGTCACGTAGCTCGCGACGTCGGAGGCGAGCACGACCACCATCTTGGCGATCTCGTCCGGCTGCCCCATACGCGCCATGGGGATCTTGCGGATCAAGTCGGCGCGCGTCGCGGGGTCGCTCCACACGGCCGCGTTGATCGGCGTCTGGATCGCGCCCGGGGCGATGGCGACGACACGGACTTCGTGTGGTGCCGCTTCCTGGGCAAGCGTTTTGGTGAGCATGCTGAGCGCGGCTTTGCTCGCCGTGTACGCGGCATACCCGGTCCACGGGATGAGTTCGTGCACGGACGTGAGGTTGACCACGACCCCCGCGCGCTGCGGAACCATGCGCCGCAGGGCTTCACGCGCACATGCGTAGGCGCCCTCGAGGTTGATCGTCAGAACCCTGCGCCACGCGTCAGGGGGGTAGTCCCACCCGGCAGCGCGCGGTCCGTCGATGCCGGCGTTGTTGACGAGGATGTCCACGCCACCCCACAAGCGGTCCAGGGCGGCAAACATCCGCTCTACCTGAGACAGCTCGGACACATCCGCCGCGATAGCCAGCGCGTCGCCTCCCGTGCCCTTGATGCGCGCGACCACCTGCTCGGCGGCCTCGGGGTGGACGACGTAGTTCACGCAGACGCGGGCGCCGGCGTCTGCGAGCGCGATCGCGATCGCCTCGCCGATACCGGAGTTCCCGCCGGTGACTACCGCCCGCTTGTTCTCAAGGCGAATCTGCACGCGCCATCCCTCCTGAGGTCCACGTGATGTCGTGCTCGTGCGGTTCTTGTGGCAGTTCGGCTCGCACCCTTGGGTCCCTCCTGTTCTGCCGACTCCGCCGCGGGTCGCAGGAGCCGAGGGTGCGCGGGGTCGAAGATACTCAATAGTTGAGTTGAGCTCTCGTCGCCCATCAACAGGGACGCCCCAGGCGACCTCCTGACCGGATGGATCTTTGCGTCCTGAACGATTGGACGCGTGCCACAGACGTTATGGACGCCATCGACGGCCTTCCACTCCCACAGCGCTACTGGGCGATTCTTACGATCGCCATCGCAGTGGCGATGGCGGTGCTCGACAGCGCCATCGCCAATATCGCGCTGCCGACCATTTCCAGAGATCTCGGGGCGAGCCCCGCGGCTTCGATCTGGGTGGTGAACGCGTACCAGCTCACGCTCACGATCTCCCTGTTGCCGTTCTCGTCGCTCGGGGACATCTTCGGCTACCGCCGCGTGTACTGGAGCGGCCTCGTCCTGTTCACGCTCGCGTCGCTCGCGTGCGCGATGTCGCATTCGCTCATGTCGCTGACGGCGGCCCGCGTGCTTCAGGGATTCGGCGCCGCCGGCATCACGAGCGTCAACACCGCGCTGGTTCGCTTCATCTATCCGCGGCAACTGCTCGGCCGGGGCATGGGTATCAACGCGCTCGTCGTGGCGACGGCCTCGGCGGCGGGTCCGACCATCGCGGCTGGGATCCTGTCGGTTGCGTCGTGGCAATGGCTCTTCATGGTCAACGTTCCCCTCGGTGCGCTCGCGCTCGGGCTGTCGATCAATTCCTTGCCTCGAACCGAGCACCCGCGCCAGCAGTTCGATTTCGGCAGCGCGCTGCTGAGCGCCGGGGCGTTCGGGCTGCTCGTCACCGCGATCGCGGGCCTGGGGCACGGGGAAAGCGCTCTTCTGATCACGACCGAGTTCGCGACTGCCGCGCTGCTCGGGACGACCCTGGTGCGTAGGCAGTCCATGCTCTCCGCGCCGATGCTGCCCATCGATCTATTTCGGAGGCCGGTGTTCTCGCTCTCCGCGGCGACGTCGGTGTGCTCGTTCGCCGCGCAGGGGCTGGCGTTCGTGGCGCTGCCGTTCTACTTTCAGGACGTTCTCAACCGCAGCCAGGTCGAGACGGGTCTTCTGATCACTCCGTGGCCGCTCGCCGTGGCGGCGATCGCCCCGTTTGCCGGACGTCTGGCCGACCGCTATCCGGCAGGCATCCTGGGCGGTCTGGGCCTGGCGATACTCAGCGGTGGGCTGCTGCTGGTGGCGCTCTTGCCCGCGCACCCGGCGGCGGGCGATATCATCTGGCGAATGGCGTTGTGCGGTTTCGGATTCGGCCTCTTTCAATCCCCGAACAACCGCGCCATCATGAGCAGCGTCCCGCGTACGCGGAGCGGAAACGCGAGCGGGGTCATCTCGTCGGCTCGCCTGTTGGGGCAGACTACCGGCGCCGCGCTCGTGGCTCTCGTCTTCGGTCTCACCGCCGCGCGAGGTGGGGTGGGGCCCGGCACTCTCATTGCGGTCGTGCTGGCCGCGTGCTTCGCGGCGGCGGCGGCGGTTGCCAGCGGCCTGCGGCTCGTCGATTTCGGCGACGGGGACCCCGCCGTCGGCCGGGCCGGGGAGCGGGGTGTTCCAGGGGACTGAGGAGGAGTCCGCGTCTCGGCGCCTCACGGCCGCGCGCTTCCCGCGGAAGGGGTACCGAATCCCTTGATGGAAATCCCCGGCCACACGCGCCGTCCTGTGTATGGGACGGCGGGCAGGGGGGAAGAGAGGCGCATATGGCCTCCGCGCGGCGTACGATCCGGACGATGTGCCCCATGAACTGTCACCCCACGCTTTGCGGGATGCTTGTGGAGGTGACCGATGGGCGACTCATCGAGGTCCGGGGAGACCCCGAGAACCCGGACAGTCGAGGCTTCCTCTGCATCCGGGGGCAGGCCGCGCGGCAGATCATCGACAACCCGCAGCGGTTGCTCTTTCCGCTTGTTCGTGACCGGAGGACGGACGACGCGTGGCGGCGGGCGAGCTGGGACGAGACACTCGACCTGATCGTCGAAAGAATGCGATCCGCGGGACGAGAGGCTGTCGGGTTGTGGCAAGGGCATGGGCACTTTGCCAACAACTACGGAACGCGCGTCTCAAGCCAGCTCCTGCGACGGTTTGCCAACTTCTACGGCTGTCAGTGGTGGAGCCCGTCGATGATCTGTTGGGGACTCGGGGCCTTCGGGATCGGGCTCACGGGCCCCCTCGAGGTCAACACCAAAGAAGACATGGGCGCGCACGCAAACCTCATTCTTCTGTGGGGAGCCAACCTGGCAAGCCAGCCGAACACGGCTCGCCATCTCACTGCGGCGCAGCGGCGGGGTGCGTGGATCGCGACGATCGACGTGCGGCGCACCGAGGCGGCGGCGCACTCGCAGGAGAGCTTCGTGATTCGCCCCGGGACCGACGCCGCACTCGCCCTTGCGCTGATGCACGTGATTGTCGGCGAGGGGCTCCACGACGCCGGCTTCGTTTCGGCGCACACGGTCGGCTTCGACCGGTTGCGCGAACACGTCGGAGCGTACCCGCCGGAGTGGGCGGCACGGGAGACCGGGCTCGCCGCCGATCGGATCGTGGCGCTGGCTCGCCGCTACGCGGCGACGCGTCCCGCGATGATCGTTCTCGGGGGGAGTTCCATGCACAAGGGCCCGAACGGGTGGCAGGGGGGCCGGGCGGTTGCGTGCCTTCCCGCGCTCACGGGAAACCTCGGCCGCCCCGGTGCGGGGCTCGGCCCGCGCCACGGGGCCGCGAGCCACGGCCAGGCGTTCGGCGATATCACGGCCATGGAGCGACGGCCGCCCGGGCGCTACCTTCCGAACCAGATGCCGAGGATCATAGAAGCGCTGCTGGACGGCAGCGTCCGCGTGTTGTTCGTGCTGGGGACGAACATGCTATCCTCGTTCGCCGATGCCGGACGCGTGGCCGACGGCCTCGCCCGGACCGAGTTGGTCGTCAGCCATGACCTCTTCATGAACGACACGGCCCGGCGGTTCGCCGACGTGGTCCTCCCGGGGACTGCTTGGCTCGAAGAGTGGGGCTGCAAGAGCACCAACACGCATGTGTATCTGACGCCGAAGATCCTCGACCCCGCCGGGGAGGCGCGGTCGCTCACGTGGATCCTCCGGGAGTTGGCCTGCCGCCTGGACCTCGCCGAGTTCTTCCCGTGGGGGACGGACGAGGGTCCGCTGAATGCGCTGCTGGACCATCCGTCGACCGGCCGCGCAACCGTGGCCGCACTCGGCGCGGAGGGCGGTCTTCGCGCCCTGGGCATTTCTCATGTGGGCCACCCGGATCTCCGCTTCCCCACGCCCTCGGGGAAGATCGAGTTCTATTCGGAGCGCGCGACATCGCTCGGGCTGCCGGCTCTCCCGGTCTACGCACCGCCGCCGCATCCCGGCGGGTACCCGTTGAGCTTCCGACAGGGGCGAACACTGACCCAGTTTCACGCATTCTATGACCATGGCCGTGCTCTGCCCATGCTTGCGCAGCTCGATCCGGAGCCGGTGCTCTGGATCTCCCCGGTCGACGCCGCGGCGCGAGATCTGGAGGACGGCGCGCCGATTCGGATCTTCAACGAGCGGGGCGAGTTCCTGGCGCGTGGGCACGTCACGGACCGGATTCCAGCCGGGACCGTCTGGATGCGGGACGGCTGGAGCGGACTCAACCGCCTCACCTCGGGGGCACCGTCGATCGCCGACGAGGCCGTCGATGTGCTCGGTTTTGCGGCGGGCCAGGCGACATTCGACGCGATGGTGGAGGTGGTCCGCGCGTGCCCGTAGTCCGCGGGTACGCGAAGTCGCCTCGTTACCCGCCGGGGGGCCATTCAACGGCGTCCGCGAGCCACGATCAACGGATTCAGGACACCGGTGGGGCGCAACACGAGGCCCGTACCGGCCGTTTGTCGAATGGGTCCGGACGACGATGAGCCGCTTGCGACGGACGGTCGGCGGAGGGGGCATGGAGGTGCGGCGCGAGGCTGGTGCGGTGCTCCCGCAAGGGCGCCTGCTGGAGCTGCTGTACTACATGCGCCTTCAGCGCAGCATCGAGGAGCGCGGGATCAAGCTCTACTACCAGGGGCGGATCCCCGGCGTGTACTTCACGGGCTGGGGGCACGAGGCGATTGCCGTCGGCGCAACCGCCGCGCTCGGCGCGGACGATTTGCTCGCGCCGATGCACCGCGACCTTGCGGCGTACCTCATGCGGGGGATGACAGTCGGCGAGGTCTTCGCGCAGTTCCTCGATCGGGAGGGTGGGCCGACACGCGGCCGGGACGGCAACGTCCACATGGGCGATCCCCGACGCGGGATTCTGCCGTTCATCAGCCACATGGCGGCCTCCGTTCCGGTCGCCGCGGGCATGGCGCTCGCGTGCCGTCAGCGCGGGGAGCCGCGGGTGGTCTTGACCTTCTTTGGCGACGGCGCGACGAGTACCGGTGCCTGGCACGAAGGCGTCAACTTTGCCGCGGTGTTCCGCCTGCCGCTCGTGCTCGTGCTCGAGAACAACCAGTACGCATATTCCACGCCCCTCGACCGGCAGACTGCCGCCCGCGCGTTCGTCGACAAAGCCGCGGGGTACGGCATCCCGGGCGTCGCCGTGGATGGCAACGACGTGCTCGCTGTCCACGCGGCGGCGAGGGAGGCGGTGGACCGCGCGCGGGACTGCGAAGGTCCCACACTCATCGAGTGCCGCACCATGCGCGTGCGCGGCCACAGCGAGGCCGACAAAGTCTCGTACGTCCCGAAGGCGCTGCTCGACGAATGGGTCGCCCGCGATCCGATTGTCCGGTTCGAGGGGGTTCTGCGTGCCGACGGCGCACTGCCCGCCGCGGTCGACGAGGCGATGCGGGAGCGTATCGCCCGGGAAGTCGAGGAGGGGCTGGCGTGGGCCGAGGCCAGCCCGGAACCCGATCCCGCGACCGTCGCAGATGGGGTCCTTGCCGAATGACGGCAAGCGAGCAAAGGCGGCGGCGATGGCTCAGTTAACCTATCTCGAAGCGATCCGCGAAGGGCTCCGGGACGAGATGCGCCGCGACCCGCGCGTCTTCGTCCTGGGCGAGGACGTCGGCGCGTACGGCGGCGCCTTCAAGATCACGGAAGGATTCCTCAACGAATTCGGTCCCTGGCGGGTGATCGACGCGCCGCTCGCCGAAACGGCGAACGTCGGCGCTGGCATTGGCGCGGCCGTGATGGGGATGCGCCCGGTCGTCGAGATGCAGTTCGCCGACTTCGTGACCGACGCATTCACCCAGATCGTCAACGTGGCGGCGAAGTTCCACTGGCGGACCCGGACGCCGCTGCCGCTCGTGCTCCGGATGCCGTACGGCGGCGACATCAAAGGCGGGCCGTTTCACTCGCAATGTATGGAGGCGTGGTTCGCGCACACTCCCGGGCTCAAGATTGTCGCCCCGGCATTTGCCGCGGACGCAAAGGGCCTTCTCGTCGCCGCGATCCGCGATCCGAATCCGGTGATGTACTTCGAGCACAAGCACCTCTATCGCTACCGGCGCGAGGAGGTTCCGGACGGTGAATTCGTCACCCCGATCGGACGCGGGCGCCTCGTCCGGGAGGGCCCTGCGCTCTCCGTGTTCTCGTACGGCTGGATGCTCCACAAGTGCCTGGAGGCGGCCGTTTTGACCGCGTCCGACGGCATCGCAGTCGATGTGCTCGACCTGCGCACGCTGGTGCCGCTCGACCGCGAAGCGATTCTGAGCTCGGTGCGCAAGACCGGCAAGGTGCTCATCGTCCACGAGGCAACCCGCACGGGCGGCATCGGTGGGGAGATCGCCGCGGTCATTGCCGAGGAGGCCTTCGACGCGCTCGACGGACCGGTCGTGCGGCTCGCGAGCAAGGACACGCCTGTGCCGCACAATCCGGGTCTCGAAGGGGCGTTCCAGCCGACGGTCGCGGAGATCGCCGGCGCGATTCGCCGGTTGGCCGCCTACTGAACTCGCGACGAATCCCCGCATTGGTATGCCCGGCACCCAGGGTCGCACCTGCCGGTCTCGCTTCCGGGGACAATCCTTCGCGTCGTTCCCTCGCCGCCGGGTCTGCGCCCGTGGCGTGCCGCCGTACTTCGGGAGCGCCGCCCCTCACGGTCCTAACGTGGGAACACGGTCATGAGATGTGAGGTAAACCGCGATAGAGTGAACCGGCCGCGATAGCGAGTCCCCTGTGCCGGTATCAGAATGGGTAGATGTATCAGTCCTTTCGGCGATCTTCCTAGAATATTCTAGCCCCGTTTGCGCCCGGTGCTTCTCGCCCCGGCTATTCCGGGAATTCTTGCAGCGTTCGGCGGCGCCTCGACGAAAGGACGGCAGGCATCACAAGGGAAATTTCCGATGACGGCGTGCCGGACATGGGAGGGACAGGTCTTGGAGCCGATATTGAACTCTCCGTTTGCGATTTTCGCGTGCTCTCTGCTCCTCATGTGGCTGTCGGTCCGGATTGGCGACGTTGTTAGACGAAGGCGCCCGGCGAAGGAGGAAGAGAGGGAAGACCTCGGCGTCGTCACCAATGCGAGTTTGACACTGTTGGCTCTCGTTATCGCGTTCAGCTTTTCCATGGCCGTGAATCGATACGATCAGCGCAAGAACTATGAGGAGGAAGAGGCGAGTGCGATCGGTACAGAATATGTTCGGGCTGGTTTGTTGCCTGCTGCAGAGGCGACGCGAGTCCGCCAGTTGTTAACACAGTATCTGGATCAGCGCATATTGTTCTATACGGTCCACAGTGTGCCGCAGCTTGACCGCATCGCCAGCGAGACGGCCAAACTGCAGAGTGAGATGTGGTCGATCGTACAGGATGCCGCCACGGAACACCCAACGCCGCCCGTCGCCCTCGCCGTCTCTGGGATGAACGATGTGTCGAGCCGGCAGGGTCACACAGGGGCGGCCTGGTTGAACCGTATCCCACCCGGGGCGTGGAGTCTGATGGCGGTGCTTGCTGTGTGTTGCCGCGTGCTCGTTGGGTATGGGCGAATAGCAAGGGGAGTGTTTTGTTTGCGGTTTTGCCCCTTATCATCTCGCTTGCGTTCTTTCTCATAGCCGACATTGACAGTCCACGCAGTGGTGCCATTCGCGTGCCCCCACAAAACCTGATCAGCCTATCTGAGTCGCTCGGCAAATAGAGGCTGATAATGGCCATGCGCTGGACTCGCGAGTGTTGTGGCGACGTGCGGGGCTGTGCAGATTGGCGCGGGTTCCGATAGCCGATAGAATGGACATTTGTTATCCGTAGTATCGTACAGATCTACCCGAACATGGTCCGGGCCGTCCGCCAGGTATCCAAGCACACTCCTTGCGCCATGTCGATAACCCGCACGGACGCTCTTGCGCACACTGGTGGCACCCGTTGTAGAGCTCCAGCTTGATCGCGGTGTTGACCCCGGGGCAGCTTCGCAAAGCAGCTTTTGGTACGGTACATCCTACATTCCGCAAGTAGCGACATGGGGTTTGGCGTTTTTCTGACGGGCGTAGACTGTGTCATTGGTAGGCTTCGATGGGCACGCCCAAGAGCGCGAGGAGCATGCGTTGGAGTTTTGACAACTCGATCGGAAATGCGAACATCACCTCCCCGTGGTGCTCCACCTCGTACCACTGCACATCGCGAAAGGCGTCCAGGATCCGGGGACACGTCGGCGTCGTCGTTGGCCGATTCTCTGGCAAGAGCGTGAGCGTCTTGAGACCGCGCCGCCGCATGCCCTGGCGCACCTCGCGTTCAATCAGGCTCGCGACGGCCAAGGCGATGAAGTAGGCATGGAGCAGGCCCGCAGCGCGACGGGGCTTCTTCAAGTAGACGGGGGCGATCTCCAGGTCGGTCTTGACCAACGCGAAGCGCCGTTCGACATAGGGCTGGAACTTGTAGATGGACAGGACCTCGTGCTTGGGGACCGTGGCGAGGTTCGTCACGAGCGGAAAGACGCCGTCGACCCGCCGCTCGCGCGCCACAGCCGGCGCGTCCCGCCGGACGGTCAGGGTATAGGTAATGTGGCGTTCCAGGTGCACCGGGGTCTGTGCGGTGGGCCGGCCGCGGCGCTCGTAGTGCCGGCGCTGCTCGACGTGGCGCTGGAGCGTCACTTGAAGGAAGCGCTGGGTGTCGGTCTCCCGGAGAATCTTGTCGACCGCGCACTGGATCGCCGGGCGCCTGTGGTCGTGGCGGCGCGGGAGTTTATTGTTGAGTTCCCGGAGCGCGGCCTGAGCCTGGGCGAGCCGCCGCTCGCGCTCCCGGGCATCCTCGGTCACCTTCTGGGAGCTGCGCACCCAAATGATCCGATACCCATCGGCGGTCGTGTACGTGCCCGCACAGCTGCTGAAGACATCCGGCGGGCCGGTCTTGCGGCGGCGGTTGGGGATCGTGAGGATCGAGTGCCACCGGATCCCCTGCTCCCGCAAGCGGGCGCGGAACTGCCGATCCTCTTTCCACGTCCGCGGCATCACGGTGACAAACTGCCCACCGTACTGGGCGATATGTCGGAGGTTGTCGACGGTACACAGCTTACAGTCGGCGACGTAGATGAACTCGGCTCGGCCTACGATCGCCCGCAAGGCGTCCACGGCGCTCCGGTGCACCGTATCGTCGGGGCGATTCCCGCTGAAGACGTCGTGCCACACGGGCACGGCGCCGTCGGCGGTGGCGGTCAGGCCAAAGACGAGCTGCTTCAGGTCCGGGCGGTGATCCTTGTTATGGCCGTGGGTAATCTGCGGATCCCCGTGTGCCCCCGCGTAGGCGCCGTGAAAGGTCACCGTCGTCGTGTCATGGTGGAACCGGCGCGTGTCCAGCTCAAACTGTTTGATGATCCGTAACGCCAGGCGGAACCAGATGCTGCGTCCCCGTTCGGAGGTGAGCGCGTCCAGCGCCCGCGCGACCCGATCATCGTTGATCGCTGCGGCCTGCGCCGGGGTGAGGCCCAGCGCAGCGGACTCCACGGGCGCCAGCCACGTCGCAATCCGATACAACGGGCCGGGGGACACGAGCAGATTGTGCACCAGCACCGCCAGCGTCCGCGCGTGATCGATCACTCCTTGCCGTGCGCTGCCGACACAGCTACGAATGACGGCTTCCAGGGCCAAGCGCTCGAGGAAGTGCGTGATGATGGGATACGGACCGAGGTGGTGAGTCCGGTGCACGGCACCCGGTGGGGCGGTGCGGGGAGGCCGGCCAGCAGGGAGCCGACCCGTCATCCACCTGGCAGCCGGAGCGTGGTTGAACGCACCACGGAGCTTCCCCTTCCGGATGCGCTTGACAGCACGCTATCTGGTTATAATATTATAGACAGACATGAAATTGTCAAGACCGACCTCGCCAGCGGAAGCCGCCCGGCTGCGTGCCCAGGCCCGGCACCGGATTGCCCAAATCCAAGAGGAGGTGGCGCGCTTGGACTATATCTGCGCGGGCACGCTCCAGCATCGAACGCGTGTGTGCGGCAAACCGGGCTGCCGCTGTGCCCACGATCCCGCCGCGCGTCACGGTCCCTACTATGAATGGGGCCGCCTCGAGCGGGGCCGGCTCGTGCACAGTCAGTTGTCCCGAGACGAAGCT
>Ga0187782_10000218_pt1 | contig 36346 bp, 36 predicted proteins | sample 0715_SJ02_MP15_2_FD_132454 | JGI IMG/M metagenome (GOLD analysis project Ga0187782, IMG submission 132454) | Tropical peat soil microbial communities from peatlands in Department of Meta, Colombia - 0715_SJ02_MP15_20_MG | ecosystem: Environmental > Terrestrial > Soil > Wetlands > Peat | place... | reverse complement strand
GCCCAGCGCGTAGCAAGTCTTCTCCTTACCCGTCGACGCGAGCGCGTTCCAGCCGCTGTAGGAGCCGAGCTGCCGTGACTTCCCCGCGCCCGCCTTGTCGCCTTTCTTGCCGTCTTTCTTGTCGGCGCTGTCCTGCGCCTCGTCCGGCTTCGAGCTCGATGCTGGCTTGGGCTTGGCGAGCGCGGACGCCGGCGCGCCGAAAGCCGCCGCGGCTACCGAGAGGGCCAGCGCGGCGGCGAGAGGTTGGGCGAGCTTTCCCCAGTGTGTGCGAATCATGTCTCCGTCCCGGCAGTGAGGCCCGGTCGCGCAGCCTGATTCGGCGAGCGCGGGCGAGTGGCGTCCTTGTGCCCGAAGCTTGGTCCTTTCAAGGCGCTTTCACAATGGCGTCATGCAGGCTATAGACTATCCCGGCTCGGAGGCGGCTTGGCGCGAGATTCGCGTCGGGGCATTTCCGCGAGCCCAGGGAGAGGCGGTCGGCGTGACGATTCCCTTTCGCACTCAGAGCGTGTCGCCCCAGGCCTGTCCAGCCCTGGTGCTCAACGCCGATTTCCGTCCGCTCAGCTACTATCCGCTGTCTCTGTGGGGTTGGCAGGACGCGATCAAGGCGGTGTTCCTGGATCGCGTCAACATCGTCTCCCACTACGACAAGGTGGTTAAGAGTCCGTCTTTCGAGATGCGGCTGCCCTCGGTCGTGTCGCTCAAGGCCTATGTCAGGCCCTCGCGCCAGCCGGCTTTTACGCGCTTCAACGTGTTCCTGCGCGACCGCTTCACGTGTCAGTATTGCGGCGAGCAGGAGGACTTGACCTTCGACCACGTGATCCCGCGCTCCAAGGGCGGGGCGACCACCTGGGAGAACGTCGTCGCGGCCTGCTCGCCTTGCAATCTCCGCAAGAGCGACCGTCTCCCGCAGGAGGCGCATATGACGCCGGCGCAAAGGCCCTATGCGCCGACCATCGCCGACCTGCATCGCAACGGCAGGCTGTTCCCGCCGAACTATCTGCACGAAAGCTGGATGGACTATCTCTATTGGGACTCGGTGCTGGAGCCTTGATGGAGAGACTGCTGCGCCGCGGGGTCGCGATGGCCTTCGGCTTCGTGCTCGCCGCGGGCGCCGGCGCGGCTCTGCTTCCGATCCTGACGCTGCTCGATCCCGTGCTCCGCGATGTGGGCGTTGAAGCCGCGATCTCGGCCGCCTTCGCCTTCTTCGATGATGTCGGGGACCCCGAAGCGGCCGCTGCCGGCTTCCACGCCTTTGCGGACCTGCTATGGGCCGCAACGCTCGCGGTCTGCGTCGCGCCTTTGGCGCTCGTCGCGCTGATCGGCTTGGCCGCGCATCAGCGCGGCTGGCTCTGGCACGCCGGAGGCTGCGGCTTTCTCGCCGCCGCCGCGCCCTGGATCGCCCGCGCCGCCCACGCCTCGCCGCGCGCCCATGCCGCGACGGCGCTGGAGCTCAGGCTCGCTGCGTTGTTTTTCCTGACCGGCGTCGTGACCGGCACGGTCTATTGGCTCATCGCGGCGGGAGGCGCGCGGGAGCAGCGAGGCTAGCCGCCGCGCCCGCGGCGGGAAGGTTTCGGCGCGCTCTCGCCGCCGCCCTGGAAGCCCACCATGACCTCGTAGTCGTCAGCCGCTTTGGCGCTGATGAAGGGCGCGGAAAGGTCTTCCACGAGCACTATGAACTCGCCGCGCGCCGCCCCTGCCGGGATGGTCGCGGACACCCGGTGCGTCTTCTCGCCGAACAGGCGGGCGTCGCTCTTGCGGCGCAGAGCGATGCGCAGGTCGCCCGAGTAGGAGCCGCTCTGGCCCGCTGGCCCGAGCACGGCGGCTCCTTGGACGCCGACCCGGACCGTGATGGCGTCGCCGTTGAGCGCGCATTCGCGCGCGACGTCGGCAATGGAAAATTGATAGCGCACGCTCGCGGCGTCCGCCCCGGCCGGCGACCGCAACTCGGCGGCGCCGCCATCGACCACGACATCTGGACAGTTCGCCAGTCCCTTCGACTTCGGGTCGGCGCGCGTCCCCCCTCTCCCCACCGCCATCTCCAGCATCCGCCCCACCACGCTCGGCTGCTCGTCGCCGGGCGGACTCGTGATCGCTGCCGGCCCGCCTGGGGCCGGCGGCGCAGCGGGCGCGGCGGGCGACGCCGCCTCGTCCTTGCTCTTGCCGCCCAGTCCGAGCATTTGCAGAACGCGGCTCTGGGGGTCTTGGGCCTCCTGGGCGAGCAAAGGCTCGGCCCACGCGGCGCATCCGAGCAGGGCGAGGGCGAGGCGCGGCAGCCTCGCGCGACGGGCGCGATCTTCGCAGTCAGTCATGGCAGTTTAGCGAAGCCCTCCTTGAAGCCCGCGAGATTGAGCGGCAGGCCGATCCCCTCGTCGGGCGTCTGATGGATCACGAATGTCGCGGTGGAACCGTTCTTCAACTGTTCGATCAGCTTTTCGTCCATGACGACCTCGGCGACGCAGCCGGTCGGCAGACACTTGACGAAGCCGGCGCGTCCGATGTTCGTCTGGTCGATGTTCAAGCCGAGGCCGTTCGGCAGCAGCACGCCGAGCGGCGCGATCACGCGCAGCAGGCGGCTCTTCCCGTCGCTCGTCTTGAGCACGATGACGACCAGATTGACGTTCGGCCGGTCATCCGCGGCGACGCTCTGGATCAGAGCGCATTGCTCGGCGCTCGCGCCTGCCGGAGTCTCGCACCGGATCTCCCAGTCCCCAAACTTGGCCTTGACGGCTCCCTGCGCTTGAGCGAAGCCCGGCTGAACCAACGCCGTCGCCGCCGAAAAAGCGATCGCCGCGCCGCGCGTCCACGACGCCGCGCTCGCCCCCAAACGCGGACGACGCACTCTCCAAAACTTCAAAGCCGCTGGCCTCCCCATTTGCACGCTCGCCTAGGACCTACGGGCGCTACGAGGCAATTTCGCGGCGGTTCGCCGCCGCGGCGCGATTGGGCGACAAATCGTCACGCTCTGTCAAGATGGAAGTTCGAAGGCCTTGCCCTTGAGGCAGAATTGTCGGGTGCGGCGATTTGCCATGCAATTTGCGGCGCCGCAGCAATTGCGTGAGACGACAGATTGTGATTGAAGCGTGCAAGCGTTTCGTCCCCTGTTCGGTCGGCCCGCGCCGCGGGTCTGATCCTTGCATCGGGCGAATCTTTGGAGGTGAAGCGGCGAAGCTCCAGTCAGCGCGGCGGCGACGGGACAAGCGGACATCACCGATCAAAAGGTGCGAAAGGCGACCTTGATGCTGACCGGCAAACGATTGACCTTCCGCCGCGCCGCAATTGCGTTCGCGGCTTTTCTCTCAGCGCTGCTTTTCGCCGGCCTGGCGGCGGCGCAGGTCGAAGGGCAGCCAACGCCCGGCGGTCTGGGCCTGCCGGCGATGGTGACCCCGGTCGGCCACGAAGCGCAAGCGTTCTACAATCTGGTGCTGTTGCCGATCATCACCTTGATCGCGCTGTTCGTTTTGTTCCTGCTGATCTACGTCTGCTGGCGCTTCAACGAGACCTCCAACCCGGTGCCCTCGAAGGTCACGCACAACACCGGGCTGGAAATCGTCTGGACGCTCATCCCGGTGCTCATCCTCGTCGTGATCGCCATCCCGTCTTTCCGGCTGCTCACGCATCAGGTCGAGGTTCCGCCTGCGAGCGTCACGCTCAAGGTCACCGGCAACCAGTGGTATTGGAACTGGAAGTATCCCGAGGACCAGGGCGGCGGCTTTGCGTTTGACCAGATGATGAAGGCCGACTCGGACCTCGCTCCTGGCGACCTGCGCCTCTTGGCCGTTGACAACGAAGCGGTCGTGCCGATCGACGAGGTCATCCGGGTTCAGCTCACGTCGAACGACGTCATCCACGCCTTCGGCGTGCCCTCCTTTGGCGTGCGTCAAGACGCCATTCCCGGTCGCCTGAACGAGACCTGGTTCAAGATCGAGAAGGAAGGCGTGTACTACGGTCAGTGCTACTTCATCTGCGGCAAGGACCACGCCTACATGCCGATCGTGATCCGCGCCGTGAGCCGGCCCGCTTACGAAGCTTGGCTCGCAGAAGCGAAGCAGAAATTCGCCGGGAACGACACGCCGCGCAACGAGACCAAGCTCCAGGTCGCCGCCGGCGACGCGCAGCGCTGAACTCTTCCGTCAGAACTCCTTCAGGATCATCGAAGATGGCTAGCTCCACGACGTCCGAGCACGACGCCCACCACCTGCCGCGCGGTCTGACGCGGTTTCTGTTCTCGACCAACGCCAAGGACATCGGCACGCTCTACATCATCGTCGGCGCCATTGGCGGCGTCATCGCCTTTCTGATGTCCGTGGCGATCCGCGCGGAGCTCGCGCAGCCGGGCGTTCAAGTGTTTCCCGTGCTCGCGCAATATCTGCACGGCGCCGATCCGGCGATGGCGCTCGACGCCGGCAAGAACCTCTACAACATGTTCATCACCGTCCACGGCGTGCTCATGATCTTCTTCATGGCCATGCCGATCCTGATCGGCGGCTTCGGCAACTGGTTCGTGCCGATCATGGTCGGCGCGCCGGACATGGCCTTTCCGCGGCTCAACAACATCTCGTTCTGGCTGCTCGTCGCCTCGCTCGTGCTCGCCGTCTTCTCGATGTTCGTCGAAGGCGCGCCGGGCATGCGTGGCTTCGCCGGCGGCTGGACCTTCTACCCGCCGCTTTCGGGCAACACCGGCACGCCGGGCCCGGCCATGGATTTCGTAATCCTGGCGCTGCATCTCGCCGGCGCCTCGTCGATCCTCGGCGCAATCAACTTCATCACGACGATCTTCAACATGCGCGCGCCGGGCATGACCCTGCACCGCATGCCGCTGTTCGTCTGGTCGCTGCTCGTGACCGCCTTTCTGCTGATCCTGGTCCTGCCGGTGCTCGCGGGCTGCGTGACGATGCTGCTCACCGACCGCAATTTCGGCACGGCCTTCTTCGATCCGGCGGGCGGCGGCGATCCGCTGCTGTTCCAGCACCTGCTGTGGTTCTTCGGCCATCCGGAGGTCTACATCATCATCCTCCCGGCCTTCGGCATCATCAGCCAGATCGTCTCGACCTTCTCGCGCAAGCCTGTGTTCGGCTATCTCGGCATGGTCTACGCCATGGCCTCGATCGGCGTCGTGGGCTCCGTCGTCTGGGCGCACCACATGTATACGGTGGGCCTGTCGCTCAATGCGCAGCGCTATTTCGTGTTCGCGACGATGGTCATCGCCGTGCCCACGGGCGTCAAGATCTTCTCATGGATCGCGACGATGTGGGGCGGCTCGATCTCCTTCCGCCTGCCGATGATCTGGGCGATCGGCTTCATCTTCGTGTTCACGGTCGGCGGCACCACCGGCGTCGTGCTCGCGAACGCCAGCGCCGACCGCTCGTTCCACGAGGGCTACTACGTCGTCGCCCACTTCCACTATACGCTGTCGCTCGGCGCCGTCTTCGCGATCTTCGCGGGATTCTACTACTGGTTCCCGAAGATGACCGGCTACATGTATAATGAGACGCTCGGCAAGTGGAACTTCTGGCTGATGTTCGTCGGCGTCAACGTCGTGTTCTTCCCGCAGCACTTCCTCGGGCTCGCCGGGCAGCCGCGCCGCTACATCGACTATCCGGACGCCTATGCGCTGTGGAACCTCGTGTCGTCGATCGGCATGATTCCGCTGACGCTCTCGGTTCTCGTATGGCTCTATGTCATCGTCGAGGCCTTCCTGGCCAGGCGCGCCGCCGGCGACAATCCGTGGGGCGTCGGCGCGACGACTCTCGAGTGGACGCTGAGCTCGCCGCCGCCCTTCCATCAGTTCAATGTGCTGCCCCGCATTGCGGGCTCCGAGCACTAAAAACTGAAAAAAAGCGTCGGGCGCAGTCCGCGCCCGACGCATCCTCCACGAGACGGCAAGGATCCGGACAGCGACATGAGCGATGTGAGCTTCTCGGCGGAAATGCGGGACGGCGCCTTGAATTCGGCGCCGAAGGACTATTTCGCGCTGCTGAAGCCCCGGGTCATGTCGCTCGTCGTCTTCACGGCCTTCGCCGGTCTGCTGCTCGCGCCTCAGCCGCCGCATCCCTTCCTCTGCTTCGCGTCGCTGCTCGCCATCGCCGTCGGCGCCGGCGCCTCCGGGGCGCTGAACATGTGGTTCGAGGCGGACATCGACTCGCTGATGACCCGCACGCGGCGACGCCCCATCCCCGCAGGCCGGCTCGACCGGGACGAAGCCTTGGCCTTCGGCCTCATTCTGGCGACGCTCTCCGTCGCGACGCTCGGCCTCGTCGCCAATTGGCTGGCCGCGTCGCTGCTCGCCTTCACAATCTTCTTCTACGTCATCGTCTACACGATGTGGCTCAAGCGCTCGACGCCGCTCAACATCGTCATCGGCGGCGCGGCGGGCGCCTTGCCGCCGGTCGTTGGCTTCGCCGCTGCGACGGGGGAAGTGAGCATGTCGAGCCTCGCGCTTTTCGCCATCATCTTCCTGTGGACGCCGCCGCACTTCTGGGCGCTGGCGCTCGTCAAGTGCGACGACTATGCGCGTGCGGGCGTGCCGATGCTGCCGAATGTCGCGGGGCGCGCCCGCACGCGCCTCGAGATCCTGATCTACGCGCTGCTGCTCGCGCCGATTGGCGTGTCGCCCTATCTCCTGGGCTTTGCGACGCCGGTCTATGGCGTCGCCTCCGCTGTGGCTGGCGCAGCGTTCGGCCTGTGCGCTCTGCGGCTCTACCAGCAAGGCGAGGGTCCGGCCGCGACCGCGGCGGCGTGGCGGCTGTTCGGCTGGTCGATCTTCTATCTCTTCGCGCTGTTCCTCGTCCTCGTGGTCGAACGCTTGGCGCATCTCGCAAATATCGCCTGACGTCGGAACCGAGAGCGGCGATGGAACCGGAAGAAACCGAGGGAACCGGGGCAAAGGAAACCGATGAGGCGAGCGAAGCAGGCAAGCTCTCTGTCGACGAAGCGCTCGCGAAGCGGGGCCGGCTGCGCAACTACGTCGTGGGCCTGGTCGTGCTGCTGTTTATGGCGCTCATCTACGCCGTGACCATTGTGAGATTGGGGGGAGGCGCGGGGCACGCGCCATGAAGAGCGGAAAGATGACCCAAGCGCCCGAGAACCAAGACAAGCGACGCCAGCGCCTCATCGCTGCGGCCGCGGTTGGCGGCTCCCTCGTCATGCTGGCGCTCTCCTTCGCTTCCGTTCCGCTTTATCGCGCTTTTTGCGCCGCGACCGGCTTCGGCGGCGCGACACAGGTCGCGAAGAATGGGCCGGCGATCATGGGGCAGCGCGTCCTGAGCGTGCGCTTCGACGGCAATGTGACGCACGAGCTGCCCTGGCGCTTCGAGCCCGAGATCGCGAAAATCTCCTTGCGCACTGGGCAGACGGCGACGGTCTACTATCGCGTAACCAACCTGTCGGACCGCGAGACGGCGGGGATCGCCGCCTACAATGTGGCGCCCGACCAAGCCGGCGTGTGGTTCAACAAGCTCGCCTGCTTCTGTTTTTCGGAACAGCGCCTCAAACCGCACGAGACGGCGGAATGGCCCGTGGTGTTCTTCCTCGACCCGGCGCTCGAGAACGAGGAGAGCATGCAGAAGGTCGAGGAGATCACGCTGTCCTACTCGTTCTTCCCGGTCAAGGGCGGGGGCAGGAGCGGCGAGCCGCCGGCGAGGGAGCCGAAAAGCTGAGGACTGCCCCGCGGCGGGGGCGAGAGTTGAAACCAACAGGCCGGCGCGCCGGCGAAATCCGAGGATGAGACGACATGGCTGACGCTCACGCCAAACCGGAACACGACTATCACCTGGTCGACCCGAGCCCCTGGCCGATCATCGGCGCCCTGACGGCGCTGGTCATGGCGACGGGCGCCGTTCTCTGGCTCGCCGAGCACAAGGGCTCGCCGATCTTGGGCGTCAAGTTCGGAGGCTCTGTCTTTTTCGCGGGCTTCGCCGGCGTTCTCCTGACCATGTTCGTCTGGTGGCGCGACGTCATCAAAGAGGCGACCGAACAGGGACACCACACGCCCGTGGTGCGCCTCAGCCATCGCTATGGCATGATCCTCTTCATCTTCTCGGAGGTCATGTTCTTCGTCGCTTGGTTCTGGGCCTTCTTCAATTCGAGCCTCTTCCCCGCCGACGCCGTGCAATATGTCCGGGCGGAAGTGTTCGGCGGCATCTGGCCCCCGCAGCACACCGAGGTGCTGAGCCCCTGGAAGATCCCGCTGGTCAACACGATCATCCTGCTGTCCTCGGGCGGCACGCTGACGTGGGCCCATCATGGGCTCCTGCACGGGGACCGCGGCAAGCTGATCAAGGGTCTTGTCGCCACGATCGCGCTCGGGCTGCTGTTCACCAGCCTGCAGGCGTATGAATATGCGCACGCGCCCTTCGCCTTCTCCTTCGATCCGGCGCATCCCTCGGGGACGAACTACGGCTCGACCTTCTTCATGGCGACGGGCTTCCACGGCTTCCACGTCATCGTCGGCTCGCTGTTCCTGCTCGTCTGCCTCTTCCGCGCGCTGGGCGGGGCCTTCAAGCCTGACCAGCATCTCGGCTTCGAATTCGCCGCCTGGTACTGGCACTTCGTCGACGTCGTCTGGCTGTTCCTGTTCTGCTGCATCTACGTCTGGGGCAACTGGGGCGGCGTCACGGAGTGAGTCCTTGTCGCCCGACTATGTCGTGGAACTTGTGCGGGCCCGCGCAGATGTAGAGAATGTTCGCGGGCCGCCGTCCAAACCGACGAAACGCGACACGGCTGCGGAATTCCCGCAGCCGTTTGCTTGAGGAGATGCGCACATGTCGACTGCCGACCGTCCGCCGCATGTCAATCCCTATTGGGCGGGGCTCGTCGGGGTCTGTCCGCGCTGCGGCAAGGCCAGCATGTTCAGCGGCCTGCTGAAGCTCGCCGAGAAGTGCCCGGCCTGCGGCCTCGACTATGGCTTCGCCGACGCGGGCGACGCGCCTGCCATCTTCGTCATGACGATCGCCGGCTTCCTCGTGCTGGGTCTCGCCGCTTACATCGAGATCGTCTACCAGCCGCCCTATTGGGTCCATGCCGCGGTGGTGATCCCCGTCGCGGTGATCCTCTGCGTCGGGCTGCTGAGACCGACAAAATCGCTGATGATCGCAATGCAGTATTATACGAAGGCCGAGGAGGGCCGCAGGGTGAAGTGAAGTCGCCGCCGTCGCTCTTATGGCAGGGCGCAAGCGTCGCTGCGACGATCGCGCTGTGCATCTCGCTCGGGGTTTGGCAGTTGCGGCGTCTCGAGTGGAAAGAGAACCTGCTCGCGGCGATCGAGACCCGCGCGCATTCCGCGCCGTCGGCGCTTCCGGAGCGCGGGAGCTGGCCGCGTCTCTCCAGCGACGATTATGCTTATGCGCACGTGCGCGCGGAGGGCGCGTTCGACCTCGCGCGCGTCGCCCTCGTCTTCACGTCCGCGCCGGAGGGCGGCATCGGCGCCGAACCCGGGTTCCTTGCGCTCATGCCGCTGCAGCTTGCATCCGGCGGAGCCGTGATCGTCAACCGAGGGTTCACGCCGCAGTCGAAGGCCGAGGCCGGCGGCTGGCGCGAGGCGCCCGGAGGGACCACGGTCGTCACGGGTTGGCTGATGTCTCCGCAAAAACGCAATATGTTCACCCCCCCCGACGATCCGTCGAACGGCAAGTGGTTCACGGCCGATCCCGCCGCGATAGCTGCGGCCTTCGGGATGGCCGAGGCGGCGCCGTTCCTCCTGGAGCAGCAGGCGGGCGCGCCCGAGGATGGGCTGTCCCGCCCGGTCGCGATCGACACGGCGCAGATCCCGAACAATCATCTCGGCTATGCCGCGACCTGGTTCGGGCTTGCGGCCGCCATGGGCATTTTGTTCGCAGTTTACGCAAAAGGGCGCCTCGACTAAGCGCAAGGACCTTTGCCGACCGCGCGGCGCTCGTGCTAATCACGGCGTCGCTTCTCCGAAGCGCGATTCCACCCGTCAGGGAGCCGACTTGCGTTACCTCTCGACCCGCGGACAGGCGCCGGACCTCGCATTCGACGACGTGGTGCTCGCGGGCCTCGCCGGCGATGGGGGTCTCTACCTGCCCGCGAGCTATCCGAACGTTGCGGCGGAGGACATCTCAAGGCTCGCGGGCCTCCCTTACGCCGCGGCGGCGGCGCGGCTGATCGCCCCCTTTGTGGACGGCGCAGGCCGAGACGCGCTTGAAGCAGCAGCCGCGGCCGCCTATGCGGGCTTCTCGCATGCGGCTGTGGCGCCGCTCACGCAGATCGGCGACAATCTCTTCGTGCTCGAGCTGTTTCACGGGCCGACGCTCGCCTTTAAAGATCTGGCGATGCAGCTGCTTGGGCGGCTCATGAACCACGTGCTCAGGGAGCGCGGCCTGCGTGCGACGATCGTCGGCGCGACCTCCGGCGACACCGGGGCCGCGGCGATCGAGGCCTTCCGCGGCCAGGACGCCGTCGACGTGTTCATCCTCTATCCCGACGGACGCGTCTCGGACGTGCAGCGGCGCCAGATGACGACGGTCGCCGACTCCAATGTCCATACGCTCGCCATAAACGGCTCCTTCGACGACGCGCAGGCGATCTTGAAGAGCCTTTTCCGCGACGCCGCATGGCGCGCGCGCCTCGGCCTCGCGGGCGTCAATTCGATCAATTGGGCGCGCGTCGTCGCGCAAATGGTCTATTACTTCACGAGCGGCGTCTCGCTCGGCGCGCCGCATCGAAAAATCTCCTTCGCCGTGCCGACGGGCAATTTCGGCGACGTGCTCGCGGGCTATGTGGCAAAGCGCATGGGCCTGCCGGTCGAGCGGCTCATTGTCGCGACCAACGCCAACGACATTCTGGCGCGCGCGCTCGCCACGGGTCGCTACGAGCCGCGCGGCGTGACGCCCACGCAGTCGCCATCCATGGACATTCAGGTCTCCTCCAATTTCGAGCGCTTGCTGTTCGACGCCACGGGGCGCGACGCCGCAACGACGCGCGCCGCCTTCGCGAGCCTCGAGCAGTCCGGCGGATTCGACATTCCCGCCGGCGCCCTCGAGGCGATCCGCGCGGATTTCGACGCGCACGCCGTCGGCGAGGCGGAGACGACCTCAGAGATCGCCCGCACCTGGCGCGAGAGCGGCTATGTGCTCGACCCCCATACGGCGACGGGTGTCAGCGCCGCCCGCGCGCGACTTGCCGAAGATCCCTCGACCCCGGTCGTCGCGCTCGCGACGGCGCATCCGGCAAAATTCCCCGACGCGATCGAGCACGCGATCGGACGCCGTCCCGCGCCGCCGGACCGGTTGAAGCCGATCCTGGCCGCGTCCGAGCGCTTTGCGCGCATTGAAAGCGACGTTGCGCGAGTAAAGTCTTTCATCGAAGAGAATGCGCGGGCGGCGCGGGTTCTGGCGAAGGCTTGAGCATGTCGCTATTTGGGGTGGCTTTCGGGCGACGCGAGTTTCCGCTTCGTGGCGAGGGCGTCTATCTGCGCCCCTCCGAGTTGCGCGATTTCGCGCAGTGGGCGGCGTTGCGCGAACAGAGCCGCGAGTTCCTGACGCCCTGGGAGCCGCTGTGGCCCATCGACGATCTGACGCGCCCGAGCTTCCGCTATCGCGTTCGCCGCCACGCCGAGGAGATGTCGCGCGACGAGGGTTACACATTCTTCATCTTTCGCGAGAGCGACGATCAGCTCGTCGGCGGCCTCTCGCTCGGCCATGTGCGGCGCGGCGTCGCGCAGACGGCCACGCTCGGCTACTGGATGGGCGCGCCCTATGCGGGGCAAGGCTATATGAGCGCCGCGGTCCGCGTGGCGCTGGCCTACGCTTTCAATCGCCAGGGCTTTCATCGCATCGAGGCGGCCTGCGTTCCGAGCAACGAGGCGTCCAAGCGGCTGTTGGAGCGTTTGGGCTTCACGCAGGAAGGCTACGCGCGCGGCTATCTCAACATCAACGGCCAGTGGCGCGACCACCTGCTCTATGCGCTGCTCGACACCGATCCGCTACCGCTGCGCACGCCGGTCGCGACGGACGCTGCAGCTCGAAAAGTCGGCTGAGCGCCTCAGAGTCCGAGCGCGCAGCCTCGCATTTCGGCCTTGCCCGCTTTCCGCGCTTGCGGCAACTTCCCTGTCTTCGTCGCCGCCAACTTCGTTAGCATCATGACAGCATGGAGCCCGGCGCAGGACCAGGCGCTCAAGGCCGTGGCGAAATGGCTCGCCGCGAGCGACGCCCCTCAGGTGTTCCGGCTGTTCGGCTACGCCGGCGCCGGCAAGTCGACGCTCGCGCGCCATCTCGCGTCGAACGTCGAAGGCCGCGTCGTCTTCGCCGCTTTCACCGGCAAGGCGGCGCTCGTCATGCGCTCCAAGGGCTGCGACGACGCCAGCACGATCCACAGCCTCATCTATCGCGCGACCGAGAGCGAGACCGAAGAGCCGACCTTCGTGCTGAACGGCGACAGCGAAGCGTCACGAGCAAAGCTCATCGTCATCGACGAGTGCTCGATGGTCGACGAGGAACTCGGCCGCGACCTCCTCTCCTTCGGGCGCAAGGTGCTCGTGCTCGGCGACCCGGCGCAACTGCCTCCAGTCAAGGGCGGCGGTTTCTTCACGGAGGCCGAGCCCGACGTCATGCTCTCCGAGGTGCATCGTCAGGCCGCCGACAATCCGATCATTCGCCTGTCGATGACGATTCGCGAGGGCGGCGCGCTCGCGCCCGGGGACTATGGCGAGACGCGCATCGTCTCGCGCAAGGGACTGGACCCCGCGCTCGTCACCAGCGCCGATCAGGTGCTCGTCGGCATGAACAAGACGCGTCGCGCCTATAACCGCCGGCTGCGCGAGCTGCGCGGCTTCTCCGGCGAGTTTCCGCAGTCCGGCGAGAAGCTGGTGTGCCTGCGCAACAACCGCAAGAAGGGGTTGCTCAACGGCGCGCTGTTCAAGGTGAAGACCGCCGGCGCGCTGCGGCGCGGTCAGGTGCGTATGCTCATCGAGCCGGAGGACGGCGACGGCGGAATTCGGCGCGTCGGCGTCATCCCGCAGTTCTTCGACGGGGTCGATGGCGACATCCCATTTGCGCAACGCAAGGATTCGGACGAGTTCGACTTCGGCTATGCGTTGACCGTGCACAAGGCGCAGGGCTCGCAGTGGAACAACGTCGCGCTGTTCGACGAGTCCTTCGCCTTCAGGGAGCATCGCGCGCGTTGGCTTTACACGGGCGTGACCCGCGCTGCGCAGATGCTGACGCTTGTAGTGTGAACGGAGCTCGAACGAGCTCAGCAGCGGTTTAGGCGAATATTTCCTCAAATTTGCCGCACAGGTTAAGTGAAAAGCGACAGTTGATCAGCCCGTCCAGCACGTTCTTAAGCGTATTGCGCGAGAAGTTTTTTTGAATCGGCTCTTGATCCGGGTCCCTGGCCTCTACCTCAAAGCCCATCACCTCGCTGCAGAGGAGCGGTGCGCCAAGCGACGCGTCACTGGAGCCCAGATAGAGGAGGATTACATGCGAAATGTCCTGAAGATCGGAGCCGCCGCGGCCATTACGTCGGCCGCTCTGGCGTTTTCTCCGGTCGCCGCCACAGCGGGCGTCGTCGGACTGTCGGACGAGCAGGCCGTGAAGCCGGTCGCCAATACGGATCTCGTCCATTGGCGGCCCTACTGCCACCATCATTGGCGCCACCACTGGCGCTATAGCTATTACGTCTACCCGCGATATTACGGCTATTGGCGGCCGACCTATTACGGTTGGTCTCAGCCGGTCTACCGTTACGGATACAACTATCCTTACGGATACTATGGCTGGGGCGGCGGGGCCGCGGCGGCGACGGCTGCGGCGGCGGACACGGTTATCTTCCCGTTCTCGCTGTTTACGGGCTGGTGATGAGCCGTCCATCCGTGCGGACGCGTGTTCCAAAGAGCCCCCGGTCCCGCCGGATCGGGGGCTTTCTTCATGTTTCGGCGGATTCGAGCTCGGCGCGGGGCGCCGCCGCGCCGCCGCCCGGCCGGCGATAGACGAAGGGCGGCGACGCGACATAGGCTTCAGACAGGGCCAGCCCCGAGAAAGCTCCGTGAGCCGGAGAAAGCTCGCAGGCGGGATCTGTGGCGAACGGGTCGCCGGTTGCAGCCATCGCCTGGCAGCGGCAGCCGCCGAAGTCGATCTCGCGGCGGTCGCAGGAGCGGCACGGCTCCTTCATCCAGCTCGTCCCGCGGAAGGCGTTGAACGCCTCACCGTCGCGCCAGATCTCTCCGAGCGGACGCATGCGCACGTCGTCAAAGACGAGGCCTGGCAGGGTCTGCGCAGCGTGACAGGGCAGAGCCTTGCCCGAGGGCGTCACAACGACGATCGAGCGGCCCCAACCTCCCGTGCATGTCTTCGGACGCGTCGCATAATGGTCGTGGATCACGAAATCGAAGTTCAGCACGCCTTTCAGCCGCGCCTTGGCCTCATCGACGATCCTGACGGTCTCCAGAAACTTCTCGCGCGTCGGGATGAGCGCGGCGCGATTGAGATTGGCCCAGGCGTAATATTGAATATGCGCGACCTCGATCCGTTGTGCGCAGACCTCGACCGCGAAGTCGATGATCTGCGGAAGGCGGTCGATATTGTGGCGATGAATTGGGGCGTTGATCGTGAGCCCCATTCCGAGCTGCCGAACCCAGGCGGCGAACGCGCGCTTTTTCTCGAAGCCTCCCTCGTAATGGGAGATGCGGTCGGCGGATGCGGCATCGACGTCCTGGATCGACAGCTGCACGTGATCGAGCCCGATCTGCGCGAACGTCTCGAGCCGTGCGCGGTCGAGCGTCACGCCCGCCGTGATGAGATTGGTGTAGAGGCCGGCCTCGACGGCGTGAGTCAGGATCTCTTCGAGATCGCGGCGCAGCGTCGGCTCGCCGCCGGAGAGATGGAGCTGCAGCGCGCCGATCGACGCGGCCTGCCGGAACGTTTCTCCCCATTCGCCCGCGGAGAGCTCGACATTGGCTCGCTCGAGCTCCAGAGGATTCGAGCAGTAGGGGCATTGCAGCGGGCAACGGTGCGTGAGCTCGGCGAGCAGCCCGGCGGGCCCGCCCGAGCTCGCGCAATAGCTCTGCGCCAGGGCCGACAGCGGCGGCGGCGCGAAGGCGTCCGGGCCCTCGCGCAGCAGACGCTTATCGGCTAACCCTTGCAGCAGCGCCGTCACGTCGCGGGTCACGAGGTCGAGCGGCGCCGAATATTGCGCGGCGAGGTCGGCCGCGATCGCGCCGACCGGCTTCTCCCCGTCGATGAGCCGCAGCACGGCGAGAGAGATCGCGTCGATCTCATAGGCGCGCTCCGGCGCGAGCACGACATGGCGCCCGCGCGCGCGGTCCTCGTGCAGACGCGCATAGCGCGCGAACGCGGGCTTCGCCTCTGGGGCTATGAGATAGCGTGCAGCGGCTTGGCTCATGTGGCGGCTCGGGTCATGTGAATGGCTCGACAGGTATTTGCCGGTGTGGATCAAAGCGGCGCTAGGGCTTGCTTGCGCGAGAAAGGCTTCTCTCGCCAGCGGTCTCTGCGAATCGTCCCGGGCGCGCCGGACCCTTGCGCTGCTACACCTGCTTATATATACCGAGTGAGCTTGAAAACCCGAAAATGGCGTTGGCGAAGAGCCTAAATCTTTGCGACGCCACGAATCTGCTCCCTCTCCCCGCTTGCTTAGGAGAGGAGTGGTCTGTGCGAGATTAGTCTAAAGAGCTGTCATACTAGTGGATTCGCTAACGTGAGAACTGTCGTGGATAATCTCCGCGGCCGCCACCCTAACCCTCGCCCCGTCTATTTCCCTTTCATTTCATATTCGATGGCCTTGGCGTGATCGGCTTGGGCGCGATCGCTGTCGCCCTTGTTGGCCCAACCCGTCCCGCGATCTCTGTAGAGATTTGATTTCATAATATCGGGAGCTGCGTCGATGGCTATATTTAAATATGCTATTACCAAGTCGAATTTGCCCCTGTTATTATATAATTTGCCAAGCACACCCAAAGCAACGACTCCTGACATTCCTCGCGGCTCAAGCTTCACGGCTTTATTGCAATCGGTAATTGCCATGTCTGTTCCACCTATCTGTTGATATAAATTGGCTCGTTGCATACAGGTATACGCATCGTCTGGATTGAGCTCAAGGCTTTTTGCAAAATTTGCGAAAGCCTTGTCGTTGTCGCCCGCGCTGGCATAGGCTTCGCCAATGCGCCCGTAATCCTCGCCGCGCCGAGCGGCGGTCCGACCGGGGTTTCCTGCAACTTTGGAGCAGCTGGCGATGGTCTCCGTAAAGCCGGTATTCGCCATTCTTGTCCGCATCGCCGCGAATAAACAGGCGTTCACATCCGGATCGTCGTCAGCCGCTACCCCCTGCAACAGTCAGCGCGAGAGCGGCAAGGGCCATCCGAGCAATTTGTTTCATCGCAGGCTCCAAAAATTGTGTCGCCAAACCTCGTCCTATCGGTCGATTGAGCATAGCAGGACCGGGCAATAAAGCCAGCGGCGCAGCTTTGCGAAAAAAATTGCGGGCGCGCCTCGCCCATAGGCGAAACCTGGCTGAAGTCATCGCTATGGACGATCGCTAAGGACGAGATTGCCTCAATGTGCAGACGAGCATATGTTTTCGTTACGCTGGAGGAGCAGTTATGCCTCTCAACATCGAAGACGCCGAAGTGGACAGATTGGCCAGTCAATTGGCTGCGCTCAACCAGACGACGAAAACCCAAGCCGTGAAAGACGCGCTGCGACACGAACTGGCGCGCGCGCAAAGGGAGCCGCCGCTTTGGGAGCGCATCAAACCGTTGCGCGATGAGATCGCCGCCTATCCAGACAGCGGGATCGTCGTCGACAAGACGTTTTTCGACGAACTCGGCGGCGAGACGGGCGAATAGTGTTCGTCGACGCTTCCGCGATGGTCGCAATCCTCCTGCAAGAGGCGGACGGCGAGGAACTCGCCGCCGCCATCGACGCCAACTCCTCGCGGCGGCTCATCACCAACGTGATCGCCGTTTGGGAAACCGCCGCTGCGATTTATCGGAAAAAGAAGATGCCCTTGGGCGTGGCCGAGGCCCGCGTCGCGGATTTCATCGCCGCCGCCCGCATAGAGGTGCTGAGCGCGGCCCCGGATGACCTCGCTCTCGCATTGGCGGCATTCGACCGCTATGGACGCCATCGCTATCCGGCCCCTGCCGACCGGAACAAGGGGTTGAACCTGGCGGATTGCTTCCACTACGCCTGCGCCAAATCCCGCGGCGTTCCGATCCTGTCCACGGACGAGGGCTTTGCGCTCACGGACCTGCCGAAAGCGTGAAGCCCACAGCGCGATTTGGCGCGAAAAAATATGCGTGAGCGAATCGCTTACGAAAATTGTCCCGGCTGATACGCGCCCGGCGGAATGACCCCCGGCGCCACATAGGCATGATGTAAGGCGTCGAGCTGCGCCCACAAGACGTCGCATTTGAACCGCACCGCCTCGACGCAGGCCTCCTGCTCGGGCCTGCTCAAAGCGTTCCGCTTGATGTAATCCAGCGCGAAGTCGGCGTCACGCGGCGCCTGCGAGAGACGGCGCTTGAAATAGGCCATCACGTGGTCGTTCACGAAGTCGTAGTTCTCGAGCATGCCAGCGATGCGCTCGCGATGGATCGCCGGCGCGAAGAGCTCGGTCAGCGAAGACGCGACCGCGACGACGAGCGGCTGCTCGACGACGTAGCGCACATAGGCCTCGACGGCGAATTTCGTCGCCGGAAGCGCCCCCGCGCGCGATATCACATAGTCGCGCGGCAGGCCGAGGCCGTCGGTCAGCACGAGCCAGCGCTCGATGCCGCCGGCTTCCTCGCCCAGGCCGTCGTGGTCGTGCACGCGATGGATCCATTCGCGGCGCAGCTCGCGGTCGTGGACGCGGCTCATGAAGGCCGCGTCCTTGCGCGGCACCGCTTCCTGGTAGCAGTAACGATTGAGCGCCCAGGCGCGCACCTGATCCTTCTCGAGCTTGCCGCCGTGCAGCAGCTTATGGAACGGGTGCTTGTCGTGATAGCGCTCGGCGCCGACGGCGCGGATCGCGGCCTCGAAAGCGTCGGGCGCGAGCGGCGGCTCGTTCAGGAACTGATGCGATTCAATGACGGCGTTCATAACGCGACCTCCATTCCATCGGCGCCGATCTCCCAACCCGCGGTCTGCGCCTCCTTGCGTTGCGCCGAGGCCTCGTTCAGCACGGGATTGGAATTGTTGATGTGCACGAAGATTTTTCGCGCGACGTTGAGCTTCGCGAAGGCCGCGATCGAGCCGTCCTCGCCGCTCATGTTGATGTGGCCCATGCGCGAGCCGGTCTTGCCCAAAAGGCCTTGCTCGATCATCTCGTTCTCGTGCCAGAGCGTGCCGTCGAAGAAGACGAGCGCGGCGCCCTTGAGCCGCGCGGCGAGCTCATCGTCGATTTTCGCGCAGCCGGGAACATAGAAGAACGACTTGCCCGTCGCGATCTCATTGACCTTCAAGCCCAGCGTGTCGCCCTCGGCGCTGCCGTAATTCGCGGCGAGCGCGTCCTCGAGCCAGAGCGCGATCTTGCCGGGGACGGGGAAGGCCTCGACGGAAAGGCCGAGATCGACGCCGGCGCCGGAGAGCGCTATCGGCGCGTCAAGGGGCAGCTCCTTGCGCTCGACATAGGCCGGAGCGCAGACGTTGAAGATGCGATTCTGCGCCAGCACGTCGAGGACGCGGCGCGCCCCGTAAAGCGCGAAGGGCTGCGCCTCGCGCAGGGTGAGCAAGCCCGTCACATGATCCACGTCGCCATTGGTGACGACGGCCGCCTTGATCGGGCTCGCGCGCACGCCGTCGTTTTCGCGAGGCGCGAGGGCGGGGGCCTGCGCGAGCTGCTGGCGCAGATCCGGCGAGGCGTTGAGCAACACCCAGTCGCGGCCGTTCGCGCTCGCTGCGAGCGAGGACTGCGTGCGCGGAGAAAAGCCCGGCGCTCCCGCGCGCACGGCGCGACAGTTGGCGCAGTTGCAGTTCCACTGCGGGAAACCGCCGCCCGCGCCCGAGCCGAGGACTCTTATGTGCATCTTGCTTGCAGTTTCCGGCGCGCTGGCGAACGAGCTCTGGCGCCGTCATCGGCGCGGGCGCACTATGCCCATTCCGGGGAGGGGCGCGCAAGTGCGGCAAAAGCGCGCTTGGAGGCCGCCGCGTCCCTGTGGTCGTCGGGCGGCGTAGCGCGCCATTCCGCCCTCGTCCAGGACGCGTTCGACATCGGCGAAGAGTCCCGATTGGCGCCGGGCGAGCGACGGGGCGCGCCGCCGCCCCCGCCCCCGCTTGCGCGGCTATCTCTCAAGGAGCCTTGCAGTGCTGGAGCGCTTCCTGTTCCGTCAGGGGGATCGGGGCCCCAGTTTGGTTCACCAGCCCTTGAGTTCCTCCGATGGCTATGACCACGCCGGTTGAGGGGAAATGAATGAACGAGAGTGCGTCGTCTATCGAAAATGCGTAGGCGGTCGAACCGAGCGCCGGCGTCGACTGGCTGAACTCCCCATGGATGAATTTCGTATAAGGATTGAAAATATATTGAGTAGGTACGCCCAAATAATTGTATTGGAGCCTACAGTAGTTTTCCTGGAGCGCCTTGAAGTCGATATTGTTGGCCAAAGCCGTCCTTCCCAGGTCGTATCCAGCGCAACTATTGAAGAAGACCGGCACCCAACCGTACACCGCCGTCATTAACTGCCATGGGACTACTTCATTCTGTCCAGAGCCACTAAAGCTCCAGGGAGGATTCTTTCCCGGGCAGGACTTTGTATAGCTCTTCTGGAACAAGGGCACGATGGCGTTGATATATTGACAGGTTTGGCTCGTGTCGCCGCCGTTCAAGCAACTCCGCCACAAGCTTACGATTTGGTTCCCCTGCAGCCCCAAGGCGGGTGGATTGACGTATGGCGTCGGCGCCGGCGGGTTGCATTGTTTATCTTGGTAGGCCGGTATGGTCGACCAATTGCCTGGATTGGAGCTCATGACCGGTGGAGTCGGCGGATAGGGAGCCCCGGAGTTGGGGGCGCCCACCCACGAAGCCGTCAGAACATTAAAGGTTCCTGGGACCACCGGCAGATCATAGGCGGCATAATTGTAGTCGCTCGGGAATGGGGCCAGAGAACATGCATAGGACGCGGAGGACGGAAATCCAGCATGCGGCTTGCTATCGAAGTATGTTGGAATTAAGAAAGGCCAATTATTTCCCCCATTTGAAAAGGTGATTATGGCGTCTCTGAAGTCCTGGACCGATGTGGCCGACCCGACCCACTCCGCTTTAACGCCGGTTATCGGAAAGCCTGTCGGATCTGTCGAATCGACCGGTCCCATTGCGACCGGCAAAAAGACCGAGTCGAGAGAGGAAACATTATAGTTTACCCATTCCAAGCCGGTGCTCGTGCGATAGGGGGCCTGCAAGTTATTGATAAGGGGAGGTCCTTCCGCCGAGCCAAAAGTGTATTCCTGAAGCTGGAACGGGATCCCGGTGGGAGGATTTATCTTGACCTGCGTGAGATTTATGCTGCACGATTTCGTGCTGCCATCTTGCGCATGGGCGACACAGGTCGGCGCCGCCGCCCCCGCCAATATTTGGACCGCGGGTTGCGGAAGCCCCCCTCCCTGTTCCTTGGAGATCCCCAGATCATTCGTCCACAGAGCGGAATTGAAGCCGGCCGCGGAGTCGAAATAATAGGTGCGGGCGGCGTTCCACCAATCGATATATTGATCAGGGACCTTCCCCAAATTCGCGGCGGTAACGGCCTTCAGCTGAGTGTAGAAGGGGACCGCGATCTCAATCCAGCCGTGCTGTGGGATTCCGCCGTCGGAGAAGCCGGTGGCGATATATGCGCGGTAATTCCTGGTCGTCTGAAACGTTCTCGTCGAACCATAGACGCCGCTGTTGAGCGTCCAATCCGTCACCCCGCAAACGGACTGCATCCACAAGTCCGCCACGTTGCTCCCCGATTTCTCAGGGCTCTGCAGAAACATGTACAGCGTCGTTTCGCTATTGTTGTATACTTTCAGGGTTTTGGTCGGCACGTAGGCGATGCGGGAGCCGCACGGCTGTGGCGCAGCATGGGCGGCGCTGCTCACAGCGCCCAAGCACAGGAGGGTGAGCAGCGATGGAATGACCTTCGGCATAAGGATTCCTCCTCACGCGTTCCAAAGCCAATCGGTCGATGGACCTTTGACTGACGCGCCCCGCTCATCCCGAATTCTTCGGACGCGGCGAGGCTCGCTCGAACATTTGCCCAAGTTTCGCCATTAACTAGGCGCCGGCCGCTGCGGCGTCAACGCCGATTCCTGCATGTCTGCTTCAAGTTATGAAGCCGAGCTTTCGTCGGAAGCCCGACGCTCCGAAGCCCGATGGCCGCGTGTGACGGGCGCATGTGGGCCGCCCCCGGGCTTCGCCCTTGCGCCCCGTCAGCTCCCCGACGGCGGCTGTGCGGCGACCTTAGCCGCCTCCTCCCGCGCCAACAGGCTGTAGCGCCTCACGCCGAAGGGGATCGACGCCAGATAGGCGAGGCTCAGAGCTGCGAGCATCTCCATCGGATAGGTTGCGAGGAGCACGAGCGCCGCGCCGGCGACGAAGAGCAGCGGGATGATCTGCTCGCGCTCCAGCCGCGGCAGGCGCTTGCCGGAGAAATGCGGAATTCGGCTCGCCATCAGCGCGGCGATGGCGAGCTCGTAGATCACCACAACGAGCGCGAGCCCTCTCGAGGCCGGAAGCTCCAGCACTGAAAGGTGCAGATAGAGCGGCAGCAGCACCGTCACCGCGCCGGCGGGCGAGGGCATTCCGACGAAGAACCCGCTCTGCCATGCAGGCCTTGCGGGATCGTCGGCCATGACGTTGAAGCGCGCAAGCCGCAGCGCCGCGGCGATGGCGAAAGCGAGCGTCGCGAACCAGCCGAAGCTCTGGATGTTGTGCAGCGCCCAAAAATAGAGCAGCAGGCTCGGAGCGACGCCGAAGTCGACAAAGTCGGCGAGCGAGTCGAGCTCGGCGCCAAAACGCGTCGCGCCCTTGAGCGCCCGCGCCAGGCGCCCGTCGAGTCCATCGAGCACGGCGGCGGCGATGACCGCGAGCACCGAGGTCTCGAACTTGCCCTCGACGGCGTAGCGGATGGCGGTCAGGCCCATCGCCAGCGCGAGCAGCGTGACGAGGTTCGGCAGGATGACCCGGATGGGGATCTTGCGAAAGCGCAGCCGCCGCCGCTCCAGCGCTGAGAGCACGGAGTCGGAATGGGGGAACGGGTTGTCCTCGCTCATGGCGTCAGCCGGACTTGAATGTCAGCGCCGGCGTGTGCGCCGAGAGATCCGCCAGGACAGTCTCGCCGGCGACGCAACGCATGCCGACCGCGACATGGATGTTCGCGCCCGTCGGCATGTAGACGTCGACGCGCGAGCCGAAGCGGATCAGGCCGAAGCGGTCGCCGACCCCGATCGTCTCGCCCTCGTGGACGAAGCACACGATGCGCCTTGCGACAAGGCCCGCGATCTGCACGACTCCGAAACGGCCCTGCCGCGCCTCGATGATGAGACCGTTGCGCTCATTGTCCTCGCTCGCCTTGTCGAGGTCGGCATTGAGAAACAAGCCGGGGCGATAGGCGATCTTGGAGATGCGCCCGGCGATAGGCGCCCGGTTCACATGGCAGTCGAAGACGCTCATGAACACGGAGACCCGTTGCAAGGGGTCGGCGCCGAGGCCGAGCTCAGGCGGCGGCAGGTAGAAGCCGACCGAGGAGACCAGGCCGTCGGCGGGCGACACGACGAGGCCTTCGCGCAAGGGCGTGACCCGTTTCGGGTCGCGAAAGAAGTAGACGCACCAGGCGGTGGCGATGAAGCCCGGCCAGCCCAGCGAGGGCGAGATCCAGTCGAGAAAGAAGGCCAGGACGGCGAAACCAACGATGAAGATGAAGCCCTCGGGATGGATTGGCGCCAGGGAGTTACGCAGTGAGCTCAGGACCGACATGGCGTTGTTCCCTCTGGGATTCGCTGGGCTGCGCGGCGACCCGCGGGCGCGGCCGGCGTGCGTGAGCTAATGGCACTTTGCGGCCCGAAAGTCACGTGGAGCGCAATCGGGCTCGCGGAATTTACTTGTTTCCATTCTCAGGAGATTTTCGTATACGACCACGCACGCTCCATTCTCCTCTGTGGCTGAGATCGGCGAGCGAGCCTCGGCGCGCGCCCAGTCGCGCTCGTCCGTGGTCAACCCTTTATGAGTGGGCGGAATGGCGGGTACGGAAGCGCATTGGGACGCGGACACGAGCTGCGGTCTATGCGAGTTCCTGGTCATCGACGCCGAGCGCGTCGTCATCGTTGCGCCATCCAGACAGTTCTTGCAAATCCCGAAGAACGTCTCGATCGGCGCTCTGTCGCCTCGGGTGGTCAATTGGGCGCAAATCGGCGGCGATCAGCGCCCGCAGCTCGTCTTTTTACTCGAGCTTAGGGCCCAATCCATCTCCCTCGACGGTGCTTCGGTCGCCATCCTGCCCAATCTGCCAAAGGGCGTTTGCGGTCGGATGCGTCCGGAATCCTTCGCTGCGCCTAGCCTCGGATCTGCGATACTCAGCCTCTTGTTCAAGACTTACGTCGGGAATTCGCGGAGCGGCGCCGGCTGGTCCAACATCATCGCGCTGGCGGAGCGCTTCGACATCGAGTCTCGCGTTTCGCGCGAGGCGAACGGCAAGCAGATGACGGCGCATGGCCCTCACTTCACCTTTCGCACCGTCATCGATCGACATTCCCTGCCCTCCGGCCTCATATTCGGAGCCAAGGGCGGCAGGCGCGTCGCGCTGCCGGTCGATCTCAAATTGACGTCCGCCGGGATGAACGGTCGTAGCCTCGCGGAAATTCGCGCCTGGGCGGCCGACGACGACGCCGAGTCGGCGATGGAGGCGAACAAAGCGGACAGCTTCCTGATGCTGGAGGGAGGACGCGCGACGCGGGTGAAGTTCGCGTGAGCATCGGCTGGAGCGCGCGGGCGGCGAAGAGGCTCCGTTTATGAGCCGAGCGGTGCTGGTCATCTCGCCTGCGCCCGTCTTTCCAACGAGCGCCGGCAACCGGCGGCGGATCCTCACGGTGTGCGAGACGCTGCGCGCTCGCGGCTACGAGGTCGATTTTGCGCTTTTCGGACATGAGGACGAGATCTACAGGGCTTTTGGTCATCACGCCCCGACAGACATGAAGCGCATGGCCGAATTCTTTCGCAATGTCTTTTATATCGAGCCCGAGGACGAAATACGGATCAGGACCAAGTCGCATGCGTTCCTGCTCGACGACTGGTACAGTCCGCAGCTGGACCTCTTCGTCGACTGGTATTTCAGGACCTATCCCGCCACGGTCGCCGTCTTCGTCAACTATGTTTTTCTTTCGTCTGCGCTCACGCGCGCGCCGAAACATGTCGTCAGGGTTATCGACGCCCACGACAGGTTCGCCGACCGGCGGCTCATGTACGCCGCCTATCGCGGCGAGCCGAACTTCTTTTATCTCGATCGCGCAGCAGAAGCGGACGGCCTTGCTCGCGCGGACTTCGTGCTCGCCATCCAGGAAACGGAAAAAGCGTATTTCTCCTCGATCGCGAAAGCGCCCGTCCATCTCATCATGCACCGGGTCGAGCGCATCCGCCCGCCGACGCGCCGATTGAACGCCGTTCGCGCGATCGGTTTCATCGGACACGGCAATGACGCCAATGTCGTGTCGATCTCCCAATTCGCCGCCGCCTGGTCGGCGCGGCGCCGGCACCTTGGCGGACCAAACCTCGTGATCGCCGGAGAAATCTGCTCCATTTTTGCGGGCGGCGCGCCTCCGGGCGTGCAGCTGCTCGGCTATTGCGACAGTCTCGATGACTTTTACGACGCCGTGGACATCGTGGTCACGCCGCTCGTGATGGGCACGGGGTTGAAGATAAAGACCGTCGAGGCGCTGGCCTATGGCAAGCCCGTCGTCGGCACGCGTCTGGCCTTCGAGGGGCTCGATCCGGTTCACGAAGCGCATTGTTGCGAGAGCTCCGACGCCGTCGTTTCGGCTGTGGCGTCGATTGCCGCCTCGGGCGCCGCCGGCGACGCGCTGTGTCGCGCGAGCGCCGAGCTCTTCGACCATTATCTCGAGGCGACAAAACGCGGCGAAGACGCCTTCTTTCGCGATTTTGAGAACCGTCTCGACGCCGCGGCGGCAAATGTCGTGGCCGAAGACGTGAGGCCCCCCGCCGACCGGGACGAGAGCACGCCGGCCTGGGTCGAGCGCTTTGACAGCGGCGCGCTCGTCTGGCGCGAGACCTCCGTGGACTCGCTGCCAAGCGAGGCGCGCCGAACGCTGAAGTTCAAAAGCGCGCCGCCGCGCGCGGCGCAAGGCCGCCTGCTCGCCACCGAGCGGCGGATCGCCACGCCGCGGGACGACGCGCGCGCGGCGGCGAGGGCCTTCTCTCCCTTCCGGCATCGATGGTTTCTGGCCGATTGCGAAAGCGCCGCCGCCGAGACCGCAACCGGCGCGCTGGAGTGCGACGACAGCTTGCGCGCGGACGACTTCGGTCCGCGCGACGCGCCCGCCGCCATCGAGAGCTCGGCGCTCGCGGCTCTCGAGGACGCGCAGCTGGCGGCGTCCGACCGCGACCGCCTCCTGGCGGTCACGCTCGGCGCACGACCTGATTGGCGCGCGTCTGCTTGGGGCCTGTCCGTCGGCAGATATCTGATCGCTCTGACGACGCTCGCCCCGCCGGCCGTGACGCGCCCGGGCGCCGTCCTGTGGGGAACCCTGACGGCGGCGCAGGGCGACGACGCGGACGCGTCGAGACCGGAACATTTCCGTGTTGAGGTGACGCGCGTTTGGCTGGCCGAAGACGCCCAGTGCCCGGGGGGCGCGGCCTGGGTCCGGCCCGGCGCGAAACTGACGATCGTCCCGGTCGGCTTGAACTTCAGATTGTCGCGTCCTATTCCTCGTCGACCCGCGGAGTTGCGTCTCGCCTTCGGACGCCATATCGGCGTGGTGAGCCTTCCCTGCATCGATTTCGGGCCGGAAAACGGGACGTCATGAGCAGCTCCATTGCAAGTCGCGCCACGAGATGGATCGCCCGGCGCAGCTTCGAATGGTGCGTCGACTATTACGACGGGCGGCGGATCAAGGGATGGGTCGGATGCCGGACGGCCCGACGCTCTTCTTGCATGCTCGCGTTTTGGCGGGGCGGCGAGGTTGTGGCGACGACGATCGCCGACATCCGACGGCGCGACATCGATCTTCTCGATTACGGACCCGCCGGCTTCTGTTGCGCCTTCGGGCAATATGTGAGCGGGCCGATCGCGCTCGCCGCCATCAGCCCGGTCGCCCGCTCGACCTGGCAAATCCTCGAGCCGCACCTCGAGCCGGGCATCGGCTGCGGCTCGATCGAGTCCATTTCCGCGGGCCGCATACGCGGGTGGGCCGCTGCGCCAGGGAGGGATTCGAACACGCCCCTCGAGGTCGCCCTCTGGCGAGGCGACGTCAAGGTCGCCACGACGCAGGTCAAGCTGAAGCGCCTCGACATCGCCGAGGGCTACGGTCTCGAAAACCCCAATGTCGGTTTCGATCTGCCCTTGCCGATCGAGGCGACGGCCTTCTCTAAGGAGCGCTTCGCGTTGAAGTCGCACTACGGCGACCACTCGTCGGTCATTCGCGCCAACATCTGTTTCATGGAGGACGATCCGGGATTCGAGACGCACTTGAGTTTCGATCCCCGTTCGGGCAGCTGGATCTGACGCGATGACGAGTTCCTTCAAAGCCGTCGACAATGACATCTGCCGCCAGGCCCTGGTGAACCGCGGCTCCCTGCTGCTCGACAGCCTGTGCGACCACGGGGCGACGATCGACCTCAAATCGTCGCCGCTACCGCTCATCTCGATCATCGTCGTCGCCTTCAACGCCCCGGAGCTTCTGGCGGTCACGATGGCGAGCCTCGCCGCGCAGGGCAATCTGAACCGCTCGTCGTTCGAGGTCATCGTCGTCGACAACGCATCCGACGACGAGACAAAAGCGCTGCTGAATCGCCTCGTCGGCGCGCGCATCATCCCGTCCGAGACGAACCGCGGCTTCGCCGGCGGTTCCAACTTGGGCGCGAGCGTCGCCGCCGGAAAATATCTGCTGTTCGTCAACCCCGACATCGAGCTGCTGCCCGGCGCGCTCGACGCATTGGTCAGGGCCAAGGAGAGCCGGGAGCATGTCGGGGCGGTCGGCGGACGGCTCCTGTTTCCCGGCGGGAGGATCCAGGAGGCGGGAGCGCATTTCAAGAACGACGGGCTGCTGACGCACCCCTATCTGCGCGACGCGCGCGATCCCAATGCGGCCGAGGCGACCTACCGCCGCGAAACCGGCTATGTCTCGGGAGCGCTGCTGCTCATCGAGAAGACGCTCTTTGATCGACTCGAGGGCTTTGACGAAGCCTTCACGCCTGCATATTTCGAGGACACGGATCTGTGCGTGCGCGCGGCCAGACTGGGCTACGCCACGCTCTACGAGCCCTTCGCGACGGCGGTTCATTTCGAGAGCTCGACCAGCGCGAGCCGCGAAGCGGTCGAGGCTCTGCTCGACAGCCACCGCAAGCTGTTTCGCGACCGTCACGGGAAGTGGATCTTCGCCAACGGCGACGCCGGAGGCTCGGATCTCGAGCTGAGGAATTTTTCCGTCAACGAGCTGCGCATTCTATATATCGACGACGCCGTGCCGCATCTCGATGGCGGCAGCGGCTATCCGCGCTCCAACGCGATCCTGAACTGCATGGCGGCGCACGGCTATTTCGTCTCCTTCTATCCGCTGCACCGCGTGAAGGAGAAGCGCCAGAACCTTTACCGCGACCTCTCCCCGCGCATCGAGATCTTCGAGGGCAGCGGCGTCGGCCCGCTCAGCGAGATCCTGGAGCAGCGGCGCGGCTATTACGACATCCTTTGGGTGAGCCGCCCGCACAATGTGGAGGTGGTCGTCGATCTCTTCGCGCAGCGCGGCGAGTCGATGCGCGATTTCGTGCGCAGCGCGATCGTCTTCGACGCCGAGGCCATCTTCTGCCTCAGGGACGCGCTCAAGACTTACGTGCACAGCGGCGCCATCTTCGGCGGAGAGCTCGAAGCCGCGGTGCGGCGCGAGATTCGCCACTATCCCGTCGCCGACCATGTGATCTGCGTGAGCGAGGCCGAAAAAGCGATGTGCGAGAGCTTCGGCCTCGCCAATGTCCGCGTTCTCGGACATCGCATGGAGGCGCAACGCGACACGCCGGGATTCTCGGCGCGTGCGGGGCTGATCTTCGTCGGCGCCGTCTATGAGGCGGACTCGCCGAATTTCGACTCGCTTCTGTGGTTCAAGGAAAACGTCCTCGCACTCGTTCGCGCGCGCCTCGGGGCAGAGCTGACGCTGACGGTCGTCGGCTCCATGCCGTCGGAGATGCGACAGGCTCTCGCCGGTGAGGGCGTGAAGATTCTGGGAGTCGTTCCCGACATCGCGGCGCATGTGAATGCAGCCCGCGTGTTCGTCGCCCCCACGCGCTATGCCTCGGGGATCCCGCACAAAATCCACGAGTCCGTCAGTCGTGGCCTGCCCGCCGTCGTCACACCCTTGCTCGCGAGCCAGGTCGGCTGGCCGGCGAGCGCCGGATATCTGGTTGCGGACTGGCGCGATCAGAAGGAGTTCGCGGAGGCGATCATCCGCCTTCACGAGAACGAAGCCTTGTGGAACGCTTTGCGGCAGAAAGGTTTCGACGAGGTCGAGCGGGACTGCGACGCGACGGCGTTCTCGCGCACGGTGCGCGACATCTGCGAGTGGAGCGCCTTCGCCTGAAAGTCTGCAGCGCGGGGCGTTGGCGGGTCTGCGCGAGTCCAATGAACGCGAAGCAATATGTCGAGGCTTTGCGCGCGGAGTCCTTCGCGCAGGTCTTCAACCCCTATGCGGATCGCTGCGCCGTCCATGACGCGCGCCGGGCCGAGGCGACCCGCGCGCGAACGCTTGCGCGCCTCCTCGTCGTCGCGTCGGCGCGCGAGATCGACGCGCTCTGGCTTGGCCGCGACCTCGGCTGGCGCGGCGGCCGGCGCACCGGCCTCGCCTTGACCGACGACGCGCACAGAGAGGCGCATCTCGCGCGCTTCGGACTGGCGGCGCCGCGCCCAACCAGGGGGCCGCTCATGGCGGAGCGAACCGCCGAGGTCGTCTGGTCTTCGCTCGCGCGCGCCGACGGGTCGTTTTTCCTGTGGAACGTTTTCCCGCTTCACCCCCATCTGCCGGGCGCGCCATTCAGCAATCGCCCGCACGGCGCGCGCGAACGCGACGCTGGCGAAGCCTATCTCAATGAGCTGATCTTCCTTCTGCGCCCGAGGCGCGTGGTCGCGCTCGGCGCCGAGGCCGCGCATAGCGCCGCGCGGGTCGCTCCGCGTCTGCCGGTCGTCCAGATCCGGCACCCAAGCTACGGCGGTCAGCGATTGTTCCTGGCGCAGGTTGCCGCGTTGGCGCGAGACGCCCCGTGACTCGCGCGCTCAAAGCGCCTTGTGGATGTCGGCGTAGGAACAGTCTTCGGGATTGACGGAAATCTCCGCGATCGGCGCGCCGGCGTTGTCCTTGAGCAGGTAGCTGACGATCGTGCCGCGTTCGCGATAGAGCGGCATCCTGGCGCAGACGCGCGCGTGCAGCTGAGCCTCGAGGTCGCGCATCCTCTTCGGATCTGCGGCGATCGAAAGGGCGACCGCGTCGTCAGTGATCGTCAGCTGATACTGAAAGGCGTTGCCCGGACCGCTGCGGGTAGCCTCCAGGCGGACGGAGTCGCTCACCATCTCGGGCAGCGTGGCGTTAAGCTCCTCCGCGTCGCGCTGCAAGGCGCGAATGACCGCCTCCCTGTCCTCTGCGGAAGGGTAGATCAGGCGATAGGCGCGTCCCGTCAGGAAGAGGAGCGCGAGCCCGAGCAGGAGGAGGAGAACGCGAAGCGAATTCTTGATCTCCGGCATATCGGCCGCTTCCTCGACAGGACGCATCCGAGGCGAGGCCGCGCATTCCGCCTCGAACGGGGCTTCCCGCCGCCGATCCAGGATGTGATCCCGAGGCATAAGGCCTCGCACGAATTTGTCAAAGGCGCGGGTTAAGACTAGTTTCCAATCGTCGACGGTCAACCGTCGAAAAAACGCCAGGCGCGAGGCCGGCGAGAAAGCGCAAGAGGAGGAAATATGTCGCGACGTTCAAAGGCCTTGGCCGGCGTGGCCGCTACAGCGCTCCTGTTTCTTGGGACCACGGTGGGACGCGCGGATCCAGACGTCGACGGCAACGATCATAGCAAGCTCAATCACGGCGTGCTTGGACCCGAGCCGCAACACCGCGTGAGCGCCAGCGCGCCCGACGCTAACGAGACTCCGGCGCCGGCCGCCGCCGCCGAGCGTCACGAAGACGCGGATCACGCGGCGCACCATGAGCCCCAGCAGCGCGCCAGCGATGACGCAGGCGCAAAACCCGCTGCGCCGGCGCCCGGCGCCTCCGCTGAGCACAGGGCGGACGCGGATCACGCGGCGCACCATGAGCCTCAGCAGCGCGCCAGCGATGACGCAAGCGCAAAACCCGCTGCGCCGGCGCCCGGCGCCTCCGCTGAGCATAAGGCGGACGCGGATCACGCGGCGCACCATGAGCCTCAGCAGCGCGCCAGCGATGACGCAGGTCCCAAAGCCGCGACGCGGGCGCCGGGCGCCTTGGCTGAGCGTCACGACCCGCCGGAGCGTGCGGCGAAGGCTCCCGAGCCCGCCGCCAAGCCGAGCGCCGGCGCCGCCAAAACCGACGAGCGCATCGCCCGGGCCCTGATCGAGGCCGACAGAGCCCTGGACAGCGCTCGCTACGGCGACACGGAAGGCGTTGCGCGGCATGTCGAGGAAGCGGCCCGCGAGGCGCAAATCTCGGAGCGCGCGACGCATAATCCGCACGCCAAAGAGGCCATCGAGCATCTGACCGCAGCGGCCGGCGAAGCGAGGAAGAGCAATCTCGACGCGGCGCTCAAGCATGCGCAAGAAGCGATCGGGCACCTGAAAGAAGCAAAAAAATCTTGAGCTTTCTCGGCAAGGCGCGCTTGCGGGCGCGCCTTGCCGAAGCGGGCGTCGTTCAGCCCGCGCTTGCGCTCCTTGCGGGGCTCACTGACCATACGCCGGCGAGAATCGCGATGACGAAGACGCCGGGGACCAACGCGAACCAGGTTCCCGTGACCGCCAGCGCGCCGGCGCCCGCCCATCCGTTCGACGACAGCGCCTCGGCGAAGGTGGCGATGCGCGAGGAGGTCTGGCGGCGCCGGAAGTGGCTGCGCTTCGCCTGCGCCCGAAACCAATACTGAATCGCCGTCGCCGAGCCCGCCGCGACGGTGACGCCGCCGAGGGCGACGAGCGCGGCGAAGGGCGCGACGAACGCGAGCATCCCGACGAGCGGCAGGAAGACGGCGCCAACGCCGAATAGCACCGCTTCAGTCTTGGCGCGCAGGACCTTGGCGGCCGCGACCGGCGCCGTGGCGATGAGCTCGGGCGCGTCCTCGCCGGAGACGGCAAGCCAGGCGAGCCCGCCGCCGAGCTGGCCCGCCGCCATGATCAGGATCGGCGCGAGAAAGGTCGCGACGCCGGTCTCGCTAAAGAAGTTGCGCCACAGAAGAAAGGCCGCGGGCAACAGATAGAGCAGCTGCATCAGCGTCTGCGACATCAGCCAGGGATCACGCAGCAGCAGCGACCACTCCTTGCGCCGCAGCGCCTGCGCGGGCGACGCGTCGCTAAAATGCGCGCGTGGTCGGCTGCGCTTGCGAGGCCCGTAAGACGTGCTGGCGGCGGCCAGGACGAGCCCGCCGAAGCGCGGCGCGAAGACGCCGATCGCCACAGCAAGCGACGCAGCGCCGAGGCACACGAGAAGGACGAGCGGCGCCGGCTCCCCGAAGGCGGCGCGCGCCGGCCACAACAAGGGGCTGGTCGGCTCGAGCGCCAGCTGCTCCAGCGCCGCGAAACGTGGGACGGCCATCGTGCCGAAAGAGAGGATCGCCGCAAATTGCAGCCCTATGGCGAAGGCCGCGCCAATCACGGCTGCGACGATCTGCGAGATCAGACGCGTGCGCCGCGCCCCCAGGACGCCAAACAGCGCGCCGACGATCACAATCGCGACGGCGACCGCCAGCATCGCCAGCGACGCGACGATGAGATAGGCGCAGAGCCAGCGCGCCCCATACAGCAAAGCCTGCATATTGATGAAAGGCGCGCCGAGCGCGAGCGACATCGAGAAGATCGTCGCGGCGATGGCGGCGATGCGCACCGCGAAGAGTCTTGGCGCCGGCGCGGGCGAGGTCAGGATCAGCTCGAGATCGCCACGCGCATAGAAGGCGCGCGTGACCGACTCCATCGCCTGCGAGAGCATCGCGGAGAAGCCGAGAACCATGACTCCCGTCAGCACGACGAGCTCATGGACGTCTGCGGTCTCAGTGGGGCGAAGGGAGCGCGATAGCGCCACGTAAGCGAGCGCGTGCATGAAGAGCGTGAAGACGACGAAGCCCAAAGCCGCGGCGCCCGCGCGTTCGCTGCGGCCTCGCGTCATCAGCCACCGCCAGTCGCGCCAGGCAAGCCGAGTCTCGTGCGACGCAAACCACTGAAAAGAGCCGGAGGCGCTCATGCGGCGGCCCTCTCCTGGGCGACGAGCGTCAGGAAGGTGTCCTCGAGGCTCGCGTCGCCGGAGCCGGCCCGCAGCCGCAGCTCGTCCAGCTTGCCGTCGGCAATGAGTCTGCCGCCCGCCATGACGCCGATGCGATCAGCCATTCGCTCGGCGACTTCCAGAATGTGCGTGGTCATAATAACGGAGCAGCCGGCGCGCACGCGCTCGCGCAGCACGTCCTTGACGATGCGCGAGGAGCCGGCGTCGAGGCCGGTGAAAGGCTCGTCGAGAATGATGAGCCTGGGCTCATGCACGAGCGCGCCGGCCAAGGCCAGCTTCTGGCGCATGCCCTTGGAGAACGTCCCGCAACGCTCGTCGGCGAAGGGGGCGAGACCGAGACAGCAGAGCAGCTCGCGCGCCCGCTCCGCCGCAAGCCTGGCGTCGACGCCCCAGAGGCCGGCCACGAAGTCGAGATACTCCATCGGCGTGAGCTGGTCGTAGAGCATCGGCTCGTCCGACACCCAGGCCATGATGCGCTTGGCGCCGATGGGATCGCGGCGCGCGTCGACGCCGAAGACGGAGATCGAGCCGCTGTCGGGCGCGAGCAGGCCGGTGACCATGCGAAGCGTCGTCGTCTTGCCCGCGCCATTGGGCCCGAGCAGCGAATAGAACTCGCCGGCGGGCACGGAAAGGTCGAGCCGGTCCACCGCCGGCCGTTCGAAGCTCTTGACGAGTCCGCGTATTTCCAATGCGAGAGGAGAGGAGCTGTTCTGCATGCGCCGCCCACTGGTTCTCTGGTCGATGAGACTGAGGTTGGATCGCGTTTTGCGACCGCCAAAGGACGTGCGAGGCGTGGATTTTCCGTGAATACGCGCCATGCCGATGTTCGATTCGTCCGCTCGCCGCAAAGCTTTGTCGAACGACCTTAACGACTTGCGGCGCCCGCCCCCGGCGTCGCTCGCCGAATGACAAAGTTTTCGGGATGAGCGAGAGTGCGCGCCCTATGCGCCCCACGCTTCTCGACCCCCTGTTCGGTCGCGCCAAGACCCTGCCGGGCGTGGGTCCGCGCCTCGCCCAACTGTTCGACCGGCTGCTCGCCAGGCCCGGTCAGGAGGCGCGGCTCGTCGATCTCTTGTTTCATACGCCGACGGGCGCGCTCGACCGCAGAGCGCGGCCCCGGCTCGCCGAGGCGCCGCTCGACACGATGGTGCTCGTGAAGGTCCGCGTCGTCGAGCACCGCAAGCCGGAAGGCCGCTACGCGAAGGGGCCGTTCAAGGTGCTCGTCGAGGACGAGACCGGCGACGCGCTGCTCGTGTTCTTTCTGACCAACACCGACTGGGTCGAGCGCAGCCTGCCCGTGGGCGCAACGCGCTGGGTCTCGGGACGGCTCGAGCTCTATGACGGACATCGCCAGATCGTGCATCCCGACCGTGTGCTCGACGAAGCGGGGCTCGCCAGGCTCCCCGAGGTCGAGGCCGTGCACGGGCTGACCGAAGGCTTGCGCCAAGGTTATCTGCAGCGCGCCATCGACGCCGCGCTGGAGCGCCTGCCCCGTCTGCCTGAGTGGCAGGACCCGACGGTGCTCGCCGCGAATCGGCTCGGCGGCTTCGAAGAGGCGCTCAGGCGCCTGCACCATCCGCAGCAGCCCGGCGACATCCTGCCGGGGAGCCTCGTGCGCCAGCGTCTGGCGCTCGACGAGTTGCTCGCGCAACAGCTCGCGCTTCGCCTCGTGCGGGCAAAAATGCGGCGTGCGCCGGGTCGCGAGCACAAATCCTCGGGCCGGATCGCGGCTGCGATCGAAGAGAAGCTGCCCTTCGCGCTGACGGGCGCACAGCGGCGCGCGCTCGCCGAGATCCGCGCCGATCTCGCCTCCGACAAGCGCATGCTGCGGCTGGTGCAGGGGGACGTGGGCTCGGGCAAGACCGTCGTCGCGGCGCTCGCCATGGCCGAGGTCGTCGAGGCCGGACGGCAGGCGGCGCTCATGGCGCCGACCGAGATCCTGGCGCGCCAGCACTTCGAGCGGCTGGAGCCGATCTTTCGCGAGGCGGATGTCCCGGTCGCGCTGCTCACGGGACGGGCGAAGCCCTCGGAGCGCACGGCGACGCGGGAGGCGATCGCGTCCGGAGAGGCGCGGGTCGTCATCGGCACGCATGCGCTGATCACCAGCGATCTGACTTTCCACGATCTCGGCCTCGCCGTCGTCGACGAGCAGCATCGCTTCGGCGTCGCGCAGCGGCTGGCGCTCGGCGCCAAGGGCGAGGCTGCCGACGTGCTGGTCATGACCGCGACGCCGATCCCGCGCTCGCTCGCGCTCACCGCCTTCGGCGACATGGACAGCTCCATCCTCGACGAGAAGCCGCCGGGACGCACGCCGGTCAAGACGCGGGCGCTGCCGCAGTCGCGCATCGACGAGGTGGTCGAGGGCCTGAAGCGCGCGCTGGCGCAGGGCGCGCGCGCCTATTGGGTCTGCCCGCTCGTCGAAGAGAACGAGGAGATCGACCTCGCCGCGGCGCAGGAGCGCTTCGACGCGCTCACGCGCGTGTTCGGCGCGCGGGTCGGGCTCATCCACGGGCGCATGAAGGGCGCCGACAAGGACGCGGCGATGGAGGCGTTCCAGCGCGGAGACACGCAGCTCCTCGTCGCGACGACGGTGATCGAGGTCGGCGTCGACGTTCCGCAAGCGACGATCATGGTCATCGAGCACGCCGAGCGCTTCGGATTGGCGCAGCTGCACCAGCTGCGCGGGCGCGTCGGGCGCGGATCGGGAGAGTCCTCATGCCTGCTGCTCTATAAGGGACCGCTCGGCGAGGCCGCGGGCGAGCGCCTGAAGACCCTGCGTCAGACCGAGGACGGTTTCCGCATCGCCGAGGAGGACCTGCGCTTGCGCGGCGAAGGAGAGATTCTGGGCCTGCGCCAAGCCGGCCTGCCGTCGTTTCGATTGGCTGACATACTCGCGCATGCGCGGCTGCTCGCCGTCGCACGGGACGACGCGGAGCTCATCCTGCGCCGCGACCCAAATCTTGCAAGCGAACGCGGCGAGGCGTTGCGGGTGCTGTTATATCTGTTCGAGCGGGACGAGGCGGTGCGGCTGCTCAGGGCGGGATGATGACCTGTTGTCGCCCTGGCTGCCCGGACGCCTGCATCGCGCCGTCGAACGGCAAAAGCGGAGGAGAGCGCGGCTCTCCCTTCATCTTCGAACTTTGCCGAAGACTGGCTCGGCCAGCGCTCGCTTCTCAAAACCCTTTTTGTCGTGCTGTCGTGCGCTGGGGCAGTTCCTTGCCGAGTTGCATTGTCTCGTCGAGAACGATCGCCGCGGGTTTCTTCACGATGAGGAAAGCTTTCATGTCGCCGCGCGAGAAATCCTGATCGCTCTCGACGTGCATTTCGGCGGCGCGTCATGAGCCTATCCCGCCTCATGGCGGCGCCGCGCACGCCAAGCTCGCGCGCTGGCGGTTCGAGGCGCGAATGAATCTCGGCGGCGTCCTCGCGCTCGGCGCGACCATCCTTCGGGCGGGCGCGGTGACGCTCGCCGGAACGTTGCCGCCTGACCGGACGTCCTGTCTCATGGCGCACACCCGGATCATCGCCGCGCGCTGACTCCTGCAGATCGGGCGGAAGCTCAGGGAATGACGTTTTCGACGCCCTCCGCAAAGGCGCTCCGCCCCGGATGTATGGGCGGGGCGCTTTCTGCCGACGCCGCGCGGATGGGGCGTCAACCTTCTTGACCCGATGACGGGTCGACTGGTCTATTTCGACGATTGCCGCCGGAGCGACGGGACGTTGATCGAAGTCAAAGGTCCGGGCTTCGATAAAATGCTGGGGGAACG
>Ga0187782_10000216_pt1 | contig 36421 bp, 33 predicted proteins | sample 0715_SJ02_MP15_2_FD_132454 | JGI IMG/M metagenome (GOLD analysis project Ga0187782, IMG submission 132454) | Tropical peat soil microbial communities from peatlands in Department of Meta, Colombia - 0715_SJ02_MP15_20_MG | ecosystem: Environmental > Terrestrial > Soil > Wetlands > Peat | place... | reverse complement strand
GTTCCCAGCATTCCAACGGGACCCTACACCCTAACCGGAACTGATGGGGATAGCAATCAGGCGGTCGTCGGCTTCACGGTGACGCCCCCCGCTTCGATCGGTGTGAGCCCCGGGCAGGGCCCCCCGGGCGCTCCCGTTACGGTGTCCGGATTGTACTTCCCCGCATCGAGCACCGTACAACTTGTATTCGACGGAGTGGCAGTTTCGAGCTGCAATGATGGCACGTCGCTCACGACTGGATCGACGGGTTCGTTCAGTTGCGATCTGGCGGTACCCGCGGGCACGTCCGGCACGATGGTCGACGCGACGGTGATTGATGGACCGACGGCGAGCGCTGTGTTCAATGTCACAACGCCCGCGATCGTCTTGGTGCCCGATCGGGGCCCCGTGGGAAGTACGGTCATCGTCGACGGATCCGGTTTTTCGATTTCGAGTTACGTGGGTCCCATCAATTTTGCCAGCGTCTTTGTTTCGACGTGTGAATCCGGTACTTTGACGACCAATGCGACGGGAGCTTTCTCATGTGGCTTCGCAGTGCCGGCCGGGACCGAGGGGCCGTACATCGAAGTCACGGATCCCGGTGGGCTCATCGCGTTCGCATCGTTCGATGTGACCTCGACCTCAGTCACGATCACTCCCGGTCAGGGGCCGGTCGGCGCAGCAGTCTCGGTTGTTGGCACCGGATTCTCGGCATCCAGCCGGATCGTGCTTGTATTCGATGGCGTCACGATCACCTCGTGCTCGAAGGGAAATCTCAAGACTACTTCCGCTGGCAACTTCCACTGTAAGCTGGAAGTGCCCTCAAGTGCGGGCGATTCGGATACCACTGTGACTGTAACCGACGCCGCAGGGGACCAAGCGTCGGGCGTCTTCGAAATGACTACTCCCCAGATCGAGGTGAGTCCCAGTTCCGGCCCGGTGGGGACCAAGGTTGTCCTCACCGGAGTCGGGTTTTCAGTTGAAAGTAGGGCTCGCCTAGTGTTCGATGGGGTCTCGATCACGCGGTGTCCTGGTGGAGGATCCCTCAAGTCCAATGCTAGTGGCGCGTTCACTTGCAAGTTCCGCGTGCCGAGCGGCACCAGCGGCACCGAAGTCCTCGCCACCGACGTCGGCGGTGCGACCACGGTCACTTCGTTCACGGTTACGACGGCTGCCGGCGACGTACGCCCCGTCGGGTACGTCGACCCAGCCGTCCCGCTGCCGGGTCGACCATCCACCCCATCCACTGGGCGATGGGTTTCGCCGCGCTTCGACTCACGATAGACGGCAGCGACCACTTTCCAGCACCTCGCCACTGACCCCTTGGCGCTGTGGTTGAGTGCATCCTGACCCGAGCCCCGGACAAGACCAAAAGTGGTCGCGTGCAACCAGGACCGCACCCGCGCCATGCGAAGCGGATGTTTGCAAGGCCTTTCGTCTCACTCGAAGTCCACCTCTTAATGAGCTCTAAGGGCTGACGCTCTCAGCCGCTTGAAAGGAGCCCGAGGATCGCGTCGCAGTCGAGGAGCAGTGCCAGGAACACCCGATCGGATGAGAGCCGGGTCGTGACTCGAAGCTATCTAGACGAGGGGCTGGTTACCCGCGGTCGATGACATGTCACTTGCCGAGGTGTTTGAGCGTATCGATGCGGGGATCCCGTCCTCCTTGGACTTGTTGAAACAGTACTGCAGGCTGCCGTCGATATCGGCGCAGAAGAAGGCGCAGCCCGAGACCGCAGCGTTCGTCCGAAGGCTCCTGACAGAGGCTGGCTTCGATGCCCGCGAATACGTCACTGACGGTGGACCTCCCGTGGTTTTTGGTCACATGATCGTGGACGAAAGCCGTCCGACACTACTCATGTACGAGCATTACGACGTGCAGCCCGTGGATCCTATCAACGAGTGGCGGCGAGACCCCTTCGACCCGGTCATTCAGGACGACAAGTTTTTCGCGCGCGGTTGCGGCGACACGAAAGGGAATCTTATTGCCCAGTTGCTGGCGGTGAGAGCGTGGAAGCAGGCGACGGGCAGTTCCCCGATCAATCTGAAAATTGTTGCGGAGGGCGAGGAAGAGGTCGGAAGCCCCCATTTTCCGGCCTTCGTGAAAAAACACCGAGACATCCTAAGGGCGGACGGAGCGACCATTGAGGGGGGCGACCACCTGGCCGATGGCCGACCCAAAATCGAGCTAGGCTGCAAGGGGATTCTGTACGTCGATCTCGTCTGCCGGACGGCGAAGGTCGACCAGCACTCAATGTACGCTGCGATCGCACCCAATGCCGCTTGGCGCCTCATCGAGTGTCTTAACCGAATGCGAGCCCCGAACGGTCGAATTCGAGTTCCGGGCTGGTACGATAAGGCTCGCGTCCCGACCTCGGAAGAGCTTGCCTATCTCCGCAAGACCTCTCTTTCGGTAGAGGATTTGAAAGACTACTGGGGGGTTCGAGAGCTTCGCGGTGGATCGGATGCTTATCGAGTCGCCCGGACTCTCGTCTACTCACCCACGTGTACGATCTGCGGATTCGAGAGTGGATACATCGGGGAGGGCACCAAGACGGTGAACCCCGCGATCGCCCGAGTGAAGCTTGACTTCCGGCTCGTGCCGGGAATGCGAATCGAAACCCAATCCGAAATGCTCCGCAAGTACCTCCAAGCCGAGGGGTTCGACGAGGTGGAGATAGTTCCCCATCACGAGCAACTTCAGCCCAGCGCAGTCTCTCTGAAGGAGAGAGTGGTCCGTGCGGCCATCGAGGGAGCACGGGACGCGTGCGGTGCCGATCCCGAGGTGTGGCCGTGGTCTGCCGGGGCATCGGCCAACGGATTTTTCAATGACGAGTTGGGCGTGCCATCGCTCGCGGGGCCGGGAGTATCGTACGATGGATCGAACTATCACGCTCCGAACGAAAACATTCGATTGTCGGACTTCCGCATGGGTGCGCGGCATGCGGCGGCGATGTTTGGACGATTCTAGCCGAGGATTCCGTCACGCTATGGCGGAACTTGCGACTGGATCTTTGGCCCCGTCAAGCCGGCCATCTGCCCTCCGCAATCTCCACTGATAGCCGCCCCACCGAGGTGCGTTGAATTCCCCGAGACAAGATTGGAAGAGGTTGTCACGAATGACGGTGGCTGGCTCGAAGCTGCTCCTCAGCACAGTCCGGGTGGACTGGAGGTCTTGCAGTAGTTGTGGGACCACTCGTTGTCGGTGCCGGTCCCGTCCCAGTAGATATCGTCCACTCCGCTGAGCCGGATGTGGTTGTACGCCACGGTATTGTTGCTGGAGCCGTTCTGTACCGCGATGCCGAACTGTCCGCTGTTCTTGATGAAGTTGCCCGTCACGTGGATGCCGGTCGCAGCTACATCTGGGTACACAATGCAAGTAACTCCGCCAGGACAGCCCAGGCCGATGCCTTCAATCGCCCCCCGGATGGTGTTCCCCCAGATCGAGCCGGGGCCTCCGATGACACCGATTCCCACGCCCCCGCCGACAATCGTGTTTCCAGATGCGACGAAGGATGCGAGCTCTCCGAATCCGATGGCCGGCGTGTCGGCAAGATAGCAACCGCAGCTTGTGTTAGTCTGGATCACGTTTCCCGAAACGACCGCGCTAAGGGTGGGTGGAACTCCATAGTAGAGCGGTCCGGTGTCGATCAGGAAGATTCCGGCACTCCCGCTGTTGACATCCCGGAAGCTGTTGCCGATAATGTAGACTGTGGACGGCTGGCTCGGCGCAAAGAACGACTGCGCGACCCACGCCCCTGCCCCCTCGGGGATGTTCGATGCCTGGTTGTCGCACAATAGTGCGGTGCTGTACGACAAGTCCCAGAACTCCCACGGATCCTCGCTGAAGGTCGCCGTGTTAAAGCAGACTGTAGCCGTCGCGTTGACGAGACTCAGGACATCGACCGCCGTCTCCAGATTGCGGAATACGCTGTGGGTAACCGAGATCGAGCCGGAGATCGGAATCTGTGCGAACGGGTCGGTCCATCCGGCGGGCAAGAGCTGTCCTCCGAAAAGGATCGAATTCGCATTGTTGAATCCGGCGTAGTCGCCAGTCCCCCCGACCAACGTGAGGTGGTCAATGTCGACGTTCGCTTGTCCTCCCGTGATCAGGATCGACGCCCATAGGGCGGTAAACGTGGTGCCCAGGTAATTCCAGTCCATGACCGGATTCAGATACGTGTCGGTAATGGTCATGCCGGATATCCTGAACGTCCCGTTCACGAATGTGAAAAGTTCGGGCCATGGATTGCTGGGACCGGGAAGTCCTGCCCAAAACGGACTCGTCGAAGTGTTGAAGGCGGCAGCGGGCGGGGGCAGGTTTGGAAGCCCCTTGATGATGGTTACGCCCTGGCCCGCTCCCAAGAAGCTCCCGTCGAAACCATAGACGGTGATTTGCGCGACGTGATAGACTCCCGGCACCAGTTCTACCGTACACCAGCTACTGGCGCCCGTGCAAGCATTGAACGCCGCTTGAATGTCTGCGGTGTCGTTGTGCCCGTTGGGCCAAACCATGTAGACGTTCCAGCCGGTATCCGACGTTCTCGACAGACCCGCTCCCCGCGCCGCCGCCGAGCCGGGCAGCCCCAGGGCGAACAGTAGCACCGCGATGCCAACCAACACTGCAATCGTGGACTCTGTCCGAAGTTTTCGTTCACCCGAATGCCGCTTCATCCCGTAGTTTCTCCCGCGTCCCCCCCGCAACGATTGACGATCGCTTCGACCGACACCCGGTGGGGGATGCGCTCCGACCGGTATCGTCGACTCGAGCCCGGACTCGCGTTACGCTTCTCTCCGGTTCCCGACGGTGCGAGTCCGGGCTCACCTCCACGGTGACCCGGACCATGCGCTCAGCGCGCACAGCTCACCGTGGCTCGTGCTGGCATGCGACAAGCGTTTGAATTGAGTTTCGTCAATTCGAATTGACTCGAATAACGTTACCGCCAGATTCGGCGACCTCCTGCTAAAGAGCGCGTGTGTCCTAGCTTTGCCGCACGTGCCGGCGCTACCATGCACGCCGAACCAACCGGCCCGGATGGCGTAGATCAGGTCGCCAGTTCCCACGTCCTAGATCAGGATAGTCCCCCAGTTCGATCGGTCGAAGGTCGAGACGACCTCGTGAAAGTCCTGAACGACAGCGACCCGGACATTGGATCTCCGAAGGGCAAGGACGCAAATGATCTGGTCCTCAAGGAGATGGAACGGCTCTTCGACTCGGTCATTGATGATTTCAAGAGCCTCACCGGTCGGGCGGGCACGATCCTGAGCATTCTCATTTCCGTGATCGTGGCGATTCTGACCATCGTGACGCTCCTCGCTCGACCTCCCTATTGGGTACCACTGGTCCCTGCGGTCCCGCTGATTGTCGCCGTGATCACTTCGTGTCTGGTCTTCCTCGGCTCGAAGGTGGTGATAGCCCCTACGAGCGCCAGCCTCGTCGGTCTTACCGATCAGCCCGAAGCGGTGGCCACGTCGGTTCTCATCCGAAGTTACCAAAAGATGCTGGAAGGGGGAGGCGGAGAGTATGTGGAGGGGCGGATACGTTCCCACCCTCAGAAGAAGTTCAAGGGGAACCTCTGGCTCCTCCGCCGTAAGCAGCTCCTATTCGAGTGGTCCGTAGGGCTTCTTGCGGTCACCTTGGTGCTCCTCGTTGGGATGTCGCTAGCGTTGTACTGGGTGTAGCATATGCAGTCGACTCCACCGAAGCCCGGACCCGCACAAAATGAATCGAGCGGGGACAGTTCACCTCAGCGACCCGTCGCAGAGCCCATCGTGGATGCAACGACTCGGCGACTCTTGCAAAGTCTCGAGTTCGAGACGGTTCCCTATTGACCAACCGATCTCGGGGGCCAGCACGGCGGGAGTACCGGGAGGTCGGATCGCCGAAGCCCGACCGAGCGCAGGCCACGGGGATCCGGGGAACGAGGGCGGGGGGGAACGAACAAGGTCGTGCCGCCGGTGACCTTGGCGGTTGGGAGCTCTTCGATCGTAGTGGAGCGGATAGTGGACTCGAAAACCGGGATCACGCTGGCTTGGTACAGCACCACCTCGTGTTTCCGGCCGTACACCTGCGCCAGGCGTCGGGCCAACGCCCGCAGCCCAGACCGCGACGGTTGCCTCCGATATTCCAGATCCCCCACCGCTCCGGCCTGCAATAGCACTAAGGCGCTGGACGGGTCGCACCTTCGGCGATAGACCAGAAAATCGGTCGCCTCGTAACTCTGGCACCCCGATTGCGTCGGGTCGAAACCGAGCTCGGAAAAAAGGCAGTCCTCCGTGGAGATCCCCGGAAGCATCCGCGCGCTGAAACCCTCCCTCCGCGCCTGTCGCAGGACTTCGTGGGATGGAAGCACCGCGATGCCGGGATGGCCGTAAAACGCAACGCAGACCGCATGCCCCGAACGTAGGGAGGCGAGTATCGTGTCAACCATCTGGCGGTACGCCGCCATGCGGGGCCGGCCCACTGAATAGCAGAATGCGAGCGATTTCGCCGACGGTCTCAGGAGCTTGATCCATTTCTCGGAAAGGGGATCCGAAACGAGATAGAAGACATGCTCTGCCCGAGAAATCTCCCCGCGCGCCTCGGGTGTTAGGTGCAGGGCCGCCTTGAGACCGGTCCCTACGATGACGAGCGATCCCTTCTTTTGCTGTCTCGTCCGCCCGCGACGTCGTCCGCGAGGCGCCATGTCGCGTCCCCGAGTCGGAGGTCCGTCCCAGTTAGCTCCGTTTCGGTGTCCGACGGGCCCGTCCCTTGGTTTGGACCGTGTGTGTCATGTAAGGCATCGGGGTGATACGAAGAATGCGCCAAAGCCTCGTCGCTCCCTTGCCCCGCTCAGCCTCTTCGAGTGCCTTCATCGTCCCCTTGCTGAGATTGAATCGGCGCATCGCGTTCAGCGGATCGCGACGGAAGTGCTCTTGCTCGGCGGACGACGTTTGCAGCGCGAGGAGGAATGCGATGAGTCGTTCAGCCTCCTGGATTCTTTCATCCTCCTTCATGGCCGAGGTGAATTCCTTCCGGCTATAAACGACTTGGTCTGCGAGGACGAACGCACGATTCTGCCATAATTGGAACTCCTCGGACTACGAACCACGGGGGCGCCAAGCAACCCACTAAGCGCACCGTGAAGGAGGGCCGACCCGTCATGCGGCGATGCGGGAGCTCAACGCCGGTTTGCGCCATCCCTGGGCTGTCGGGAGGCGAAAGTGTTCAAGGGCTGCTCTGAATCGCGGATGGTCTCGAATAGGGTCAAAGTAGGGGAGCTGGTAGTAGGCCCAGAGATACGACTCCCCGTTTCCGATATCCTCCTCCAGGCGAGTGAGCGCCTGTTCGGCCCGGCCGAGCTGAGCGTAGGCTTGTACGACCGGCAACGGGGACAGGTACTCCGTCTTCGCTTTCCGCTCCCACGCCGCTAGGGCCTCTGAGACTCCCCGTCGCTTTCCCAGCCATGCCCGAAACACGGCATGGGCGAGCCGGGATTCGGGGTCCGAGGGGGTACGGGTCTGCCGATCTATGCGCAGGGCGTCGAGCGGACGACCGACGTAGACGTAGATCCACGCCAGTTGACTGAGCGATTCGAGCTCGTTTTCGGGGTTGCCCTGCACGTTCTCCACCAACCCTTCCGCGAGACGGACTGCCTCGTCCCAGTCCCCGTTGAGGGCGAGGAGCGTGACTCCTTGGCGCTTAGCGATGAACCAGAGCGGGTCAATCTCGAAACCGGCGGTGAGCTGATCTTTCGCCTCGGAATAACGCTGCAAGACGGTGAGTAACGACCGGTACCAGAAACGGGCTGGCGAGTTGTTGGGATTGAGCTCGAGGGCTCGTCGGAACTCGGCCTCCGCCCCGCGCCAATCGAAATCCACCTGCATCAGCAGGTTGCCGCGAGCGGTGTGGGCCTCCGAGGAGTTCCCGTCGATCGCGATCGCCTGGTCCACGTGCTCCCGCGCCCTCGAAAAAGCTTCCCGACTCTCGCGCGTCACTCCTCCGACGGCGAGGAGGTGGTTCGCGAGCGACAGGTGGGCCGCGGAGAATTGCGGGTCCCGTCGAATCGCTTCTTCGAAGTACTGCGTAGCATCTCGCCCCGAGTGCAAGTGCTGAGCCGGCCCGGGCGTAAACCGTCGCGCGGCCTGGATTCCGCGCAGGTAGAGGTCGTAAGCCGCAATATTGGGTGTCGGTCTTCCGCGAACGGCATTTCGATCCGCTCCCAGCATCTCGAGCTTCAGCGCCTCGGCCGTCTGCTCCGCCACCTCAGCTTGAATGGCAAAGACGTTCTCGAGCTTGCGATCGTAGCTCTCGGCCCATCGGTGCTCTTCCGACTGAACGTCGATGAGCTGGACCGAGATACGGAGTTGATCCCCAGACTTTCGAACGCTCCCTTCGAGAATCGACGTCACGCCGAGTTCGGCCCCTATTTGGGCGACTGGCTTCGCCGTACCCTTGTATTGCGCCACCGAGGTCCGGGCTATCACCCGGAGTCCGGGTAGCTTGGAAATGACTGAAATGAGCTCCTCCGTCAAGCCATCGGCAAAATATTCGTCCTTCGAGTTCGGGCTGATGTTGGCGAATGGCAACACCGCGAGGCGAGGGAAGAGGGGTGGCTCGGTCGACTCCACACGATGGATGCCGGGCAGCAGCACCCGGTACACCACGAACGCATCTCGAATGCCCTTGAGGTGTCGTGGCGCAAGGCGCTCCAAATCTACGGAGAGCTTGCCGCGAACCAGCTGGGCGACTGGCTCGGACAGGCAGATCCCTCCCGGGTCGCTGATCGGTAAGATGCGTGCGGTAATGTTCACGGCATCTCCGAGAATGTCGCCCTCGACTTCCTCGACGTCTCCCATATGCACGGCAACTCGGAGGAAGATCGGCGACGTCGGGGATTTCGAATTCCGGTCCTGAATAGTCTGCTGGATCTGGATCCCGCACTCCGTCGCCTTCAGCGCGCTCCCGAACTCGATGAGGAAACCATCACCCGTGGATTTGACCTCTCGACCTCCAAACGACGTGATTAGTGGCCGAACGACCTTGGCTTGCTCTTCGACCCGCGCGAGTGCGGCCGGCTCATCCGCTTGAGCTGACGCGGTGTACCCCACGAGGTCGGTAAACATGATGGCGACGAGCCGGCGCGCCATGTCGCGCGAGCTACGAGCTTCCAGTTAGATTAGGGCTCGTAGCCCCAGATGGCTCCCCAGCGCGGAGGGGAATTGTGGCCGCAGCGACCGTTGCATCGACCGGGCATTGAAAAAGTGATGACTTTATGTGAAAACCTAGCTTCGTATCGCGCGGTACCCAGATGGTGGATTCACAGTCGAGGTCGATCGTACTTGTGCACGGTGCTTTTGCCGACGGATCGGGTTGGGAGAGCGTTTACCAGATGCTGAAGAACCGCGGTTTCGAGGTCGGAGTTGTGCAGAATCCGACCATCTCGCTCGCGGGCGATGTCGCCGCCACTCGGGCGGTCATCGAAGCCCAGAGCAATTCGGTGGTACTTGTCGGTCATTCCTACGGCGGCGCGGTCATCACCGAGGCCGGCACACACCCGAAGTTCGCCGGCCTAGTGTTCGTTGCGGCCTTCGCTCCTGATGCAGGCGAATCGGTCGGCTCCTTGAGCGCTAATCCACCCCCCGGGGCGACTCTGCCACCGATTCTGCCGCCGCAGAACGGATTTCTCTTCCTCGATAAGGCAAAGTTCCCCGCATCCTTTGCAGGTGACGTCAACGCGGAAAAGGCCCGTTTCATGGCCGATTCGCAGACGCCCTGGGGGTTGGAGGCTGTGAACGGCAGGATCAGCGTGCCGGCGTGGAGGTCCAAGCCGAGTTGGTATCTCGTCACGAGTGACGACAAGATGATTCCGCCCGACGCACAACGATTCATGTCGAAACGTGCGGGCTCATCTGTTATCGAAGTCAAAGGAAGCCACGCGATCTTTCTCTCGCAACCTGAGGTCGTGGCGCGACTGATCGAGGCCGCGGCCCAAGCGCGTTGACCGGCCGCTTGGTGTCGGCGTCGAGAGTCAAGCGCTGTCCAAGTATCGCTTGAATCCGCTCGCAGTCGGTCCGGTCGGAGGTGCAATGAAGATTGCAACAACTCATCGCGCAACGGTCGGGGGCGTTAGCTCCGGGCAAACAACCGCCCCAGATTGGGGCGAGAGAAGATGGTCCTTCCTTGCCTTGGTTGTCACCAGAACCGGTCCATCTGTTGTTCGAGCTGGGAGAGTCCTTCCGCTCGCTCAAGTTTCCGAAACCTCATCGCAATCAGAACCGCCCCCACCCCGGTAGCTAGAAGGAGAAATCCGACTCCAGATGGGCCGATGCCAAGGAAAATTCCGGTGGCTATCAGGCCCACCCCTGCGACGAAGAGAATCGCAGCGCAGATCAACCACTGCAGACTGCGTTTCACGGCAACGGTACCCGGGCGAGGCGTGATCGGTGCCTCACCGTCCTTACGCGACGAGACCGCCGTCGGCTCTCCTCGTGTCGTTGAGGCTCAGGCAAGCCGGACCCTGCTACCCGGGCCCCCCGAACCCCCACGATTGGTCCGAGGGGCCTTGGCCCCGGTTCGGGCGTGCGGGGACTCAACCTGCGAATCCGAGATCCTTCCTCGCTGCTCGGCGCCGGCAAAGTGACCTTGCTCGAGACGGGTGATCACCCTTCTCCTGGTCCCCAATTAAGGTTCACTGTGTACCAGTACGCACCGTAGTTTCCGGTCTCCATGTTGACGGAGGCAGTCCCTCCTGCGGCGCCTATTGCCTCGAAGTAGGTCTCGACGTAGACCTGAACGAACGGGGTGTAGGTACCGGCAGGAATGTCGTCCGCCACGGTCTGTACTAGCGTGGCGCTCGCTGTACCCGCCCTCACGACAGACGTGATTCCATTCGAGGTCCCTCCGTTGTGCGGGGAGAGAATGTCGCACGTATCCCCACCGGGATCCGAGAAGGCTGTTGCGGTCGAAGTATAGGAGGTTCCCACGAAACCCACCGTTACGTAGACTTCAGAGAGACCGATCCATTCCCCTTCCAGGTCGCACCAGCCACTTACACTGTAGGCCGCTTGCACGGTGGTCGTGAAAGTAAGCGTAACGCCAACTGGGGTGTAGAAAACGATGGGGTTTCCTTCGATCCATGGCTCCGCGTAGAGTATCTCCTGCTCGCTGTACGATGCTTGGGAGTCTTGGTCGCTGAGCAAGTACCCGTCAGAATCGTCTACCTGCTCGTTGAGGGAATATTGCCCGTTCCCGCTCTGCGTGGACGGCACACCCTCGTTCGGATACGGCGCGAACTCGTTCCAGCAGTACGTTCCACAAGAGTAGTGGGTGGCGCTTGCCATGCCTACCGCACCAAACGCGCCCAGCGCCAAGATTGACACCACGACCACCGCTCCCATTGGCAATATCTTCGACAACAGCAGCTTCTTTCGAAACACGGTACGGTCCCCCTCGGAGAGCGGGATGAAATTCCCGCATATGAATGTTAGTCAGACATATTCCAAATCTAGACGTTGATCCAACCAAAGTTTTGCAGTTTCGCGGCTTCGGGGACATATGTTGACCAATGCAGAGGGTCGACTGATCACGTCGTCGTCATTAGTTCGGGAATGTGTTGTTCCCTCGATTGACTCGGAGCAGCCCAATGACTGGATGCCGCATCGACTATGCGGAGAGACGGGTCGCTCGACGCACCGAAGGGCTCCGTCGTGCGCCGGTCTGTATCGACTTGACCTTGTCGCGCGCTCCAATTGGATTCGGGAGTGGAAGCGGATTGGAGCTCAACTCCGAGTCAAGACCGGCGATATTGAATGGGAATGTTCGACAACGACGAAGGAGATATGGTCGAAGTGATTGGTCCGACCCAATGGCGCGCGACGAAGTAGGTACCCCGTCGATTCTCAAGTCAGGGGCGAAAGCACCGAATTTTACTCTTAAGACTACGCCCGATCAGAGCGTTTCCCTCAACGACTTCCTCGGTCGGCCGGTGGTGTTGGCGTTCTATCCGGCCGATTGGAGTCCCGTCTGCTCCGACCAAATGGGTCTCTATGCTCAGCTCATGCCCGAGTTCAAGAAGTTCGAAGCCGAGGTGCTCGGAATATCGGTGGACGGCATCTGGTCTCACCTCGCCTTTTCGAAGGACCGACGATTGAACTTCCCCCTCCTCGCGGATTTTGAGCCCAAGGGCGCGGTCTCGAGGCTCTACGGAGCGTACGAACACTCGAACGGCGAATCGACGCGCGCCCTCTTTGTGATCGACAAGAAAGGTGTCATTCGGTGGAGCTACCTGTCCCCGGACGGCGTCAACCCCGGGGCAGATGGGATACTCGCGGCCCTGGAGAAACTTTAGGAGAAGGAAAATGGCGTACACACCACCGAAGCTCACATTGCAGGTAGGAGACCGGGACCACTCAGCGGGGCCGAACGATGCCCCGATGGTGCTCGTGGAGTATGGGGACTATCAGTGCCCCTACTGCGGTGCGGCCTACCCTATCATTAAGCGAATTCAGAAGGAGCTCAGCGGTCACCTGCGTTTCGTCTTCAGAAATTTTCCGATTACTAACGCGCACCAGTATGCCGAATGGGCGGCCGAGACCGCGGAGGCAGTGGCGGTCCAGGGAAGGTTTTGGGAGATCCACGACTTTCTGTACGAAAATCAGGCATCGCTAGGGGATGAAGAGTACTTCCGCAAGTACGAGGCGAAGCTAGGGTTGGATGTGGACAAGATAACCCGTGAGGTCGGCCATCACGATTTCACCGGGCGCGTCCAAGAGGACTTCATGAGCGGCGTACGGAGCGGCGTAAATGGGACTCCGACGTTCTTCATCAATGGCAACCGTTACGACGGCTATCCCGAATTCCACCCATTGGTCGCGGCATTGAAAGAGGCGCAGGCTACTTCCGGACGGAGGAAGTGAGCCATCCCCGGCGATATAGCCTGCTCAGCGGAGACCCCTGGCAGTCCCGCACTGTGTAGCTAAACTACACTGGCTGGATGCCACCAAACGTGACAGAGTTGAAAGCGATTCGTGACTGGTTCTGGTACAACTCGTTTGTCCGTCGGCGATACTTCGAGGTGATATCGAGGTTACCCGCCCGCGAGCTCTCCCGCGATCGAGGAGCCTCGTATCCGACACTAATCGAACTCTTCAAGCATTCGTTGGACGGAGTGTCGTCCTTCATTCAGCGAATGTCGGTACTCCACGAAAAGACGAACCCGGCGTACCCATGCCCCGATAACCCTTCCCTGAATGATCTCTCGAAATATGTCACGCACTTGGAGGAACAAATCAGTCTGTTCTTCGCCACGCTGACCGAAGGGGACCTCGATCGTTCCTTTCTGGTCCCCAAGGAGCCGCCCTGGTGGGACGAGGACTTCACGGCACCTGTCCGTGGTACTCTTTACCATCTCGTTGAGGAAGAGCTCCAACATCGAGGAGAGATTAACGCCCTCCTGTGGCAAATCGACGTCGAGCCGCCGATAACGGATTGGGTCTCGTGGGAAGAGGCCGTTGCGGCCAGTGCCAAGGGAAAGGAGTGAAGGTGGGCGTGCCAGACGCATGACGTAAAACCGAGTACTGCTACAGACCTAAGACCAAGAGAGTGAACTTGGAGACCGAGTGGGGTGCGACGAGGATTACACCCGCAACTTCCTCAGGCAGATACCGATGGGGGAACTGAGAGTTACCCTGTTCATCTGAGGAGTCGGCTTGCGAATCCGGGTCCGTCATAAGGTCGTGTCGTTTGGCGACCCTCTGTGTCCTTACCACGTTCACTCAGATTCGAACTATCGCCATCGATTTCGAACCGAGAGCTGAATGCGCTCTACAGCCAGTCTTGGCCCAGTCACGCTGAGTTCGACTTCCGACCCGTTCTGCAACGAAGCCTGGGTTACGTCTGCGCGTACGACGGGGGCAAGCTGGTTGGATTCGTTTACCTCGCTTGGGATGGCAGTCAGCACGCATTCCTGCTCGAGCCTACCGTCATTCCCCGCCTACGTCGGCGTGGGTTGGGCACGGAGCTTGTCAGGCGGGCGGTAAAACTATCTCGTCGGCGAAAAGTGGATTGGGTGCACGTCGATTTCGAACCGCGGCTTCGAGGGTTCTACCGCAGGTGCGGATTCAAGCCGAGCGAGGCAGGTCTGATAGATTTGAGGAGCCGGAGAAATCGATCCCGGCAGTTTCGCTGAGAACCTGCAACGACGGTACAGTGACGCTCGCGGCCCTCTAGGACGGACCGGATTGGCGAGAAACCGCTGGACGCTGGCGCGCTCTCATTAACTGATCGTATTATTGAGCGGCGGGAGTTCGACCATGGTGTATTTCGAGGATATTGGCACGATCTTGGACATCAAGTTGGAGGAACTGGAGTCATTCCTTGGCTCACCGGAGCACTCTATTGCGCACTCCGACGACGTCCGTAACTTCGAGGTTGTGGAGACCACTGGGCCGACAATCGTATTGACGTTCGAGAGGAATATCGACGGGAAGTGGAAGAAGTCGCGGACTCGCATGACTACGTTCCCGCCGTACTGCACCTGGATCGAAGAGATCGAGGGTGACTTCGCCGGGACAAAATTCGTCCACACTCAACGTCCGGAGGGAGCAAAGACTCGGATCGACGTCTTTGGCGAGGCGCATTGCACTGGGCGGAGTCCCGAGCAGACTCGAACACTCTTCCTAGAGATACTTGCCAAGGCCCACGAAGAGGACTTGGCGACGTTGCGAAAGATCCGCGAACGAAAATAGGCACCGAGGAAGCTTATTTTTCCGGCTCCGGCAACTTCCCACCCTTGCGCGGCCCTAACGGATGCAGCGAGCGATGATCCAACGTCACGGCGTTCCGATGAGGATCTCCCATGGCTCGATCACTTCGACGAGCGTCCCGGATTTAATCCAGGGATCCGGATCGAGGAGTCGGTGGACCTCCTCGAGGCTCTCCGCACGGAGGACCAGCATAGCCCGGGTCTTGTGACCGTCCACTGGGCCACCGAGTAACACAAATCCCTCGGGGAGCGCGTCCATGAATTCTGCGTGCGCCTTCCAGTCCGGCTGCTCGCGCATGGGTCGGCCATGGACCCAAGAGGGGCCATGGTACGAGTTCACGACGAAGAACGCCAAAGTCATCGCCTCTAGAAATCGCAGGATTTGGCCGACTTATAATGCTCAAGAGAGGAGGCGAAACGCCACACTGCAATTCGAGATATGGTCGCGACAGCGTGAGATGCTCGCTGAGTACCGTCGGAGCCGTGATCGATTCTTCGTTACTTCGGGCGAACGACCCTCGGGGCCGGGACGGGTAAGGTCCAGCTAGGCTGAATGAGGACTGTGGCTCGCGCGGCGGGTACGTCGAACGGGATAAGCGGCAACAAAAACCGTTGGGCCGCGGGCGTTTCGTGGCCAGCGGTACGCACGACACTTCGCCTTCGGGGGAAGGACGAGGATGTCTCCGACGCTCAGGATCCGGGGCCTATCTCGCGCATCTGCGAACTCGACGCGTAATCGACCCTGGACGACGGTGAGGACGTCGACGTTTGGCGATGTGAACCAGTGCGGATCGATGGACTCCCCCTGCTTGCGGACCCAAACCACCTCGAATGCGGGATCGCGATGGACGGTGGCGACATCTCCCGTCGGTCGATGACGGAGGCGCTGGCCTTCCTTTCTGAGTGAGCGGATCACCTTCGGTCGCCGCGCGATTGCCTTCATGTTCACCCAGGCCCCAAAGCACCTCCGCGGGTTGCGTCAGGCCCTCCGGAAGCGCTGGACGGTCCGTTGGAGTTTCACGCTCATGGCGACGGCGGTGGAATGGGGGGCCGAAGTTTCAGAGTCATCGACGACGTACGGGAGCCGGATCTCTCCTCCCTGGCTTTTGAGGCTCGAATCTATCGTGTGGGCCCATGCGCGGACGCGCGCCATGTTCCGATGGTCACCGAACTGCCCCGCCTTGCCGCTCGCCATCATTCGACGGATCATTGGCCCGGCGTCCTCCTGAGCGAGTCGTCCACCGAACACCACATGATCGCGGGCATGGAGAAGAATCGTCTGCTCCGCGGTTGCGTGGACGGGCTTCGCGCGGTTCTCATCCGCGGAGTCGTCTAGGGGGCCGCTCTCGAAGACCCAGAGTGGCCGTGTCGGTAGGGTCCCTTGGAATCGCTTGAGAAACCGACGGGCACCGCCGCGCCACCGTCCGTAGTAGACGGCGCTGCCCAACACGATGGCGTCGAACGGGAGAATCTCGGCAACTTGGCCCATCGGTACCACAGCGACTTCGTGGCCCGACTCCCGTAACTCTTGTCCAATGACTTGGGCGATTTCCGCAGTTCCGCCATGCTTGGATTCGTAGGTTACTAGTACCTGCATAGCTGACTTCCCTCCGCCCGATCCGCAACCGGAAAGGGCCCGCTTTCCGATTAACTCGAAGTCAAGTCAACTCGACGGAGTGTACACCCATGGAGTTCTGGGCAGGGCTCGGGCTATCCGACCCGCCCGCCTGCTCGTGGGTGCTAGGAGAATTGCACCCTTGGCCTCCAACTGAAAGGCGCCGCAACGGACCCGGCCCCGGCACGGTTTCGGAAGTCCCCCGGATTGCGGACCTGGAGTCTATGGGCCGAAACTGGAGGCGGCATCACCGGTCCGGGGAAGGATTCATGTGCGCACAACCTCATTGACTAAGGTTGAGACAAGTGCCGACGATCCCTTCGCCCCCAAGCGGACCTCGAACCTGGAGCACTCCGCGAACGATGCTCGTCGTTGGGGCGGTAGCCGTCGCAGTAGCTTTGCTCTCAGTTGTGATATTGAATCCGGCAGGTTCGACCGGCGGCAATGCTACGGCGACCGGCGGAAGCGCAGAGGGTTCGTCCGGGGCGGAGCAGGCCGCAGCTTCAATCGCCCCTTCTTCTTCTTGGCTTCTGGAGGAGGTGTTCGGAATCGACTTGTGGAACTCGACCTCGCTGTTCGAGAACTACTCGGACATCCCGGCCAATTGCACGCTCAGCCCGCCGCCAAACCAGCTGCCTAGTTCGATCACCATTCCTTCGTTCCGTGGGAACATTTCCACCGGCGAGGCGGCGTATTGGGTTCTCGAGTACGTGCAACCCTCCACAAACACCTCACTGGCCGTCATAGTGGAGGATGGGGTGGCAAAGCCGATGTTTACTATCTCGGGTCCGTCGTGCATCGAAACTCCCCCCGGTTTCACCGGGCTTCCTCCGGATCTCGTCAACAGCGAGGTTGCCGCTCAGGCCGTCGACCAAGCTGGGGGGACTCAGTACCTCGCTTCACATCGAATCGGGACATCGCTCGAGATGGGACTCTTTGCCCTGCCTCCGATTCCGGAATTTGACCAGGTCCCCACTTGGCAGTTCACTTACTCGCCTTGTGGGTTCATCGGGTTGAACTCCACCGGCCCGACCAGCGGGGAAGCCTTCCTGGCAAGCGTCAACGCTAGTTCTGGGGCCGTGTTGAGTGCGAAGCCCCAGGAGATAGATTGCCAGCAGAATCTCTCCGCGCCGCCACCGTCGATCTTCTCGGCCCTGTCGCTGCAGAACCCGGAGTTGGTCGTTGGCACTGGTACCGGGGGAACGATTCCGAGCCAGGGTTGCACGAGCGGCGATTACTGTTACGAGCTCATCGTAGGAAATGCGACGAGCATGGTGGAGCCGCAAGACTTCAGCCTTTCCGTCGACAATTCGACCGGCGAGCCGAGTACGATCCCGACCGGATTCGCCATCCTTAGTCCTGCGGGTCAAGTGATTGTCTACTCGCTGGGGGACGCCGAGATGTCGTGGGCCGACGGCGTCGGTAACGCCACGACTCCGCTCGAGTGGGGATCAATGATTTGGATCGATATGGGAACGACCAATCCGGCCGGTCAAGACTATTTCTTGCAAGTCCAGGGCCAGGGGCCGTACGCAGACTCCGCGGCGGGCTATTCGCTGCCCTGAGCGAAACTTGTCCCAGGACGCGCCCGATTAACCGCCCGAATCTTCAGGCGAGCGCCGGGTGCTACTAGAATATCAACCGGCTGTGCGGCGGAGAAACATGGCTAGGGGAAGGGATTCGAAATGACACTGCCGGAATAGCCGTTTTCCCCGATGGCTACCAGTTCGAGTCCCTGCATGCCGCCATCGGCCGTGGCCGTACCTGTCGTGTAGATCACCACGATGAACCCGCCGGTTACCGTACCGTCGTACGAGGCATTATTCGTCCAGCTCGAGCCAAATCCATTCGAGGCATAGGCTATGCAGCCGATCGCCGGCGTGCCAGGGGCCGTGCATCCCGAAGCAGTGGCCGTCGGGCTCAGTAAGTCGATGGACTCGGTGACCCCGGCCGGGAGGCTCGTGGTCGCGCCTAACGTATTGCGAAGCCCCAATTCGAAGTTCGAAGTGGTAACGCTCGCAACGGCGATCTCGATGGTGTAGCAAAACGAATTCGTTGAAGCACCGGACGCACCGCACCCATCGCTAGTCGTTCCTGTGGCGTTGTGGGCTTGCCCCCAGGAAAAATTGGTTCCGAGTGGCGTCGTGCTCGGTCCGTGGGTGAGCCCCAGGACAAGAATGTACAGCACGGCCGCGAGTACAACACCCATCGCGATCAGAAGCAGGGCTGCCACGATATCCGAGACGCCTTGACGCCGGTGTCGGAATCGAGATCGTGAGCGCCAGCCGCAACGACCCCTATGGCACCACGAGCCCGCGCTTCGAGTCATTAGAACTGGCGGCGAACCCCGGTACGTGCGGGCATCGCGGGAAATACGCGAGGGTGGGCTATTTAGAGGTGCGTTTGAAACCCTCCCGAGCGCCGCCGTCGTAAGCGCCCATGTTTCCGGCGAACCTTTGATCGACGGGCGTACCCGGGAGAGTACCCGGAGGGGAGGACTTCGTTGGTCCTCGGGGCCGGAAGCCCGGCGTCATAAGGCATAATTCCACTTCTCCCTTAGGCATCGCATGGTCAAGACCCCCCCAAGGAAGCACGCTCGTTCTTCAACATCGTCCAACAATGAAAAACCGGGATCGATCGATTGGCAGGAACGAGTTCTTTCGCAGATCCGCCGCTTGATCAAGGAGGCAGATCCCGGGGCCATCGAGGAGGTGAAATGGAGAAAGCCTTCCAACCCCGACGGCGTACCCGTGTGGTCGGACCATGGCATCATCTGTACCGGAGAGTGGCACAAGAACCACGTTCGGGTGACCTTTGCGAAGGGCGCCTCTCTGAAGGACCCGAATCGTGTCTTCAACTCCGGCTTCGACGGTCACACGTTCCGGGCCATCGTCATTCACGAGGGGGATGAGATTGACGAGAGCGGTTTCAAATCCCTGATTCGTTCGGCGGCGGAATTGAACGCGTCATCGGCGGGGAACTAGACTCCTCGGCCAGGCGCGTCGCGAGGACTCCAAAGGCTGAGCAATTTCGAATAGAACGGAAGAGTACGGAGATCGGAAGATGGACGGAAAGATCGCACAAGTGACGCTCGTCGTGAAGAGTCAGAAGGCTGCCCTCGATTTCTACACGCGGCAAGTAGGATTCGAGGTCAAGACCGACTTCCAAACGCCCGGCGGATATCGCTGGGTCACGGTCGGACCGAAAGGTCAGGAGTTAGAGCTGGCCCTCTGGGAAGTTGGCTCCGCCACGGATCCGGAACAGCGGGCGTGGTCGAAGGACTGGACACCTGGAAAATCGCCGCCCATCCTGATCCGAGTCTCTGATTGCCGCAGTACGTACCAGGAGCTGAGTTCACGCGGCGTAGAGTTCCCTCAGGTCCCGAAAGAGTACCCCTGGGGCATCGCGGCAACCTTTCGGGACCCCGATGGGAACTTGTTCTCGTTGAGCCAGCCTCCCGCCTGGCAACCACCAAAGTGAGCTCCGGGTGGTCCGGCACAAGATACGGGTCAGTCCCCTCCGAGCCGCGGCGAGATTCCATCCGAGGGACTAGATTCGATCTCCGTCAGCCTTCTAGTTCCTAGGGGCCGGGGAAAAGCCCCGCGAAGGGACGGGACCCGCGAGAGGGAGTAGAGCTGTCACCGTTTCACGTGCCGATGCGCGCGATGCTCGTCATAACAACGATCTGGCCAGGGCGTCGATCGGCCCACACTATTATGGAGGAGAAGTGCACAGATTCTCCGCGGGAATGGCGCCCGCAGTAGATGTCCCCCTTCCCATTCCCGAGTCCGCATGGCACCGGCCGACTTCAGTGCTCGTCTACGCGAGAACACGCGCTGCGCTCGATCTCGTGGCGGCGGCGATGGCCCTCAAGGTGACCGACCAGCCGGTGTGGATCGAAGTCCGCGGCCCCGCAGAAAGTGATGGTTCCGATGCGGCCACGGACAGTTTCATGCCGTCGCAGTTTGGCCGGCGGTTCGCGTACGAACCCGGTGAACTTCTCCCCGAGGTCGGATTGGCGAACCTCTGCGTTTGGGTTGCCGGACGCTCGAGCGACTCCCGATGGGTTCGCGAAGCCGAGGATCTCGCATGGCTCCCGCCGCCGCTGAGAGCGATATCGCAGGAATGGGACGAGGTCGACGGCCAGATACTTTCCGTCGTGGTGCAGCGGGCCGAGCGCTTGTTCTTGGAACTGCCCCTCGGACCGGAGGACATCTCCCGACTTATGGAGATCATGGCACGCCGAGGAGTGACCCTCATCATTGGGACCCTCGTCCGACCCTTCCCTGAAATGTTCCATCTCTTCGAGTACGTCGTGCGAGTGCGAGCCGAACCCGCCTCCCCGGAGGATGCGCCCTCTCTTCTCCTGGAGCACCCGCCTTCGGCCACCATTTCCTGAACGGACAGTTTAAGGCGGCAGGGTCGTTCGCCCGCCCAATGCCACTGTACATGGACGAACATCGGAACATGAAGGGTGTGACCGCCGCGGCTGTCGCCGAGGCGCACGAGAAGGACCTGAAGGTCGAAGGTAAGCACGGGGTGCATTACCGTAACTACTGGGTCGACGAGAAGGGCGGCAAGATCTTCTGCCTCGTCGAAGCTCCGAACGCGGAAGCGGCGGCCCGGGTGCACAAGGAAGCTCACGGCTTGGTGGCCGACGAGATCCACGAAGTCAAGCAGGGCTGAGACGTCTCAGGGTCTTCGCTGAGCACGATATCGAGAAGGCCCAGTTCCGCATCGGTGCCAGGCCCTCGAACCATGTGTGCGCCGCGCTAGACCGCGAGCTTACGATCTTCGCTGCCCGGCCAGGGCCGGCGGGAAGGGGTTGGTCGCAGCCGAGAGGGGATCCCAGTGCTGGTGCTCGATCCTACGCACTGGCGGCGGAGCTGTTCACGATCTTGTCGATTTCGTCGATGATCCCTTTCTGAACATGGGTCGTCCACAGCATCTCGGGGACGTCGACGACCAGGAACAAGCCCGCGGTAAGGACCGCCTCGACCGCCAGGACGCTGAGGTTCTGGACGAACTTCCCGATGCCGATCTTGACCGCGAAGTCGTTGGGTTGCCCGGTGATAAGGATCGTGAACGCGCGGTCGGCGGTGACGATGTCCCGTAGCACTCCGGCCTTCTGCGCTTGGACGATGGTTCCGTCCTTATCCGACTTGGACTGGACCTTGAATCCCTCGCTCTTGAGCTTCGCCGCGATAGCCTCTCCGAGCGCGGCGAGATTCTTGTTCTTCCCCTGATAGTGTTTCGTCTTTTCTGCGACCATTGTGGCCTCCCTTCGGAGTCGACCCGTGACTACACTTGGTAAACATAAGCAAGACGTGACTATGCAATCAAGGGTACCGAAGGTACACTATCGGTCGACAGAGTTCAGAGCCATCAGGCTGCAATGACGATTGCGCCCGACCTCCGGTCTACGGGAAGTGTAAATATTCCGGGGACCGTGGTTCCCGCGTCGACCAAGCTCCATGAGCGGTTCGTCGCCACCCAAGCCCTGGAAGCTTCCGGACTCGGGCGAACGCGGCGGCGATGCCCGATGGCCGTATCGACGTCATCTCTGGGTGGCGCTCATTGTCACGGTCGCGGCGATCGTGGTCATCGCCGTGTTCCTGTATGGCGTCGTGCCGAGTTCCAGCCCGACCGGGGTGCCGGAATACACGGTTTCGTTCATCGAGACCGGTCTCCCTCCGCAAACATCGTGGTCGGTCACGCTCGGCGGTGTCATCGGGAGCTCTGGCTCGGCCGTCATCAACTTTACCGAGAAGAACGGGAATTACACGCTCCTGGTCTCGAACGAGTCCAATTACCGCCCCTATCCGCCGTCGGGAACCGTCGAGGTCGACGGCCGAGACGTCACGGTCCCGGTTCACTACCGGCCGATCTCGCCTCCGTTGGGAACGGATTTCGCTTGGGGCGTGCCGGTCAACGCGACGGGTGGTTCGGGTGTACCCGGTTGTACTCTGGATGTCCCCGCGGGGTTCACCACCGAGTACTGTTACACCATCGAGATCGCAGGCGCGTCCCCGGATCTGTCAACTTCCGAAGTCTCCCTCTTGTTGCGGGGCTCGAGCGGCGCGACGGTGCCGTGGCCCTCGCCCCCCGCGGCGATCGTGTCGCTCTTGGGCCCCGTGACGAACGGGATATTGGCCGGTTATTGCCCCGCCGCGGACAGCCCGGGTCCCCAGGGGACTCCCTCGTGTACCGCGTCGAATTCTTGGGCGCTTTCTCCAGGGTTCGGTGGGGATTTCGAATCGGGTGACACCCTCGTGATTGCGATTGCCGGAGGCCAGTCGAGTGGCTCCACGGGGGGTCTTTTCGGAACTTCGTTGGTGGCGGTCGGCCAGAATGGCGTATCCGGTACCGTAACGTCCGACGAGTTTTCGTAGCGCCCTCCCAAAGATCCCTCGCGACCGCCACTCCCGGCCCCGGATCTTCGCGGACCCGCGCGCTGAGAACTCGTGGGACGACTCCTTACTGCGCGGCCATCTCGGCCCGTAAGGTGGCCTCGATCCGCTCGTCGAGCCATGGACGGATAGGAAGGGTGGAGTGCCCGTACCAAAGCTGGACCCCGGTGACGCCGCGAATGTGGGCGACCCGCCCGATGAGCTCATCGAGTTCCGCCGACGTGGGCGCGGAGACCCACAGCGCAACCGTCGTCGATTCCCCCTTCGGATCTGGAATCGTGGCTCCGGCGGCGTGGATGGATTGCGGATGTATCGATCGAATCTCACGCTCGACATCCTCCGCGGCTCGCGACCGATCAACGGACGCGGTCAGCACCGCCAACGTCTGATGAAACCGGGAAAACTCGATGATCGGGTCGAACATCAACGCACTCTCATCGAGAAGGGAGTCGTACCGCCGTGAAGTGGTCCGGGGGGATTGACGCACCTCTTTCGCGAGCTCCCCCACACTTGCCTCGGGATTGCGTCGGAGAGCAAGCACGAGCCGCCAATCGGACCTCGACATCCGTCGGGTGCAGGGTGGGAACGGGAGCCACATCTCCGCCCCAATCTCCCCTACGCCTTCGAGGCTGCGAAATTGTTTCAATCGCCTCTCGGACTGGGAGACCGAATCCACGAAGTAAACTACCAGCAGCGCGGCCCGGCCCGGCTCGATTTGGATCATCCCGTCGATCAGCCGCAGGGACTCGATGGCCCGCTCTTGGGCGAGGGGATCTTGAAACCCGATCACTCGGGCGGCGAATCGGCCCCCCAGCAGGCCGGGGTGGGGGATGGCATCGAATCCGAGCAGGAATCCTCGGGCACGCCAGGCGGTCAGTCGGCGTCGGACCGTCGCTGGACTCACGCCGAGCGCTTTCGCGACTTTCTCGGGGGACTTTCGAGGGTCTAAGCCCGTCCGAGTAGAATCCTCCGCGAAGAACTCCCGGAGGATGGCGAAATCGAGGGATTCCGATTCCCGCGACCGCGGGCCGAGCGTGTCCCCCGAAGCCCGGCGCCGAGCGGGTTTCGTCCCCCTCGGAGCACTCCTCCCCGGCGCCGACCGCGTCGTGGACCCCCGGGTTCGCGATACGGCACTCGACATTCCGGGGGGAACATTATCCTACTCCTCTTCAATGTTTGATTTCGCTCACTCTGCGAGCGAATTCTGTCGAACTTCTCAGGAAACGGACCCGATTCGCTCATGGGCCGAGCGTCAGGATTGAGCCCCGGGTCGTGCTTCCACCGGCCATGGAGACGACCGGCGTCCGATCCGACGTACGATTCCACGAGAGCATGCCGAGGGCCATCCGGTGCCTTGCGGTGGTGGGGATCGCCGTCCTCCTGCTCGGGGGTTCGGCCGGAGTGGTGGTGGTCTCGTCGGTGGGCCCGACGCTCGCGGACCACGCGAGCGGGCTGAAAACCGATGTTGTCCTCCACGACGTGCACGTCGGCAAGGCCCTGCCTTCCAACCAGCCGAGCCCGTACTGCAATTACGGAAACGCGAGCTATCCCTTTGTCATCATCTGTTACACACCGGACGATCTGAAACTCGCCTACAATTTTCCCTCCAATCTCGACGGCTCGGGTCAAACGATCGTGATCGTCGACGCGTTCGGGTACCCCACCGTTCAGTCCGACCTGAACACCTTCGACGCGGAATTCGGCTTACCGTACACGAAGGTCCAGATCGTCTGCCAAAACGGGGTGTGTCCTACCTTCAACCAATCCGATCCCGACCAGGTCGGATGGTCCGGAGAGATTTCGGAGGACGTACAGACGGTCCACTCCCTCGCACCCGGCGCTCACATCGTGCTGTTCGTCGCGAAATCCGACGATGATCTCACGCTCGAACAGGCAGTGCTCTCGGCGATCGAGACGTTCCCGCACAGCATCATTTCGCAGAGCTGGGGCGATCCGGAGCTGGACATGCTCCAGGGAACCTGCTTCGACGACACCGACACCCCGACCGGCGACTGCAACCCCGCGTACGTTCACGATGTCCTCGTCACCGGCGAGACCGCCTACCGCCTCGCGGCAGAGGAAGGAACAACGGTGTTCGCGTCGGCCGGGGACTGGGGGGCCGACAATTCCGGGCTCTGCTACGCCTTCCCGAGTCCCTGCGGTTTCACGTCGGCGAACCCGATCTACCCCTCCTCCTCGCCGTGGGTCACGGCGGTGGGGGGGACGGAGGGCAATCCCTACTACGGACTCAACACGGCCGCGAGCTGTGGGTCCGCCCGCGTTTGCAGCCTCGGATTGGTGAAGTTCCTGAACACGCCCTCCTGCCAGCTCAACAATATGTTCCCCACGTCGCCCGTGGAATGCACGCCGGTGGGGTACGGCGGGGAGCAGGTCTGGAACGAGCCCGAATTCGACTTTGCGACCGGGGGTGCTCCAAGTCTGATCTTCGGCACCCCGTTCTACCAGGCCGGTTTGGGCCTGTCGTCGCGCGCGACGCCGGACGTATCGGCCGACGCTGCGGCTTCGGGTGGGGGACTGAACTATTGGAGCGGAGTGCCGTCCGAGGCCGGTTGGATGGCTTCGATCGGGACGAGCTTCGGATCGCCCTTTTGGTCAACCATCGCGGCCCTGGCCGATCAGTACGCGGCCGAACTTCACCGCGGCCCGATCGGTTTCATCAACCCCGCCCTCTACTACATCGGCGAGCATCCGTTCCTGTACAGCATCGCGTTCCACGACATCACGGTCGGGAACAACACGGTCGCCGGAAGTTCCGTTGGGTTCGAGGCCGGCCCGGGGTGGGACGATGCTTCGGGATGGGGAACTCCCAACGTCGCGAACCTTGTCCCCCTGCTCGTCCAGTTCACCTAGACGAATGGGCGCCAGGATGGCGGATGGCGGGGTGCAACCCCCATTGCGCCCAAGGTGGCAGGAACGAACGCTACGACGCGGAAGGCGCCCTCAGGCCGCCCTGCGACGCTCGGTGGCCGTCGGCCTCCGCCCGACGGTGATCCACACCCCGTCGGGATCTAGGACATGCGCACTCCACCCTTCGGTCCTCGCCGGCGAGTACCGTGTGGATTTGGCCCCGTGCCGGAGCAGTCTTCGGTAGGTGCGTTCCAATTCCGCGCGGCTCGCGACGCCGAGGGTGAAATCAATGTGATCGAGGGCGTCTCCGACGCGATAGGGTCCCGCAAAGAGCGAGCCTTTCGGGTACCAGTTCAGTTCGAGAAGCCTCCGGGACTTAGGGTCTTGGAGCAGGACCCAGAGACCTCCGCCCCAAACTCGGGTGTCCCCCCTCTTTACGACCCGTAGACCCAGTGCCCGCGTGTAGAAACGGACGGAACGCCGAAGGTTGGTGACTCGGATACCGACGCAATCGAGTCGCATGTCCCGGACCACCCGTCTCCCAGCTTAACGGAGCCGAAGGGGAAGGAGCCCTGTTCTTGAGCTCGGGGCTCGCTGGCGACGTCGACGTAGAAAATTTCGGTCGCCAAATCCAAACTCTTAGAATCCAAGAGCGGATGCGCCGCCGGTACCGTTGGAGGGTGAAAAGTGATGTCAGCCACCGAGGACCCATTGACTGCGGTCCACAAGGGGTTGCGTTCGATGCTGTACAGTCTTTCCGGACGAGTTCAAACCAATGACTTCGGGGATGTGGCGACCACCTCGAAGATTGTTCATGATATGGAAGCTGATTTCGAGACGGCCCAATCGACCGGTTGCGCCCTTTGCATCGCGGCCCACCATGCCGAGGACGAGGATAGGTTCGTCTTTCCGGAGGCGGCTCGCCACGCGAATGCGCTCGTCACTTCGCTCATTGCGGAACACCAGGAACTGACGCGACGCGAGAGGGCAGTCGCTCAACGCGCCCGGAACATCGTTCAGCTCAGCTCTCCCCAGCAGCGAGTGGTCGCGGGAGCCGCTCTGAATCTGGACTTGAACGAACTGGTGGGCGCATACCTCGCCCACATGAATCGGGAAGAGCGCGAACTCGTGCCGCTCATGCAGGAGCGATTCTCCGATGAAGAGCTCCGAGGGATGCGCGGTCGGATCATCGCCAACATGGCCCCCCCGCGGCTCTTCGCGATCCTGAACTGGATGCTGCCAGCGATGAACGTGACCGAGCTGTCCGATCTACTTCGGGGAGTCCGACCCACAGCACGGCCAGCGTTGTACCAACAGTTCATGGAACTCTGCGCCGCTCGAGTCGAGCCCGCACGTTGGGCCCAGGTCCAGCACCGAGTCGGGGCGGGATGACCCGGTTATGGTTAAATTGGGGTCTCGTGAGTAGGGAGACGGACGTCGTACAGAGACCGATGCTCGAAGTCCACTTGGACAGCTGGCTGCGCGGGTTCGGCCCTCGGGGCAACGAGCGGGTCCAGGCGCAGTCGGTGGATCAGCTGCTGGACGTGCTCGAGGAGCGATACCCACGGCTGCAGTTCAAGCTGCGAGACGAGACGGGCGAACTACGGAAGTACGTCCGCGTGTTCGTCGATGGGGAAGACGTGAGCGGAACGACCGGAGTCGCCACATCCCTCAAGCAAGCGCGCACGGTCGACATACTCCACTCGATCGCCGGCGGTTAGGGAGAGGGGGAGGACACATGGCAACGGACAAGAAAGTGAGAATCCTGCTGGGAACTCGAAAGGGCGCCTACGTGGTCGAGGGCGACACCAAGCGGCGCAAGTGGAAGGTCGGTCCCGTGGCGCACGCGGGCGCCGAAGTTTACCACGTGGTCGCGGACCCCCGTCACCCGGGCGATCTCTATGCAGCGGTGAACAGCGGCTTCTGGGGTCCGATGGTCCAACGGTCGCGCAATTGGGGAAAGACTTGGAAGGAAATGCCGACGCCGCTGCTCGCCCAGCGGAAGGATCGGACGCCGGTGTTCGAGGACCCGAACGCCGACAAGCGCCCCGTCATCAATCTATGGCACATCGAACCCGGCCCGACGAGCCAACCCGAGACCCTCTACCTGGGCGCCGATCCGCACCTCCTCTTCCGCACCACCGATCTCGGCGGAAGCTGGCAGCCGATCAACAGCATCAACCGGCACCCGAACAAGAAGAACTGGTCGCCCGGGGCCGGGGGCGCCTGCTTGCATACGATTATCATCGATCCTCGGAACCCAAAGCGCCTCTACGTCGGAATGTCGGCGGTGGGGACGTTCCGCTCGGAGGACGGAGGGAAGACCTTCGCCCCCAAGAACAAGGGCGTCGAAACGCCGTTCCTGCCCGAAAAATTCCCGGAAACGGGGCAGTGCGTGCACCACGTCGTGCTGGACGCCGCGGACCCGGACACCTTCTACCGTCAGGACCACGGCGGGATGTACGTCTCGCACGATCGCATGGACTCGTGGACGCGGATCGGCAAGCCGCTCGGGGACGATTTCGGATTCTGCGTCGCTTCCCCGTCGAGGGCCCCGGGGCGGGCCTACTTCGTTCGCCTCGACGGCGAGGCCCGGGTCACGGGCAAGGAAGGGGGGCTCCAGGTCCGCGAATGGAACGACAAGACCCGCAAGTGGCGGGACCTGATTCCAACCAACGCGTTCCCCGGGCACTTCGGGGTCCATCGCGAGGGGATCGCCACCGACGATCTCGATCCGCCGGGAATCTATGTCGGAACGACGACCGGTCAGCTCTTCGTCAGCCCCGATGCCGGAAAGACCTGGCAGCTCGTACCGTACGGGTTCCCGGGTATCCACTCCGTGAGCATCGCCAACCCGAGCACGAACTAGGGGATCGCGAGCGACGGCACGCCGCGTTCGAGGAGCGGTTCCGCTCTCGACCGCATCGTGTGAAGGGAAGCCATCATAAGGGGGTGCCTACGTCGAAAGAGCACCCGCGGCGCGGCCGCGGCCCTCCGACGGAGCCTCGCGCGAGCCAACGACCGCGTGAGGGCGACGCATGCGGGAGTGTGTCGTTATGCGCATTGATATGTATTACGACTATTGACGATTATGACATCGTTCATTGACGGCTCATCGACATGAGGTTTCATATACCGCCACTCGGCCATACCGTCACTCGCGGGTCAAAAGACCCATCGGAGGAAAAACGGAATGAACGTCTTGGGAGAGAACGCGCGGAGCTGGAGAAAGGCGCGGAAGCGCGCAGTATCGCCGATCATCGCGACGATCTTGCTGGTCGCGATCACGGTCGTGTTGGCTGCCGTGCTGTACGTGCTGATTTCGGGCCTGACGCACGGTCCGAGCTCGGCGCCGCTGGGAACGAACTTCTCGTGGGGCCAGCCGTTCAACGTGACGGGCACGACCCCGACGGGATGTGCGGCAGCTACGGGCCACTACTGCTACAGCCTTGAGATCGCGGGTGCAGGCTCCGGCGTCGGGACGACCAACTTCATCCTGGACCTCCGGAACGCTGGGGGCGCGACTGTTGCCTGGCCGGCGGGCGGTATCACCGTCTCGCTGATCAGCCCGACAACGGTGGCCGCGGTGGCGACGTACGCAACCGGTACCTCGACCTGGACCCTGGTCGCACCCTTCACGGGCACGATCAGCGGAGGCGGCTACACGATCGTCCTCTACACGACGACGGTCGGTACCGGCAACGGCCTCTTCGGCGACCAGCTCGTGGCGATCGGCCAGAACGGCTACGCGGGCACGGTCCCGTCCGCCTCCTTCAGCTAGAACGGAGCGCGTGACCCATCGACCCCCTCCTTCCGAGGAGGGGGGGCAACCCCTTCCCCTTCCCTTTTTTCTTCTGTCGGTCACAAGTTGGTGACAATGCGACGGCGCGCGACCCCCTCTCCTGGGTCGAGGCTTGCTCTGTCCCCGGCCCTCCCTCGGACGCCGGTCCTTCCGCCCTTGGAACGGGCGAACTCTTGGCTCGGAACGGTTCGCGGGGATTTCCCACGACAACGTCTAAATAGCGGCTCCCCGCCTGATTACTGACAGGTCTTGTTTCCGACGAGACGCGGGCCGGTAGGGATGTCATCCACTCGCACGTCGAACCCGCGGTTCCGCGGCCGTTCGGGGAGAGGTCGACTTGCCCGACCGAGGGGTCGGAGCCGCGGAGTTTCCGACGTCATCGCGACCATCATTCTGCTGGCGCTGACGGTGGTGCTCTTCGCGGGGATCTTCGCCTTCGTGACGTCGTTCCCCAGTCCGCCCGCCCAGACGGCCAATCAGTTCCAGGCGACCCTGCTCTACCATGGGGGTCTCATCTCCGGCGTCAACATCACCCACCTCGCCGGCCCCCAGGTGCCCTCGAACGCCCAGATTTACGTGAAGTCGGCGCACGAGCCCGGTGCATGCTTCTCGGGAGTCCCGGTCATGGTGTCCGCCGGGATCAGCACCCCGGTCTGGACGCTGGGGCAGACGTGGTACGGGGATTTCCATCATGCCTGGTCGGGTTGTGGTTCGAATCCCACGACCGATCCGTTCGCGGCCGACAATCTGACGGTCTACATCATTTCGAATGGGAACCTGTTGTTCAGCGCCATCCTGCCGGGCCAGCCCTTCATCACGCCCCCGACGTTCATCGCGATGTGGACGACTCCGTCGCCGGTGATCGCGAGCTCGAGCTTCAAGGTCTACACGACGCTCAGCGGGAATCTCGCCTCCCACAGGGCCTACGTCAACCTGGGAGGGATCGTGGGGTACTCGGGGGCCACGTCGCCCGTACCCATGTGGTTCAACAGTTCGCAATCGGCCTGGCAGTACAACGTCACCGGGTCGAACATTTCCGGGGTGAGTGCGGGAACGTACTACGGGGTCGTGAACGTGACCGGACAGACCGGGCTGACCTCGAGCGCGGTCGTTCCGATCACGATCGCTCCGTCGTTCTCGGCGTCGGTGACGCCCTCCCCCGGGACCTTCAAGAAGAGCACGGCCACGGCCGTGACGTTCATCACGACCCTGACGAATTTCGGGTCGCTGGCCGGCTCCACGGTGAACATCAGCCTCTTCGTCAACGGGTCCAGCGGGACGTGGACGAGCGCGGATCCCCCGTTCCCCAACGCGCACAGCGGCTGGTGGATCACCCCGAGCACCGCCCCGACGATCGGAGCCTACTCGACGCTGTCCTGGGCCCCCGTGCTCACGTCGCCGAGCGAGGCGAGCGTCATCACCTACACCGTGACGATCTCGGTCACGCTCACGAACGCGGCGTTCGGCACGTCCCACCTCTATACGTTCACGACCACCGCCTCGATCTCGGGCGGCTAGCGCGCCCTCGCTAGTTCGATTTCCCCGAGGGGAGGGGAGCGGGGGAACCGCTGGCGCCCCGGAGGTCCGCGCCGCACTTCCAGCATTTTGTTTCGTTCGGGTACACTACGGCGTTGCAGTTCGGACAGGCCATCTCGGGGACGCTCGCCGTAGCGGCCGCGCCGGCGGCTCCGGGGGGACCGGGGGCCGTGGGCGAGGGGGTCGGAGCAGGAACCGCAGTCCCAGCGGCGGCCGCAGCCCCCGCGGCGGGTGGCACCGGGCCCGCGGCCCGCCGCTGGGCGTCCTGGCGTCGCCGCTCGCGGTTCTTGAAGACCAGATAGACCACGAGGACCAGGAAGAAGGGGCCGCCCAGGAACAGGAAGACGCTGAAGTACACGCCGCCGATCAGGGCGTAGTAGGTCACCGAGAAGTCTCCGACCACCGGCCCCTCGATCCCGTTGTACGTCGGATCCCCGACGAGCGTCTGGAAGTACGCCTGGTGCGTCGTGCTGTTGAGCGTGTAGACCCCCATCTGCCAGTCCCAGATCCCGATCGCGCCGACGACATGATGGAACGTCAGTGGAACGACCCGGGAGCTGTTGGTCAGGTTGAGCGTGTCCGTGATTTGCGAAAACGAGTATCCCGCCGCGCACCAGGACGGGGGATTGATGGCACTGGTCGCTCCCGGGCAGGAGCTGACGTAGAGCGACACGTTCCACAGCGTGGAATTGCCCGGAGGTAAATTCCCGGGAAGGACGTTGACGACCCAGGTGAAGTTCGTGGAGGTGTTGCCCGAGTACGGATCCACGCTCGCGTTCTGCAGCACGGGGTGGGCGCCCGGATAGTTCGTGCAGATCGCGGCAGGGTTCGTGTAGGTGCAGGAGGAGATCGGCGGCACGGGGGTGTAGATCCCCTGGGTGATGACGATCGTCGTGAGGGGCGCGACGACGAGCAGGACCACGAGCGCGGAGAGCGCCAGATACCGGGGTCGCTTCAGGCCGACCCAGATCGGCAGGGCCAAGCCGACGATCAGGAAGACGGGGATCGCGAGCAGGATCCCGTCCGAGCCGAGGTAGGCCGCGGTCGCGAAGACCACGAGGATCGTGAGCGCGATGAGGAGCGCGCGACCGACCGGGGTCGCGAGGAAACGCCTAAAACCGCGGGTAGGCTGTTGGGCGGGCTGCACGGAGTCGGGAGGCAGTTCGCCCACCCCTTATTTAGATAATGGAAGCAACGGGGGCCCCTCGGACCGGCGGGACAAAGTCCCACGTGCTCATTGTCCTCGACGGTGTCGGGGACCGCCCCCACCCCGACACGGGGGGACGGAGCCCGGTCGAAGCGGCATCGACCCCGAACCTCGATCGGCTGGCGGGGATCGGTCGGGTGGGCCAGATTGTCGTCGTGGGCGAGGGCGTGGCGCCCGAATCGGACGCCGGGGTCTTTGCCCTGCTCGGGTACGACCCGGTGCTGGACTCCCCTGGCCGTGGGATTCTCGAAGCCCTCGGGGTCGAGCTGCCGCTAGTTCCCGAGGATGTCGCGCTCCGGTTGAACTTCGCGACCGTCGACGGCGAGGGCTCCGTCCTGGACGCCCGGGTCGGCCGCTCGATCGCGACGAGCGAGGCGGTCGACCTGGCGAAGGCGATCACTTCCGCCAACCTCCTGGCGGACCAGGGGATCCGAGCGGAGGTGCGGGCGACCGTCGGCCACCGGGGCGTGCTCTGGCTCCACCCGGAGTCCGGAGGTCGGCTCTCCCCGGAGGTCTCGAACGCCGACCCCTTCTACGAAAAACGGGGGGGGATGGGTCAGGCCCGACGGCCCGAGCGCCCCACGATCCTGCGGGTCGAACCGCTCGATGGCTCGTCGGAGGCCGCGCGTACCGCGCGGGCCCTCAACATCCTCGTCGCGCGCGTCGGGCCGGTACTCGCCGGGACCCGGGTCAACGCGCGTCGAGCGATGGGAGGGAAGAAGATCGCGAACGGCCTGCTCTTCCGGAACGCCGGCGCACTTCCGGCCCATCCACCCCCTTCGTTCGAGTCGAAGTATGGGCTGCGCGGGGCGGCCCTCACCGAGATGCCGGTCGAACGCGGCATCGCCCGGGTGCTCGGGCTCGGCGACCGGTACGTCGGGCCGATGACCGGCGACCGCGACGCCGGTTATCGCGAGCGCGCAGAGGTGACGCGCTCGCTGATCCGCGAGTACCCGTTCGTCTACGTTCACCTCAAGGGGCCGGACGAGCCGGGCCACGACGGGAACGCCCGGCTCAAGCAGGAGGTCGTCGAATCGATCGACCGGTCGTACTTTGGCCCCTTCCTCGAGGGCCTCGACCTCGCCGCGGTGCGGATCGGAGTGACCGCGGACCACGCGACCCCGGCGATCCTGAAGGGTCATTCGGACGATCCGGTCCCGTTCCTCCTCGCGGGGCGAGGGATCCCCACCCGGGGCTCGGGCGCCCCCGTGAAGTTCGGCGAGACCGAGGCGGCCCGGGGTCCGCTGGGGACTCGGCCCGGGGCGGACGTCCTCCGGCTCCTCCTCCACCCCGTGCTCGAGTGACCTCCCCCATGCGCTCCGCCGGTGTTCGGGTGCCTCGGGAGGAGGGCGAGGCGACGCGACGCGGCCTCGCCGAACGGGGATGGTTGCGGACCGATCTCGAGATCCAGCGCGAGGAGGGGTTTCTCGTGTTTCCGATCCGGGGCGGAGGCGACCCGCCCGTCGCCCCCGGGGAGCTCGTCGAACGCGAATTCGCACCGGCCCGGTCGGCACGGCCGACCGACTATCGCGATCTCCTGCCGGCATCCGCCGCGTGGAGGGCCGAACTCCCCCGGGCGTTCGATGTCGTCGGGGACATCGTCCTGATCCGCCTCCCGGAGTCCCTCGACCCGCACGCCCCCGAGATCGGCCAGGCGCTGCTCGAGTTCGTGCCGTCGGCCCGACTGGTGGGCCGGGACCGCGGCGTGCACGGAGCCGATCGGGTGCGCACGATCGAACGCCTCGCGGGGGCCGGTGGCTGGCGGACGCGGCACCGGGAGAACGGGATCGAGTTCGACGTCGATGTGGAGCGGGCCTACTTCTCTCCCCGGCTCGCGCGCGAGCACGAGCGGGTCGCCTCGGACGTGGGAGACGGCGACGAGGTGTACGATCTTTGCTGCGGCGTCGGCCCGTTCGCCCTGATGATCGCCCGGGCCGCTCGCGCGACGCGCGTCACGGCGGTCGACGCGAACCCGGCCGCGATCGAGCTCCTCCGCGCTACCGCCGGGCGGTACGCCTTCGGTGCGCGGATCGACTCCGTCGAGGCACGGATCGAGGAGTTCTTGCCGTCGGCACGACCCGTATCGAGGGTGATTCTGAACCTTCCCCACGAAGGGATTAAGTACGCATCCTTGGTGGTCCGAGCGGTCGCGCCCGAGGGGCGTCTCTACTACTACGAGATCACCCCCCGCGCGGAGTTCGACCAGAGGGCGAATTCGATCATGCGCACGCTGGGTGCGGGCGAGTGGCGGGGTCTCGACCAGCACGTCGTCCATCCGTACGCCCCCACGGCCGATCTCGTCGCCTATACGTTCGAACGCGGCGGGGCCTGACGGGGGAGCCGTGCCGAAGATCGTCGACCTCGCCGAAGTCTCCGAGTCCGACCTTCCGCTCGTGGGCGGGAAGGCGAGCAAGCTCGGCGAGCTCGTGCGCCAGGGCCTTCCCGTCCCTCCGGGGTTCGTGATCACCACCGAGACGTACCAGGCGTTCGTCGACGCGACCTCGCTCAAGACCGAGCTCCCCGACGCCCTCGGCTCGATCCAGCCCGACCAGCCCGCCACGGTCGAGGCTGCGGCGCAGCGCCTGCGGGCGGCGTTCGAGTCGACGCCGTTCCCTCCGGACCTTCGCGCCACGATCGTCGAAGCCTTGGAGGCCTACACGAAGAAGCACGACGTGCGCTTCTCCGCCGTGCGTTCGAGCGCGACGGCAGAGGATCTCGAGGGGGCGTCGTTCGCGGGGCTCCAGGAAACCTATCTCAACGTCAGCGGGACCGACAACGTCCTGAACGCCGTCCGCAAGTGCTGGGGCTCGCTCTTCACCCCGCGCGTGCTGGTCTACCGGCAACGCAAGGGGTTCGATCATTCGGACGTCCGGCTCGCGGTCCTCGTCCAGAAGATGGTCGACGCGACCGTGAGCGGGATCCTGTTCACCAAGGACCCGAACACCGGGGAGAACCACATGATCGTCGAGGCCGCCTTCGGACTCGGCGAGGCGGTGGTCGGCGGGGAAGTGACGCCGGACCACTATGTCGTGGACGGCGCCACGTTGAAGACGGTGCACAAACAGATCTCCGAGCAGAAGGTCCAGGTCCTCCGGGCGCCCGCCGGCGGGAACGTTCGCGAGGACGTTCCGGCCGGGCAGCGCAAGGCCCAGAAGCTCTCCGATCACCGATTGCAACGCCTCGTCTCGCTCGCCCGGGTGATCGAGTCGCACTATCGACGACCGATGGACATCGAATGGTGCGGCGACGACGAATCGCTCTACATCGTACAGGCACGTCCCGTGACGACCATACCTACGTCCACAATACCGGGAGCCAAGGACGACCACGCGCCGGCGAGCGGCGGCCAGGGCGACAGCCCACCGATCCTGCGCGGATTCGGGGCGAGCCCGGGCGTCGCGACCGGCATCGCCCGGATCCTTCGGGGCGCGAGCGAGATGGAGAAGCTGAAGCCGGGCGAGGTGCTCGTGACGACGATGACGACCCCCGACATGGTGCCGGCCATGTCGCAGGCCGCGGCGATCGTCACCGACGAAGGGGGCATGACGTGTCACGCCGCGATCGTCTCGCGCGAGCTGGGCGTGCCGTGCGTTGTGGGGACCCGCGAAGCGACGACGACGATCTCCGAGGGTCTCGAAGTGACCGTCGACGGAAAGGCGGGGATGGTGTTCAAGGGTCGAGTCCACCGCGGCGCGGCGCCGGCGCCGAGCTCGGGCGCCGCGGGTTCGGCCGCGGGCGGCGCGATGCCGGCCGGCCACCACCACGAAGGGGTGCCGGTCACGGCGACGAAGATCTACGTCAATGTGGGGGTTCCCGAGAAGGCCGAGGAGTATGCCCGTCTCCCGGTCTCGGGCGTCGGGCTCCTACGGATCGAGTTCATCTTCACCGCGCACGTCCGCGACCACCCGCTCTCCCTGCTGAAGCGCGGAAAGAAGGACGAGCTCGTTCGCCGCCTCGCCGAGGGGATCGGGAAGGTCTGCCAGTCGTTCGCCCCGCGGCCGGTGATCATTCGGACGTCCGACTTCAAGACCAACGAGTACCGCGGGATGCCGGGCGGCGAGGAGTTCGAGCCGAGCGAGGAGAACCCGATGATCGGCTGGCGCGGGTGCTCGCGCTACATCTCGCCGGTCTACAAGCCGGCGTTCCTCTGCGAGCTCGAGGCGATCCACCGCGTTCGGACGGAGATGGGCCTCCGGAACGCCATGGTGATGCTCCCGTTCGTGCGGAACACCTGGGAGCTCGAGGAGATCACCGACATGAT